>Ga0265316_10002911_pt1 | contig 17517 bp, 23 predicted proteins | sample 4522metaG_FD_202092 | JGI IMG/M metagenome (GOLD analysis project Ga0265316, IMG submission 202092) | Rhizosphere microbial communities from Carex aquatilis grown in University of Washington, Seatle, WA, United States - 4-5-22 metaG | ecosystem: Host-associated > Plants > Roots > Rhizosphere >... | reverse complement strand
CCATGCAAGGGGAATCGGGTGAATTGTTAGGCATAATGGGCGCCAGTGGTACCGGGAAAACAACCCTTATGAACATTCTAAACGGGACAATCAAACCACAAAAAGGCTCAATTCTGATTAATGGACACAGCATATATGATGAACAAATAAACTTTCAAAATATTATAGGTTACGTTCCACAGGACGACCTGTTGTTCGAGGAACTAACGGTCTTTAAGAATCTTTATTATAATGCAAAGCTCTGCTTTAAGAACAGCAATGATCCTGAAGTTGTAGAAAAAGTAAACAACCTTTTAACGGAACTCGAATTGTTCGATATCAGGAATTTAAAAGTAGGATCACCCCTTGATAAATATATAAGTGGCGGACAAAGGAAACGCCTTAATATTGCGCTGGAGCTAATCCGGGAACCGGCTATTTTATTGTTGGATGAACCTACATCCGGTCTTTCTTCAAATGATGCCGAAAATATAATCCGATTACTTGGTGAACAAACAAATAATGGCAAATATGTTATTATTAATATTCATCAGCCATCTTCTGAAGTTTATAAACAGATGGATCAGTTATTGATACTCGACAAGGGCGGATATCCCATTTATTATGGGAAAACGATGGAGGCCATAAAATATTTCAAACATATCGCAGGAAGAATAGATTCAGCATCCTACGAATGCGATACTTGCGGAAATATCAACCCTGAAGATATCTTTCGTATCATAGAAGAAAAGAAGACCGGGAATGATGGTGAATATCTGAATCAAAGAAAGGTTGAACCGTTGGAATGGTACCGGCATTTCACAGAAAACATTGGAATAACAAAACAAAAAATACCTAAAAATATCTCTATTCCAAAAGTGCATTTTGAGATTACAGGTAAAATAAATCAATTCATAATATTCCTAAAGCGGCAGGTTCTTTCAAAACTTTCCGACAGACAATATCTGGCAATGATACTGTTGATAAGTCCTGCATTAGGGTTTATCCTTGGTTTTTTCTGTAAGTATTCAAGCGGGACCATTGAGAACCCGAAAAAATATCTGTTTATAGATAACATCAACCTGCCGGTATATTTATTCATGAGTGTAATTTCTGCCCTGTTTGTCGGAATGATTATCAGCGCCGAGGAAATACACAGGGATCGAAAGATAAGGGAGCGGGAGAAGTTCATTTCGCTTAGCAATGTTAGTTATATAAATTCAAAAGTGCTTTTTCTTTTTATGATATCTGCCATTCAGATTTTTCTGTTTGTAATTGTGGGCAATACCATTTTACAAATCAAAGGGATGAGTATGACCTATGGATTGATATTGTTTTCAACTGCTTGCTGTGCAAATATGATTGGACTGATTATTTCTTCAGCTTTTAATTCTCTTGTTGCTATTTATATCCTTATTCCATTTATTTTGGTGCCCCAGATTTTATTAAGCGGGGTTATTGTTCCGTTCGACCGGTTAAGTAACAGCATGAAATCGGAAAAATATGTACCTGTCATCGGGGACATGATGGTATCGCGGTGGGCATATGAAGCGCTTGCTGTTGCGCAGTTCCGCAGGAACGATTATCAAAAGCACTGGTTCGAAATAGAAAAAAGAAAAAGCAATACTTCTTATCTTCAGAATAATCTTATTCCGGTTTTAAGCCACCTGACAGAAGATATCGGGAATGAATTGGAAAATGGCAAACTTAAGACAGAGGATGTAAAGGAGCTCAACAGTGGATTGAATATATTAAACATAAAAATTCAGCACTCTAACAATTATTCGCTAAGCGAAAAGGATGTCAGTTTATCGAAATTGAAAGAAGTCGATGGTTTTCTGGATCGTTGCAGACTTATTCTGTCAAAACAAATGGATGAAATAAAGAACAGCATGAATAAAATATACGATAATCTGTTTATCAAATTTCGAAATAACGACGAGGAGATGCTCAAATTTAAACAACAATATTATAATAACAGTATTGCGGATAATGTGCTAAGAAAAAATGAATACAGGAAATTAATCTTTCAGAATGGTGAGATCATTAGAAAAGCTGACCCGGTCTATTATGAACCGGAAAATTCGTTTGGCAGGGCCCATTTCTATGCGTCCGAAAAGAGAATCGGTTCCCGGCTATTTGATACTTTTTATTTCAATATGGCGGTGTTGTGGATAATATCATTGTTTTTATATTTTCTATTAATAACAAATGCATTTGGAAATTTTATCAATTATTTAATATTAAAAACTTAAATTATGAAAAAGATTAATTATTTTTTTGCAGGATTTCTTTTCCTATTGTTGCTTTCTGCATGTAAAGGCGGAGGTACCAATAACAGGCAAACAGCAGATATATCTGATAAAACAGTATCAGACAGTGGCAACATTAAAAAAGCCCTGGGGTATGTCTATTATTTGTTTCCTTCCCCGGCAGAAGTTTTAACTGCAATTAACGAGGGAGGCCTCGTGTATGAACCGCAACTTTTGAATTCTATTGAAAAAAGGGAGAAGTATGTTAAACCCAATGACCAGTATCTTAATCTTGGTGTCTATGTTGCCGACTTATCTTATTGTGCCCTTTTTGGACGTAACAATGATGCAGTAATTTACCTGGAAACAATTAAACGAATGAGTGACGAAGTAAACTTATCTGCTGAAATTAATAATGAGTTCATTGATAAAGTGAAAAATAAAGAAAATAATATTGATTCACTTGAAGTAATTACCAGTGAGTTTTTTTTCAAAATAGTTAATGATCTGGAAGCAAACAACCGGCAGAATGATGTTGCGGTTATCAGCACCGGCGCCTATATCGAATGTCTTTATCTTTCAGTAAATATTGTTAAAAAATATTCTAAGGATAACCTGATCATACGCAAAATTGCAGAACAAAAGCATGCTTTCAATAATCTTTATCAATATTGCAAAAAGCATATATCAATTGAAGATATGTCGAATTCATTTTCTTATTTAAAACAAATTTATGATACCTACGGGCAATTCAGTGAACAGAAAGAAAAAGTTAAAGTGAAAGAAGAACAAAATTATCACCTTACAATTTCCGGTGGCAACACCACTGTTATTACGGAAGCTGAATTTAAATTGTTTAAAGAAAACATTACAAAAATAAGAAACTCAATTACTAAATAAATTAAGTCATGGAACCAACATATTTACAGAACACAACCGGGCCTTCGGGTTCGACGAAGTTAAGCACCGGGGAATCCGCTGCGGCGGATCGGCAGGTTTCATCTGCAAGTCTTTCAAATCTTTCAGCCGGATCAGGCCTGAAAAAACCAAATTATTTTCAGACGAAAAAATTTAAAATCTTTCTTTTTCTTTTTAGTCTTTTTTCAATTATTAGTTATAGTCAGGATTGTGGCGATTACTATAATTATCATAAATGGGTCAATTGCACAAAAACTATTAAAAGAAATTATAAGATTTATACACAGCCAAAAAATACCAGAATTGGCATAAACGATACACTTACATACAATATTGTGTTTAATGGAAACAGGGATTATATTATTTCTTTTTGTGCCGATCAGATATATTATCCTATAAGTATAAGGTTGTTGCAGCCGGAAACAGGAATAGAGCTATACGATAACGCCACGGATGATTATGTTTCTTCAATTGGTGTGGGGTTTTATAAAACACAGAATTTACTTATAGTGATAACCTCAATGGCAGATAAATTAGCCAAAGACAAGATAAAAGGTGATGATGGAACATGTGTCGGTATGATCATGCAATGGAAAAAAATATTTAATAAAATAGAATAACTGATATTTAAAATATTAAGAATATGAAAACATTAAATTTAATATTTGTTTTTCTTCTGGTGGTATTTATATCATTAACCGCATACAACCAGGAATGCAATGATTTTCTTGAATCGAAGATTTTTAAAATTACTGTTCCCAAAAAATTTGTGAATTACGGACAGTCTAAAAGCGAATATATTGAAGTCAGCAAACCATATAAATTCGAGATGGTTTTTTCGGGCAGTCAGGAATATATAATGAATATTGCCACCAAAAATGATTATGGATCGGTTCAATTTCGCATAATAAGCGCAGAAGACAATATGGTACTTTATGATAATAAAAAGTATAATTATAAAGGTTCTGCCAACTTTTACATGGAAAAAACACAACCTGTAACTATTGAGGTAACTATTATTGCTGCTGATAAACAATATTCGCTTCCGGAAAATTTATGGGTTTGTCTGGGAATAAAAATATTCAGTAAGAAATATATCGAATAAACTTTAGGTTTAAATTTATTTAAATTATGGTTATGGGTTAAAATGGTAGATAGTTTTAACAAAACCTCAGGTTTCTAAAACCTGAAAGGTTTATCAGCCGGTTCGACCCATCACATAAATACTGTTGGAACCTTATCAATGAATAAAAAAATAAACATACTGCACCTTGAAGATTCTTTAAATGATTCCATTTTAATAGTTTCCTTAATTAAAAATGGAGGTATAGTGTATGATTATTTTTTGGCCGAAAGCGAAAAAGAATTTATAAATATTCTTGAGACTGAAAAGATCGACATCATATTATCTGATTACAGTTTGCCCGAATATAATGGCAACGATGCATTGAAGGTTGCAAGGGAAAAATACTCCCATATACCGTTCATATTCGTCTCGGGAGTAATGGGCGAGGATGCAGCTATTAATGCAATGTTAAACGGTGCAACCGATTACGTGCTTAAGAACAAATTAGAACGCCTGGTTCCTGCAATTAATAGGGCCATTCATGAACATGAGGTTGAGATTAAACGTATGCAGGCCGAAGCGGCCATGCGCGAGAGTGAGAGAAAATATAAAGACCTTGTAAACGAAGTGAATGATGGTTATTTTGTAACTAATACAAGGGGTGAAATCACATTTGCCAACATTTCTATGGCTAAAATATTTGGATTTTTTAGCCCTGAAGAATTAACCGGACATTTATTCACAGAGTTTAACAAAACAAGAAGTAAACAGGAAGTTACCAATTCTTTCGAATATGAAAATAATAAGAAATTGGACGGGTTGGAAATGGAAATACTGCGGGTTGATGGTAAATTAATTCATATTGAAATAAAAGCAGTTCCGGTTATGAAAGATGGGGAGATAAAAGGAATGCAGGGTGTAATCCATGATATTACGGAACGAAAACAGGCAGAAATAAACCTCAAAGAAAAAAACGAGCAAATTGAAGCGCAAAACGAAAAGTATGTTCAAATTAACAGGGAACTTGCCTTTCAAAATCAGGAGAAAATAAAACGGGCAGCGGAATTGGTAATTGCCAATAAGGAACTTGCCTTTCAAAACCAGGAGAAAGAAAAGAGGGCACAAGAGCTGACCATTGCCAACAAGGAACTTGCCTTTCAAAACCAGGAGAAAGAAAAACGTGCAGCAGAATTGGTAATTGCAAACAAAGAACTCGCTTTTCAAAACGAAGAGAAAAAAAAACGTGCTGATGAATTAATCATTGCTAATGTTCTAAAAGAAGCTGAAGAAAAATACAAACACGTCATCGAAGAAAAAAATATGGTCATCACCGACAGTATAAATTATGCAAAACGCATACAACAGGCAAAACTGCCAAGGAAGGAAGAAATTTATGCCTCTCTTCCTCAAAGTTTTGTGCTTTTTAAACCTAAAGACATTGTAAGTGGTGATTTCTATTTTTTTCACAACAGAAATCAATCTGTCTTCATTGTAGCTGCCGATTGCACAGGACATGGGGTTCCCGGGGCATTAATGAGCATGATTGGCTCTGAAAAATTAACGGATGCAATTATGCATAGTACTGACACTTCCGAAATTTTAAAACACTTAAATAAAGGAATCAAAAAATCGTTGCACCAATCGAACAGTCATGAATCAACTAAAGACGGAATGGACATCGCTATTTGCTCCGTAGATGTTAAAAAACGGATTGTTAAATACGCCGGAGCAAACAGGCCTCTTTGGCTTATAAGAAAAGGAAAGAAAGTAGTCGAAGAGATTAAGGGAACCAAGGAAGCTATCGGTGGTTTTACAGAAGATGAACAGCACTTCGACAGTCACGAATTAAAATTAAAGCAGGGAGATACTTTTTATATTTCCTCCGATGGTTACGCTGACCAATTTGGTGGAATAAATGAAAAAAAATTAATGGCAAAAAGGTTTAAAGAAATTCTTCTTGACATTCAAAACTTGTCGATGTTAGAACAAGAAAAACACTTAGACAACTTTGTTGAAAATTGGAAAGCAGATATAGAACAGGTAGACGACATTTTGGTAATCGGTGTACGACTTTAAATGGCGACCAGCAAGACATCAGGCATATCTTTAAGAATAAAATTTTTATAATGAAACAAACTTTAAAAAATCCCGAGCTCGAAATAGAAGAAATTGTAACTTTTCTCAACGTGTTGTTGGCCGATGAGTATGCACTTTACACTAAAACCCGTAATGCACACTGGAATGTCAATGGTCCAAAATTACTGGATTTGCATAAATTTTTTGAAAACCAATATCTGGCGTTGGATATAATAATTAATGATATTGCAAAACGGGTCCGTTCACTCGGACATTTTGCTTTAGGTTCTTTGAAAAACTTTCTAAATGTTACACATATGGACGAAGAAAATTTCGATTTTGGTAATCCAAAGCAAATTATTAAAGCATTGGTCAACGACCACGAAACCATTATTCGCATAATCCGGGATGAAATTACTCCAGTTGCCGGGAAATACAACGACTATGGTACAGCTTATTTTGTAAAAGGACTAATGGGACAACACGAAAAAATGGCCTTGACGCTCCGTTCATTTTTATCTTAAACTTATTTACCTGCAAATGGATTATTTTAATTATTTAACCATACCAAACCTGGATTTATAGCACTAAAATGAATTTTGATAGTATTAAACTTACATTAATGAATTTTAAAGGTCTGTTTTTTATACTTATCATTTTGATGATGATAAGTTGTAAATTTTTTAAGCTTGAAAAATCATCAAAGTCTTTTGATGAAGAAGCTATGACATTTTATCCGAAATTTTCACATTCAGATTCTAGTAAAATAGCATATTTTGAATGTGAAGATTTTGTCTCTAATGCCTTAAATAATTATACAATTGCGAAAATTAACCAAAAGTTTTTAAAGCTTCTGAATTGTTCTAAAAAATCAATCGTGAATAAGTACGATCCTGCCGTTATTGATACAATATACACCTTTTCAAATCCTGAAAATAAAATTCAAATTTACCGGGCAAAGCAAAATGATTTCATTTTTACTTTCGATGTAACTGACCCAAAATTTAAACTTACCGGGAATATTAAACCAGGCATGAAAAAGGATGTCTTTACCCGAAAATTTCACATAACTGAAAATATAAATAATAAAGTGCAAATTGTTAATTCTGAAGGCACCATGAGATTTATGTTTTATTTTGAAAACAATATGTTAAAGAGGATATATAGTTATTTATATCTCGATTAATCCTGCAAAAAATATAGATTACCAACTTAGCTGCTGTTCAAATGAAAACTATTAAAATAATAATATTTATTTTATTTTCCCTCCTCGCCGTATATGCTTGTAATAATCGGCAAAGCAAAAAAGTGAAAGACGTCACAATTGCAATCGAAAATACAACAGCTGAAAAACCAGTGATTAAGGAAGTAGTTAAAATTGACGAAAAGTCCATTCTTAAGAAAACTGATAAAATTGAACAAAAAGAATTAACGCCATGCGAAAAACTGGTAAAAGAAATATTGACAACTTCTCCCCGCTATAAACAGTTGACTAAGGGACTTGACAAAGCAGTTGTGAAAAATGGAGGACAATCTTTTGGAATAAGCCTGGAAGGAAGTCCAAATCCAAGACAAGATAATGCATGGGGCTATTCCAAAACTTATGATTTTACGGTTTATGAAATGTATGCGGACAGGCAATTAAATACTGTCCGATTTTCATTCAACCCAAATGACAAACAGCTTTATGAATATGATGCAGTCAAAGACCAGCTAAAACCAATAGAATTTGATAGGAATTTATTGTTAAAGTACGAAACGGCATGTAAATAAACATTTCGGAATACCGGAAGAACTGAAGAACTGAATTGCTGAAGAACTGAAAAACTGAAGAATTGAATAATGGAATATTAGCAAATTGGCACATAAATACATTTTACTTAAAAAACAACAAATATGAAAACAGATAAGTTGCAAAAAGTATTGATTGCATTGGATTATAATCCAACTGCACAAAAAGTGGCAGAAACAGGTTTTTCATTAGCTAAAACTATGGGGGCTGAAGTTATATTGCTGCATGTAATTGCAGATCCGGTATACTATACTTCAACCGAATATGATCCTATTATGGGGTTTACCGGTTATATGGATATGGGGCCTTTTCAATTAAACAGTGCAGATGGCCTGAAAAAAGCTTCCCAACATTTTCTTGATAAATCAAAACACCATCTTGGTGATGAAACCATCAAAACACTTGTAAAAGAAGGCGATTTTGCTGAAACAATATTAAAGACTGCGAAAGATTTACATGTTAATATTATTGTCCTGGGATCTCACAGCCGGAGATGGCTGGAAGAAATATTAATAGGAAGTGTTACTGAAAAAGTTTTACATCATACTTCAATACCAATATTCATTGTCCCGACAAAAAAACATAATTGACCTGGTCTCTAACCAAAATGACCATTACTAGTTTATTCTTTTACAATAAAGACCTTTGAACAATGCAAAGAAATTATAAACTATGAAGCATATTTTGATAATCTTAATTTTTATTGGATGGTTTTCATCATCAGGATTTGGTAAAGAAACCATAGAACTATTAAATGATAGTGTATCTGTGCATGAGACATCACTTAAAATATCACAAACTCAATTAGACGAGTTATATAAACTGTCGAGTTATGGGATAAATTTAGTCAAAGACAATTATTTAAATCATGGTACCTTTTCACCAATTATATTTTCATATTCGGACAAAAAAGATTTTAAAGTAATTGCATATGACGATCCGGGTATCAAAGATACTTTATTGTCAGATTTTGCACGCGAAAAATTAACGAGGATAACTGATCAGGAACTTAAAAACGACAAAATCCGGATTGTCTGTATAGTTTATATTGGCAAAATAAAAACTATCAATCATCCAAATGGCATTAAGTGTATCTCTTTACTTTATATAAGTAAAGGGTTTGATAATGCTGTAATAGATAATTTTCCGGTAAGGTTTGAAAATGGAAAAATAGAATTTGAGGAGGTAGTGGTTCAGATAATTAAAAATAATAAAAACATCTGAATAAAAAAGTCTGATATTGATTAGTCAACTTAAATATAACCTCCCTTATTGAGTTATCATGCATGTAACTATGGTCATAAAATATAAAAATTTTGTTTAGAGCACAAGTGTCCGGAAATGTGTGAATGATGTAACTCTTTTCACAAGTTATGTAACATTTATCCTGTTTTAGCGGGTTAACTTAGTCCATTCAAAATTCATAAAACACATGAAAGAAAAAACAAAAAATAAAAACTTGCATGATAAGCAAGCTGACAATGAAGAAAAAAACATTCTTCAGGGATATCCGACATATTCTGCAAGTGAAGATATTTATAATAAAAACACAGAGGAGAAAGAAATAAACCCTGAAGATACTTCTAAAAACAAAGAGTTAAATGATAAAGGTGGAAAAAATAACGAAAAGGATTTTGACGACGATATGTCTGGCGGTGATTTGGATATTCCCGGCTCAGAACTGGACGATCTGCAAGAAATTATTGGGAGTGAAGATGAAGAGAACAACTATTACAGCTTAGGTGGAGATGATCATAACGACCTCGATGAGGATAAAGGGGAATAAAAAATATTAATCTGAAATTACAGATAATTAAACTTTAGAACTCAATATTTACAAATGAACCAAATAAGATAAGGAGAAAATTATGGGCACAAGAAGAATTGCTACATCGAACACAACAGCTCTTTATTTAATAGCGATTGCTGTAATAATAGTGGCTTTCCTGCTATTGGGCGGCGGCCCGTGGATGAGAGGTATGATACATGGAAACGGGTCTATGGGCATGGCCAGTTGGAATTGGACAACAATTCTGATTTGTTTAGGTCTCGGTTTCCTGATTGGTATATTGGTCAACAGGAGGAGAAAATAAACCAATTTTGGAATTCATTAATATTTCCATTAAAACAAAGGAATCATGGAATCAGATGCAAACTTATCATCAACGAAAGTTTCAAGATGGTCGGTAATAAAACGAAAGGTTAAAAAAATATTTTTATGGTTCATTACCCTGATCGTTATTATAATATGTGTATTCATATACTGGAAGTTTTTTTATACCTACAGTGATGGCTATCGTGCAGGATTATTACAGAAATTCTCCCACAAAGGAAATATTTTTAAAACTTATGAAGGCGAAATGATACTAAGCAGTGTGTCAAGTAATAATAATGTTGCTATTGCGTCTGAAAAATTTTATTTTTCGGTTACCAATGCAAACCTGGCAAAACAGTTGGATACTATTCAGGGGCAAATGGTAATAGTTCATTACCTGCAAAAAAATGGTGTCCTGTTCTGGCATGGCGATTCAGAATATCTGGTTGACAGTGTAAAGCCTGTACGATAGTTTTTCACACCTGAATAAAAATACCCTGATTCTTATATAAAAAACAACTGAGATGAAAGCCAATAAAATGAAAAAAGTATTGATTGCACTGGATTATGATCCAACCGCACGGAAAGTGGCAGAAGAAGGTTATTCATTAGCAAAAACTATGGGAGCAAAAGTTATGTTGCTGCATGTTATTGCAGATGCAACTTATTATTCTGCACTTGAATATTCACCCCCAACAGGGTTTTTGGGTTTTAACTATACTGATGCTTTGCATCTTTTAGATGAAGGTGGATTGGAAAAAGCAACAAAACATTTTCTTGATAAATTTAAAAGCCACCTTGGTGATGAAACAATCAAAACACTTATAAAAGAAGGTGATTTTGCTGAGGCAATATTAAAGACGGCGAAAGATTTGCATGTTGATGTTATTGTTTTGGGATCTCACAGCCGGAGATGGCTGGAAGAAATATTAATGGGAAGTGTAACAGAAAAAGTTTTACATCACACTTCTGTACCGCTTTTCATCGTACCAACCAAACAAAAAAAATAAAAATTATGAATATTAAAAGAATCTTTGGAGCATTACTTACTGTCTTAGGTATAGGTGGCCTCATTTATGTTGCAATTTTATTTGTTAATACTGCCAGTGGTAACCATAGTATTAAAGCTCTTATCATTTATGGTATTCTTGGTCTGATATTTTTCATTGCAGGTATAAGCTTGGTAAGGACTACAAAAGACGAATCATAAGGTGTGAATGATATAACTTTTCACTGAAATTTTGTAATGCTTTCAAAAATAAAAGAACTCACTTTTGTACTGTGAAATTTTTTTCAAAATTTAAATTTATAAAAACAAAATGAATACTACAAACAAATTCGAATTCCACCCATTGCCTTATGCATACGATGCACTGGAACCTTTCATTGATAAGCTTACTGTTGAAATCCATTATAGCAAACATCATAAAGCATATTATGACAATTTCATAAATGCAATAAATGGCACTGAGATGGAATCCATGGATATAAAGGATATTTTCAAGAATATAAGCAAATATCCAATGGCAGTGAAGAACAATAGTGGCGGTTATTTTAACCACACATTTTATTGGGAAAATATGAAAGCTCATGGAGGTATTTTGCCAAATGGTAAATTATCAGAAGCCATCGCTAAAGCATTTAGTTCTTTTGATGAGTTCAAGAAACAATTTTCCGAAGCAGGCAAAACCCGTTTTGGTAGTGGCTGGGCATGGCTATGCCTTAATGATAAGGGCAACCTGTTTATTTGTTCTTCACCAAATCAGGATAATCCGTTAATGGATATTGCTGAAAAAAAGGGAACACCTCTGCTTACAATGGATATATGGGAACATGCTTATTATTTGAAATACCAAAACAAAAGGCCGGATTATATAGATGCATTCTGGAATGTAATAAACTGGGAAGAAGTGGCCAAAAGATATGAAAATGCTATAAAATTGATGACAGCGAAATATTAAATAGTTGCTTTTATCAAAAATTGTGTGCAACTCATTGGCCGTATATTCTTTATATAATAAGATATTTAAGTGACTAAATGAATATCAAAAAATATTCTTCGGACAAATCAATATATTATGGGAAAGAAAAAACTGACAACCGCAAGTGGGCGTCCTTATACCGAGTTTGAAAACTCCATGACGTTTGGCAACCGTGGACCAATACTATTGCAGGATTATTTTCTGCATGAAGACATGGCCCATTTCAACCGTGAACGCATTCCCGAAAGGGTAGTCCATGCAAAAGGGGCAGGCGCATTCGGCACATTCACCGTAACGCATGACATTACGCAATACACCAAAGCAAAAATATTTTCCGAGATTGGCAAACAAACAAAAATGTTTGCCCGATTTTCACAAGTTGCCGGAGAAAAAGGAAGTGCCGACAGTGAAAGGGATCCGCGTGGCTTTGCCCTTAAGTTTTATACCGAAGATGGCAACTGGGATTTGGTAGGTAATAACACACCTGTATTCTTTATTAAAGACCCGAAAAAATTTTCTCATTTCATTCATACACAAAAACGCGATCCAAAAACAAATTGTAAAAGCTGGACGATGAAGTGGGACTTTTGGAGTTTAACGCCCGAAAGTTTACACCAGGTATTGATACTGATGAGTGACCGTGGAACGCCGTTTTCATATCGCAATATGAATGGTTATGGAAGCCATACCTTTTCTCTCTTCAATAATAATAATGAAAGGGTTTGGGTAAAGTTCCATTTCAAAACATTACAGGGAATAAAAAATTTCACCGGTAAAGAAGCCGATGAAATGAGGGGCATTGACCCCGATCAGGCGCAACGGGATTTAGTGGATGCCATTGAGAAAAAAGATTTTCCAAAGTGGGCCTTAAAAATACAGTTGATGACCGATGAACAGGCAAAAACATTTAAATGGAATCCGTTTGATCTTACGAAAGTTTGGTTTCACCGAGATTTCCCATTAATTGAGGTGGGTACAATGGAACTGAATGTAATTCCTGAAAATTATTTTCGCGATGTAGAACAATCGGCATTTAATCCGGCCCATGTAATTGATGGTATTGGTTATTCGCCAGATAAAATGCTGCAAGGCCGATTGCTTTCCTATCCCGATGCACATCGTTATCGTTTGGGAACGAACTATGAACAAATTCCGGTTAACCAATGTCCTTATAATGTTGCAAATTACCAACGCGACGGGTTTATGCAAACGGGTGATAATGGAGGTTCAAACCCGAACTATCGTCCCAATAGTTTTGATGATATTGTGGTTGATGAAAATTATAAAGAACCCGCAATGACTTTGGAATCGAATGTCGCCGATTGGTTCGATCGCAATGAAAATGACGACGACCACTTTACACAACCTGGAATATTGTATAGCAGGGTAATGAACAATCAGGAAAAGGAAAACACAGTAAAAAATATTGTAAGTACCATGAAAGAAATTTCAGGTAAGAGGAAAGATGAAATTATTAACCGGCAGTTATGTCATTTCTTCCGTGCCGACAGTCAATTAGGAAAGGCAGTAGCAAAAGGATTGGGTGTTACAGTTGATGAAAAAATGATGAAGCATTAAATAATCAATAACTAAAAAATAAAATAATATGGTACGCACAGCAACTGCCAATTGGCAAGGAAACCTTAAAGAAGGAAAAGGAACACTTTCAACACAAAGTGGAATATTGGATAAGACCAATTACAGTTTCAAAACCCGATTTGAGGAAGGCCAAAAAGGAACTAATCCTGAAGAATTATTAGCCGCCTCACATGCCGGTTGTTTTACAATGTGGGTAGCATCTATAATTGATAAAAAAGGATTAATACCCACTTCATTAGAAACAAAGGCTACTTTGAAGCTCGAAGAATTATCAATTACTGCAATACATTTATCAATAACGGGTTCGGTAAAAGGTATAAATGCAGATGAGTTTGCCGCAGTTGTCAAAGAAGCTGAACAAAACTGTATAGTTTCTAAAGCACTAAAAGTGGCTATTACATCTGAAGCTCATTTTGTGGCTTAAAAAATTAATAAAAAAAACTCATGGAACAACATACTGTAAAAATAAAATCAATTAACCATATCACCCATGATGTGCTGAAAATTGTAACAGATAAACCTCAAAAGTTCAATTTCACTCCCGGCCAGGCAACAGAGGTTTCAATAAATAAAAACGATTGGAAAAACGAAAAAAGGCCATTTACTTTCACGAGTTTACCTCACAATGATTATCTTGAGTTTACCATTAAAACATATCCTTTGCATAAAGGCGTAACCAATGAACTTCTGCAACTGAAAATAAATGATGAACTGATTCTTCACGAAGTATTTGGTGCGATAGCTTACAAAGGAGAAGGAATATTTATTGCCGGTGGAGCCGGTGTTACGCCATTTATCTCCATTTTCAGATACCTTCAGTCAAAAAATGAAATAGGCGGTAACAAACTCATCTTTGCCAATAAAACGAAGGATGATATAATACATGCTGATGAATTTAAGAATTTATTAGGCGAAAATTTTATCAATATTTTATCCGATGAAAAAGTAGAGGATTATGCTCATGGACAAATTACTGAAGGTTTTCTTAAAAAACAAATTAGTAGTTTCCAAAAACACATTTATATATGCGGGCCTCCGCCAATGATGGATGCAATTGAAAAGCAATTATCGAATTTGCACGTAAATAAAAAATCAATTATAAAAGAGGCATTTTAAAGCAAATATTAACTAATTCAAAATTATGAATAATCAATATGTTCCCGGAGTTTGTAATATCGGGAAAGAAGAAATAAAAAGACGAAAAGTTGCTTCATTTATATCCCTTGCAATTACGATAATATTAATAATGGTTTTATTGTTTTTGCCTGCAAACCGTTACTGGCGATTAATTTTGTTTTTTCCGGTTACTTCTCTTGCAGTTGGGCTTCAGCAGTTGTACTTCCGTTTTTGTGTAGCATTTGGGATCAAAGGTGTGTTTAATTTTGAAAATTTCGGAAAAACAGATTCAGTAGAACAAACAAATTTCAGAAAAAAAGATCGTGCAAAAGCCTGGCGAATGATAATTATGGGCATAGCTGTTGGCATTATTGCCGATCTGATTTTTTATTATTTTCCATTATAGAACAATCATTAATTTTTAATAAAACAAATTTAAAAAACATATTATGGATAAGAACAGACTTTCGAAAAGCCTTGCAGCAGCTTTAAATGCTCAAATGACTAAAGAAGCGAATGCTTCGCAAATTTATTTGTCTTATGCTTCATGGGCAGCCAGCCAGGGATTTGGCGGCATTGCTAATTTTCTGTTCAGACATGCACAGGAGGAACGTAACCACATGATGAAGATTCTGGAATACATTTTAAAAAGATGTGCAGAAGTAAAAATTTCTGCTATTTCTGCCCCTCCGGGAAATCCATCTAATATTCATAGTTGTTTCGAAAAAGTGTTTGAACACGAAGTTGATAATACAAAAGCTATTTATGCCCTGGTAAAGATGAGTTTTAAAGAAGAAGATTGGGCAACCTGGAACTTTATGCAATGGTTCGTTAAAGAGCAGGTAGAAGAAGAAACGCTTGCTATAAACTTAATAGATAAATTGAAATTGGCAGGAGGTGAAAAGGCAAGCAGCTATGCTTTATATTCATTTGACAGGGATTTAGAAAAAACTCCCGATAAGGCAAAATCGGCACAGGATGTAACTGCAGTTAATCCTTAAAGGAAGAACTTCTTAAAAAATATTTCTGCTCATCCGAAGCACAGCCTTAGATGAATAAATTAAGAAAGAATATGGAATTAGAAAAGGAACTTAATAAGAAAATACTGGAAATAACCATGACTATACAGGAAAAGTATCCTGAGTTATCGGGATATTTAGATGAAATGCCAGTTACAATTCCTAATTCACAGGATGCTGAAATAAATAATAAGAATTTAGAAGCATATTATGATTCACTTACTTCATTATTGAAAAATTATATAGAAGTGCACTCACTTGAAGACTCAAATTGTTAATTAAAAAAGGTAATTATTCAACTATGATAAAAATTTACAGGCGCATGGAAAGAGGATTTGAAAAACTGACTTCAATAGCCAATGCTATACTCGGCAATTCTATCACGTTTGCTATTGCCTTAATAACAGTAATATTCTGGCTCAGTAATAAGCGTTTTTACACACAGGATATTCATAATAGCATTGGTGATGTAATTCTTGGCGTAGCTTTTTTAAGTTTATTTATTATTCAGAAATCATTTAACAGGTTTTCTGCTTCGCTTCATTTAAAAGTAAATGAACTTGTTTCATCACATGACCAGGCAAGTAACTCAGTAATGAATGCTGAAGGAAAAACAGAACAGGAAATAACCATACTTTCCAAAGAATATGCTGATCTGGCTGAGCAGGTGAAAGAAGTTAAAGATGAAAAAAAGGAAATAGAGAAAATAGAAGAAAAAGGGAAAAAACTTAATATTTAAAACTATGGAGAAATTGCAAAATGAAACATTAGTAGGAATGGCCAGGGCTGAATATATTGACGTAGAAACGAATGTTCGCCTTCATATTACTGATGCAGGCGAAGGAAGGCCAATTGTGTTAATTCACGGTTGGCCATTAAGTGATGAAATGTATGAATACCAATATAATGATCTGATAAATAAAAATTTCCGCGTAATTGGAATCACACTTAGAGGCTTTGGCAAATCTGATAAACCTTATGGATCTTACAATTATGATGTACATGCTTCGGATATAAAAATGGTTTTAAGCAAACTGGAAATAAAAGATGCTGTTTTGGGCGGTTTTTCCATGGGTGGTGCTATTGCGATTCGCTTTGCATCTTCCGATACCGGGGCACATGTTTCTAAGCTTGCCTTATTCGGGGCTGCTGCCCCAATCTGGACTCAGCGTAAAGATTTTCCATTCAATCTGCCTACAACTGCAGTTGATGACTTAATTAAATTGAATTATCAGGACCGTCCAAAGCTTTTATCAAATTTTGCAAAGATATTTTCCGCAACAGAAACCTCATTAAATGAAGGGATTGGGAATTGGTTGAATGGAATTTGTTTAAGCGCTTCTTCTCATGCAACGGCTCAATGTTTAATTGCATTGCGTGATACCGACCTTAGAAAAGATTTGGTGAAAATTACGATCCCCACATTGATTATGCATGGTAGAAAAGACAAAATATGTTCTTTTGACTTAGCAGAACAAATGAAAGCAGCAATAAAAAGTTCGCACCTTATTGCTTTTGAGAATAGTGGCCATAGCTTATTCCTGGAGGAAACAAATAAGTTTAATTTGGAACTTATCAAATTTGCTGAAAAATGAGTTTAATATAAATAAATTTCAGTCTCTA
>Ga0265316_10002909_pt1 | contig 17519 bp, 14 predicted proteins | sample 4522metaG_FD_202092 | JGI IMG/M metagenome (GOLD analysis project Ga0265316, IMG submission 202092) | Rhizosphere microbial communities from Carex aquatilis grown in University of Washington, Seatle, WA, United States - 4-5-22 metaG | ecosystem: Host-associated > Plants > Roots > Rhizosphere >... | reverse complement strand
CATTTTTCATAAAACAAAAGAAGCTATTTGAAATTAGTTTCAAATAGCTTCTGTCAAATTCATATATTATATAGCTTACAAAGGTTTTTACCAACCATTTTTGGCTATTAAATCTTTTTCAAAATAATTAAATTTTATGTGATGAAAAATATCTTTTCGATTACCTTAGTTATATCCTATAATCTACAATACTTCCCATAAACTTACTTATAACTTTTGATTGCAATATTTAAAAATAATTTAATTTAACTATCTTATTAGTTGATAAAACTAATTAAATAGTTTATCTTTACTCTCATAGAATTTTACTTATTTATTAAACCAACTCTAAAAATGAATAAGATAAACATAGAATTAACGAATGCAGAAGAACAGATTATGCAGGTTTTATGGAAAATTGAAAAGGGTTTTGTTAAAGATATCTTAGAACATTTTAATGAACCTAAACCTGCATATAATACCATATCTACTGTAGTAAGAATATTGGAAAAAAAAGGTCTGGTTTTGCACAAAGCTTATGGTAATTCACATCAATATTATCCTCTAATTTCAAAGAAGGAATATAGTAAAAACCATCTTAGCAAGTTCGCCTCTAACTACTTTGGTAATTCGATCAAAGATCTGGTTTCCTTTTTCACAGAGAGCAATAAATTAAGCATAAATGAAATAGATGAAACGATTAAGATGTTAAATGAATTAAAAAATAAAAAGTCATGATCCAATATCTTCAGTATCTTTTGGAAGTAAGTGCCTGCTTAGCACTTTTCTATGGATTATATCATTTTGCTTTGCAAAAGGATTCATTCCATAGCCTGGTTAGAAGCTATATCCTTTTTTCAATTGTTGCTTCGCTAACAATACCAATAATACCAAACAATATAATACCCAAATTTCCGACAACCTTGAATAGTGGGTTACCTTTGCATCATGAAAAAGAGAACCATACAAAACTCACAAATAATGTAAATTCTACAAAAAATACCCAATTCTCCATTTCCAAACATCAAAGCATAGAAACAAAATTCGTTCAAAGTGATAGTAAGGGATTAACTTCCTCATTATTTAGTATTCTCCTATTCATTATTTATTTCTCTGGTGTATTGATTTTCCTTGCCAGGTTTTCATCCAACATTTACAAAATCTTTTTAATTGTTCACCTAAACAAAGTAGTTAAATACGATAATTTTAAAATAATATACTTAAAATCCGATTTCTCCTCTTTTTCTTTTCTAAGCTATATTTTTCTCCAGGAATCATATTTTAGTACACCAGATGAGCAGCAGGTAATTGCTCACGAAAAGATTCATATACAACAAAAACATACTATCGATATTTTGTTTATTGAATTGGTAAAAATTGTTCTGTGGTTTAATCCCTTTATATGGTTATTTAAATCTTCACTGGTAAAAGTTCATGAGTTTTTTACTGATGACCAATTATTGAATCAAACAGGGTCTCCGGAAAAATATAAAGAATTGCTGCTAAAACAGTATTTAGGAAACTATAGCCTTGAGCTGGTTCATCCATTTAATTCATCGCTTTTAAAAACAAGAATGACCATGATGAACAAAGCTAAATCAGGGAAAGCTGCACGGTTTAAATTAATGCTTGCCATACCAATTGTAGCTATAGGACTATTTGCTTTCGCGAAAACTAGCCCACTCATCTCAGGAACCGACTTAAATAAAAAGGAAAAAATTGAAAAACTCTTGAACTATTATATAAGTACCAATCAATTTAACGGAAATATTCTGGTATATCAGAAAGATAACCTTCTATATCAACAGTCATATGGATATGCTGATTTAAAATCGAAAGAGAAGCTGAACATCAATACTCCTTTTCTTTTGGGATCTGTCACTGAGTGTTTTACGGCAGCATCAATCATTATTTTAAAGGAACAAGGGAAGTTAAAATATTCCGATACTTTACCCCAATTTTTTAATGATTTGCCTAAATTCATGGGTTCAATTACCATTCAGGAGTTATTAAACCATACTTCCGGCATACCACCTACTGATGACTTTAAGCCTGTCGAATCAGGAGTTACAAATAATAAAGATATTTACGAAATCATCCGTAAAATGGATCAAATATATTTCAAACCCGGGACTGAGTTCAGGAACAGTTCTTCTGGTTACGTTCTGCTGGCTTTAATTATTGAAAAAATATCTAACCAAACTTATCAGCAGTTTGTGCAATCAAATATTCTTTCACCTGCAAAAATGAATGATACTTATTTTCTTGATGAGTATAATTTTTTGAAAAAAAATCGCGCTATTGGATATAAAACAAATGAAGTTTTATTTGATTATCCCCAGTTTACTCTTGGAAATTCGGGTATTGTTTCAACAGTGCATGATCTGCATAAATTTGAAACCTCATTGTATTCAGGTAAAATCATAAGTAATGATGAATTAAAGAAGGCTCTTACGAAAACCAAATTAGAAAATGGAGAGGAAATAAACTTTGGTTTGGGATTTGAATTGTATGGTAAAAAAGAGGATAATATCGCCGGACATTATAGTTGGTACGGAGGAACAAAATCAATTCTCTGGAGCGAAATAGATAAGAAAAATTGTATTATTGCATTAACCAACAATAGTTGGCCCAGGTTCTGGGAAATGGTGGGTAAAATTTCAAGAATATTAAATGATAAACCAATAATGCAACCTGTCAATAAAGTATCAAAAACAATAATTCCGGAAGATATTAAACCTCTACTAGGAAATTACAGGAAAGAAGGCGATAAATATGATATTAAAATTAGAATAGATAAAAATAAACCTTATGCATTTAGTGAACTATCATCCGATACTTTTCAGCTTTATGCCTTTGCTCCCGATACATTTTTCATAAATGAATATGAGTTGTTGTTCATTTTTCACAAAAACAAATCAGATTCGATTTCAGGCTTTACCATCCATGGTGATGAAGATACAAAATATGTAAAAGTTGAATAGCAAACAAATCGATAGTAATTTCCTTAAAACTAATTTATAACGTTAGTAATATCCACGCAATTTAAATTTTTTACTTTGTTCCGGCTTATAAAAATTAAATCAATATTAATTGCAAAAGAAAATTTAAATTTTTATTACTTTCTTAAATAACAAGTGTTTATCTTTATGCAATGATCTTTGAACACAGATAATTACATTTATGATAAAACATTTATTTCATATATTACTTCTTGTAGGTACTATATTTATTTGTTCATGCACAAGGATACAAACAAAGGACCCTCTTGTTTCGCATATAGATTCTACTGTTAGACCTGGCAATAATTTTTTTCTATTTGCAAATGGCAAGTGGTTTAAACAAAATCCAATTCCCGCAAGTGAAGCAAATAACGGTATTTGGCGATTAATACAAGATACCATTAATTCTCAAATCAGAAATATCTGTATATCTTCCTCGAAAATAAAAAATGAAGCATTCGGGAGTAATAAGCAGAAAATTGGTGACTTTTATTTGACCGGCATGGACAGCATTGCCTTAAATAAAAGAGGTATTTCTGAAATTAAACCCTATCTCGATTCTATTGAAGGAATCAAAGATATTAATGGATTATTAAAAGCTACAGCGTTAATTCATAAAGTTGCAGGATCGCCATTATTCTCTTTTTATGTCGGACAAGATGATAAAATCAGTAATAAAAATGCCATTTTTATTTGGCAGGGTGGTTTAAGTTTACCTGATCGAAGCTACTATTTTGATATTGATTCCCGGGCCGTTACAATTCGAAAGAAATTTTCAGTTTACATTTTCAACCTATTTAAAATGATGGGCTATAACGAAAATGAATCAAAAAAAACAGCAGAACACTTATTAAACCTTGAAACGACTATGGCTCATTCATCGCGTGCCTTAAAAGATACACGTGAGACAATAAAGAATTACGATAAAATATCTTTTAAAAAGTTGCAAGCTTCTTATCCAAATATTAACTGGCCTATATTTATAAAGGAAGTGGGTTTAAAACAACCTGATACCGTTATATTGGGTCAACCAGAATTTGTAAATGCATTAAATGGCTACCTTAGTAAATTCCCAATTGCTGATTGGAAAAACTATTTGAAGTTTCACCTTATTATTAATCTTTCTAATTTCATGGATGATAAGACATTTATGGAATCGTTTAATTTTTATGCGAAAACTTTATATGGATTTAAAGAACCCAAACCCCGATGGAAAAGGGTTGTTGAGCAGACAGATTTTTCACTTGGTGAGTTAATTGGGCAAGTTTATGTAAAAGAATACCTGCCAAAAGGAACAAAAGAAAAACTCATTGAAATCGGAAGTTCAATTAAAAAGGTTTATGCAGAAAGGATTAAAGCACTTGATTGGATGAGTGATTCTACTAAAAAGAGAGCCTTGAAAAAGTTAAATGCCCTAGTAATGAAATTAGGTTACCCCGATAAATGGAAGGATCTTAGCTCAATGAAAATAGACAAATCCTCATATTTGCACAACAGCATGGAAGCAAATAAATGGGCATTTAATTATATGATTTCAAAATATGGAAAACCCGTTGACAGAAGCGAGTGGAATATGACACCACAAACTTATAACGCTTATTATAGCGACTCAAACAATGAAATCGTAATTCCAGGTTGCGACATTATTACTCCAGGGTATGAAAATCATTTAGCAGATGATGCCATACTTTACGCTGTTACAGGTTTTACTTTCGGTCATGAAATTACTCATGGTTTCGATGACCAGGGTTGCAAATATGATGAAAAGGGTAATTTGAATAATTGGTGGACAGCAAGTGACAGTATCAAATTTTTTAATAAGACTAAAGCAATTGTAAACCAATACAATAAATATATTGCTGTAGACAGTCTGCATATTAATGGGGACCAAACTCAGGGCGAAAATATTGCTGACCTTGGCGGAGTTATTATGAGCTATGAAGCATTTAAAAATACCAATCAATATAAAAAACATGAAATTATTTCAGGTCTGGATCCTGATCAAAGATTCTTTCTTGGTTATGCTCTTGGATGGATGGTTAATGAAAGACCTGAAGAAATAGCCAATTGGGTTCGAAGTGATGTACATTCGCCCTGTAAATTCAGAGTAAATGGACCCTTATCCAATATGCCTGAATTCTATGCAGCTTTTGGTATAAAAAAGGGTGATTCCCTTTGGAAAAATGATAGTGTTAGGGTGAAAATATGGTAACTTCAGGCTTTTAGTAGAGGTAAAAAAAAATTAATTTTTTTTTATTTTATTGCTACCAGCATAAATATCTGATCTGTTTAATCATTTTTTTGAAGTTCCTGATTTTTTCTAACTTAGTCCCCTTTTTAACTTATAAATTGTTTTCTATGGTAGACTTTCTAAAATTCCTGATAAATTATATTCTTCATATTGATGTAAAACTTGCCGATTTGGTTTGTGATTATCATACATGGATATACCTGATTCTTTTCATTGTGATTTTTTGTGAAACAGGTTTGGTCATTACACCTTTTTTACCAGGGGATTCTTTATTATTTGCCGCTGGCAGTATAGCGGCATTAGGTTCACAAAAGTGTCCGGATGTTGGAATTAGCATTATTGCTCTTATCCTTATTTTTCTGGGTGCGGCAATCCTGGGAGATAATACAAATTATTTTATTGGACGGTTCCTTGGGAACAAAGTTTATGAAAAAAACTACAAGTATATCAGGCGAGATTATCTCGATAAAACCCACAAATTTTATGAAAAACATGGAGGTAAAACACTTGTTATCGTGCGCTTTATGCCCATATTCAGAACTTTTGCTCCTTTTGTTGCGGGAATTGGAACAATGAGATATGCAATGTTTATAAGCTATTGTTTAATCGGTAATTTTCTTTGGGTATTCACTTTTAGCCTGGGTGGATATTATTTTGCTCATAATTCTTTCGTACAACACAATTTTTCGATTGTAATTCTAGGTATAATTTTAGTTTCTTTTATACCACCATTTATAACATTCGTCAAGCATTGGCTTGAAGCGAGAAAAAGTAGAAAAGAGCCAGAACTTTAAACCTGTTTGCCAGCTGGCAGGCTTTAACCAACGAATATTAACTTATGTTCTTTATACTTTCCAAAGTACTTTATTTCCTTTTAACACCGGTATGTTGGATACTGGCTTTGATTATTACATCATTTGTCTTAAAGAATTCCAGACTAAAAAAGAGATTTTTAGTTGTTGCCATTATCTCTTTTATTTTCTTTACCAATAATTTTATTTTCAATTTATTTACTGATAAATGGGAAGTTGAATCAAAAAGTGTAAGTGCAATTTCAAATAAATATGAATATGGAATTGTACTGGGAGGAATGGTTTCTGAAAATATATTAACAGGTAAGGTTCAATTCAGCGAAAGCATTGACAGGCTAATGCAGGCCATGATTCTTTACAAGCAGGGTAAAATAAAAAAAATATTAATCACAGGTGGGTCTGGCGCTTTATTAAACCAGGGTTCAAAAGAAGCCAAAGTTTTGCAAACTTTTTGTATTTCACTTGGAATTCCGAAGGACTGCATAGTTATTGAATTTGATTCCAGAAATACGCATGAAAATGCAACTTTTACAAAGAAAATAACTGGTATTGATTCCGTTGAATTGCTAATTACCTCTGCATTTCATATGCGAAGAGCAGCAGCATGTTTTAAACATGAGGGTTTTAAATTTGATATTTTATCTACCAATACCCTGGCAGAACTAAATATGGCTCCTGATGACTATTTCATACCTAAAGCAGAGCCGCTTTTAAAATGGTCATACATAATTAAAGAATGGGTAGGTTATGCAGCTTACAAAATCGCAGGATATATATAAATTACCTCAAACTGCATAGTTCGAAGAAGAAGTATCACCTCCCTTACCTGTCCAGTTTGTATGGAAAATCTTACCTCTTGGTTGATCTATCCGTTCGTAAGTATGTGCACCAAAATAATCGCGCTGCGCTTGCAGTAAATTAGCTGGTAGCTTTTCACAACGGTAACCGTCAAAATAATTAAGTGCTGTTGCCAGAGCCGGAATTGGAATACCAATTGTTACTGCTAAGGCTATTATCCTTCTCCATCCTTCCTGTGCAGATTGAATTTTTGCTTTAAAGAAATTATCGAGTAACAAATTTTCAAGTGATGGATTTTTGTCAAAAGCTTCCTTTATTTTTCCTAAAAAAACTGAACGAATAATACATCCTCCGCGCCACATTAATGCAATTCCTCCATAATTAAGATGCCATCCATATTCTTTCGCGGCAGCTTTCATCAATAAATATCCTTGGGCATAAGAAACCATTTTAGAAGCATATAATGCATCATGTAAATCAATAATAATCTGATTTTTATCACCTTTGAATGAAATTTTTGGACCTGTGAATAATTTTGATGCAGCTACACGTTCATCTTTTTGAGATGAGAGACAACGGGCAAATACAGCTTCTCCAATTAAAGTCAGAGGTACACCAAAATCAAGTGCAGTAATCCCTGTCCATTTTCCGGTGCCTTTTTGTCCGGCAGTATCAAGAATTTTATCAACCAGGGGTTTGCCATCAGTATCTTTATAAGTGAGAATTTCACTGGTTATTTCAATCAAATAGCTTTCCAAATCGCCTAAGTTCCATTCTTTGTAAACTTCATGCATTTCATCAGCGTTCATTCCAAAGATATCTCGCATTACCTGGTAGGTTTCACAAATTAATTGCATATCACCATATTCAATACCATTGTGAACCATTTTCACAAAATGGCCCGCACCATTTTCTCCTATCCAGTCGCAACAAGGGGTTCCATCTTCCATTTTAGCGGCAATGCTTTGAAAAATTGGTTTTATATGTGCCCAGGCAGCAAAGGAACCTCCTGGCATTATTGAAGGTCCCTTTAATGCACCTTCCTCACCACCTGAAACACCGGCACCTATAAATAAAAAACCTTTGCTTTCCATATATTGTGTGCGCCGGGTAGTATCAGGATAATGAGAGTTGCCACCATCTATCAGAATATCTCCTTTTTCCAGATGAGGAATTAATTGTTCTATTAGTTCATCAACTGCACTTCCGGCCCGAACCATCATTAATATTTTGCGCGGCCGTTCAATAGAAGAAACAAAATCTAAGATCAGATTTGAACCAATAAAATTTTTACCCTTGCCTCTTCCGGAAATAAATTTTTCAACAATCCCCTCTTCTTTTCCGGGCACTGTCCTATTGTATACTGATACCACGTAACCTTTACTTTCAATGTTTAGCGCGAGGTTTTCGCCCATTACTGCCAATCCTATAACACCAATATCAGATTTTGATTTCATGGTAGAATATAATTATGTTATAATTTCATTTATCTACAAAGTTAGAAAGATTAAGATTATGTATAGAACAACTGAAAAATAGATAGAATATATTGAAGTTAATAGTAGTTAAAAGAAGTTATTGAAAGAAGAAGCCTGGTGATATAATATTGTAAACAGAATTCCCAAGATATTGACAAGTGCAATAAAATTGACCTGATACTTAAATTTCTTTATTAATTTCGCTTCATTAAAATAAGTCATTTTGAATAATGAAATAGAATTTCCGATTCTTGATTTCTGATTTCTGATTTTTTAAAAAATTCATATTCATCTTTAATTAAAGGATATATTTTTATTATTCAATTAACCTTTAAACCTAATTCCTTAAGCCTCTCAACTAACTCCGCACTTCCGTTTTTCAAATTAATAGTAAAAGCCTGAAATTCACGTCTGACAGGATAATTGCCCCGTTGCTTTTCAAAATCCTGAGGTGCATTTCTAAGTCTTTCATCATCATTTTTAACTTCATAAGTTTTTTCAATCACCTCGCTGATTGTTTCCTGTAATGTCTTGTTTTTTGCATCAATTACAATTAAAGACGAACTTGGTAAAGGAAGGTTTTCAGGAAACCAGTTATCAATCCCCAGATTAAAATACTTACTAAGTGCCCTTACTGACATGGCAGTGCCATTGGCTTTTCCGTCGGCTGAATAACCTGCAATATGGGGAGTGGCAATGTCAAGCATCTTCATAAGTTCTAAATCAATATCAGGTTCGTTTTCCCATACATCGAGCACAGCATTTTTCAAAACATCTGATTTTAATGCATTTTTTAATGCAAGATTATCAACTACTTCTCCCCTGGAGGTATTGATAAAAATAGTGCTTTTGTTAAATTTTTTTAGCTTTAATTCACCAATAAGATGGTAGGTTTTATCTTCACCAATATTATTTAAGGGCACATGTAAAGAAATAATATCTGCTTCCTGGATTAATCCATCAAGAGAAACATAACCGCATGGTCCGCGCTGACGTGCAAGAGGAGGATCATTTAATACTACTCTCATTCCAAGTATTTCAGCAAGTCTTACAATTTTTTTACCAACATTCCCTATACCAATGACACCAAGTGTTCGATCTTCAAATTTAAAATTGAGTTTTTTAGAAAGATAAACCAATGTGGAAGCCATGTACTGTTGCACAGAGGAAGAATTACAACCTGCCGCATTTGTCCATTCAATTCCGTTGGCCTCACACCAATTGGTATCAATATGGTCGTAACCTATCGTTGCAGTGGCAACAAACTTAATCCTTGAACCTTCCAACAAGTTCTTATCACATAACGTGCGAGACCTTACGATAAGAGCATCCGCTTCCTTTACTATATGCTTATCTATTTTTGATCCGGGGAAATAAACAACTTCTGCAAAAGGTTCAAGAATGCCTTTAATGAAGGGGATTTTATCGTCAATAACAACTCTCACAATTATAAATTATAAATCATTCTTTCCTTACTTGCCCAAAGTCCCAATGCCGGATTTGAAACATAAAAAATTTCTTCACCATCGACCAAATTAAAACCGTCTTTTAATTTTTCAGGATTATATTTTTGAATCATTTTTTCTAAAGATGCGAAATTAAAATTTGCTTTTCGAATTTCATTTTCAGAAAGATATCCAGGGCAATATGTTATTTTGAAGCGTCCTTCGGAGGAACCATGTATCAAATGAGCAGCTGCACTTAAATTATTTCGCAACTCTTCATTTTCTTCAACTGCTTTTAAAACCGCCGGTGTTCCTATATAACCATGCTTTCGTATCAGACGATCAATTTCCTGGTCTTCTCCGAATTCTTTAAGTGCCGGAGCAAGAATAATCAATTCACCACCATCGGCAATAACCATACGCGTCCGGTATATACTTTTGTTTCCAAGCCAGGTCGACTTATACTCATCTGGATTGAGATAGCACACTATTTTTTTCAAAGGGTTATCAAGTATCTGAAAATTGACCTTTTGTGAAAGTTTTGCCGCTAAATTAAAACACTCTGTGTCATCGCCAACAAAAATACCCCGAAGTTCCAGGCATCCTGATACTTCTCTTCCTATTACAGTTTGAATATATATAATAGGTAAGCTTTTTGCAAAATGTTCCCCTGCATAATTTAGCATTTTACGAACCGGAGTTTCAATATGTCCCATCATTCGTTCCATTCCAAATATTGCTCCCAGAAAATGGCTTCTGTTTATCCCTTCCTTACCACCGGTACCAATAAAGACATTTTTGTTATAATTTGCCATACCTGCTACTTCATGAGGAACCACTTGTCCAATCGATAGAATTAAATCGAAATTGCCTTCGACAAGAATTTTGTTGACTTGTGCAGGCCATGAATATTTTACTTTTCCTTCAGAAATACTTTCAATAAATGAGGCTGGTACTTCGCCAAGGGTTATTAGGTCTTGTCTCCAATTGTGAATTCGAAACAAATTTTTAGGTACATTAGAAAACATATTGGTTATTTCTTTCTCACTCATTGGTGAATGTGTACCTAATGCAGGTAAAATATCTGTAAGTGCATTACCATAATATTCATAAGCATATCGGGTAATTTCGCCTGCCCTACTGTGAAATCGTGTATAATCTGGTGGAATTATCAATACTTTTTTTCGTGGACCCAGCTTCGACAGAACAGAAAAAACTGTATTCCTCAATTCTTCTGAACTGATAATTGTATTTTCTGAACCTTTAGAATAAAATAGCATCGAAATTTTGTGAAAGAATACTATGGTGGAATTAACTTATCTTTTTATTTTCAAAATCTTTTAAATTAATTGAAATTGCAAAACTCTTTTGATAAAACACAAACAAATTTTTTTGGTTCAATCTGAACATTTTGGCATGTTTAGATTTGAAATTTTTACTTTATGATTGCAAGGCAACTTGTTTTGAGATATAATGAAAATGTGGCCCAAATCTTTCAAATGCAGCTTTTTCCAAAGATTCCCTTTGGCTGGGATGCGCAATACCAATAATCAACCTTGCTCTTTCCTGCAAGGACTTTCCATATAAATTGACTGCCCCGTATTCAGTAACAAGCCAGTGCATATGAGCTCTTGAAGTAACCACTCCTGCGCCTTGAATAAGTGTACTGGCTATCTTACTTATTCCTTTATCAGTAATAGAAGGCATTGCTATTATAGCTTTGCCACCTTTTGAGCGGGAAGCCCCATAAACAAAATCTATTTGTCCGCCAACCCCGGAATAAAATTTTGTACCAATTGAATCAGCACACACTTGGCCAGTCAAATCAATCTGAATTGCAGAATTGATTGCAGTTACTTTGGGATTTTGGGCAATAATAAATGGATCATTCGTATAGCTAACATCCATCATAAGCACTTGAGTATTGTTATCTATGAAGTCGTACACTTTTTGTGAACCCATTAAAAAAGTAGCGGTCATTTTGCCATGATCAACTACTTTATGAGCGTTATTGATAACCCCGCTTTCAACCAAAGGCAATACTCCATCAGCAAACATTTCAGTGTGTATACCCAGGTTTTTATGATTTCCTAATTGAGCCAAAACAGCATTAGGAATAGCACCAATTCCCATTTGAAGGGTAGCGCCATCTTCTATCAGTGCGGCACAATTTTTTCCAATTGCAGTTTCAATTTCATCAGGTTCTGAAAAATGTGCAGGTTCAAGAGATTTGCAATCTTCGACAAAAATATCTATCATGTCCAGCGGTATTAACGCGTCTCCAAATGAACGGGGAACACTTGGATTTATAACTGCTATTACAATTTTGGCATTTTCAACAGCAGCAAGCGTGGCATCCACAGATGTACCCATAGACACAAAACCATGTTCATCAGGGGGACAAACCTGAATCATGGCAATATCACAGCGCAGGTATTTATCACGATACAAACGCGATGTTTCACCCAGGAAGACAGGAATATAATCAGCATATCCAGATTGTGTCTGGCTACGAACATTTGCACCAACAAAAAATGAATTAAGATGAAATATTCCCTCAAATTCAGGATTAGCATAAGGTGCAGGACCTTCAGTATGCAGATGATGAATTTTTACATCTTTAAGTTCTCCTGCACGCCCTCTATCACACATAGCATTTATCAGACATTGTGGTGCACTTGCAACACTGCTTAAATGAATATAATCTCCAGATTTTATCACCTTAACAGCTTCTACCGGTGATATTGAATTGAATTGCTTTAATATCATTTTTAAGTTTTATGAAATTTTGAGGCGTCAAAAATAATAATAAATGAGAAAATATTTTTTCTTTTGGAAAGTATTAACATCATGCAATTTTAAGTTTAAAGTTTATTTTTTTTTATCGTAAAAAAAATGCTGTCAACCTTTGACAGCATTACTAATTTTATAATCAAATATAGATAGGGAAACTATAAAATCAGCATTGCATCGCCATAAGTACCAAAATGGTAGCCTTCCTTTATTGCAACTTTGTAAGCTTTAAAAAGGAAATCATAACCAGCAAATGCAGAAACCATCATTAAAAGTGTAGATAAAGGCAAATGAAAATTCGAGACCATTGCACTGGGAACGCTGAACTCATAAGGTGGAAAAATAAACTTGTTTGTCCAACCATCATAAGGTTTTAGTAAACCAGAAGTTGTTACAGAACTTTCAAGTGTCCTGAGTGTAGTTGTTCCAACAGCACAAACCCTACTCTTGCGATCTTTTGCCTGGTTGACTATATTTGAAGATTCTTCTGTAATAAGAATTCTTTCAGAATCCATTTTATGTTTTGTTAAATCCTCAACATCAACAGTTCTGAAATTGCCTAGTCCGACATGAAGTGTAATAAATGCAAAATCAATGCCTTTTATTTCAAGACGTTTTAATAGCTCACGGCTGAAATGCAATCCAGCAGTAGGAGCTGCAACGGCCCCTTCATGTTGGGCAAAAACAGTTTGATATCTTTCCCGATCTTCAGGCTCAACACTTCTTTTAATAAATTTTGGCAGAGGTGTTTCTCCTAACCTGTAGAGTGTTTCCTTGAAAGAATCGTAGTCTCCATCGTACAAAAAACGCAATGTTCTTCCCCTGGAAGTAGTATTATCTATAACTTCAGCTACCAGTACATCATCTTCACCAAAATAAAGCTTATTACCAATTCTGATTTTACGCGCAGGGTCAACCAATACATCCCAAAGCCTTTGTTCCCTGTTTAATTCCCTAAGCAGGAAAACTTCAATTTCAGCACCGGTTTTTTCTTTATTACCGTAAAGACGTGCTGGAAAAACCTTGGTATTGTTGAATACCATTACATCATTTTCATCAAAATAATTAATTATATCTTTAAATATGCAGTGTTCTATTTCTCCAGTATCACGGTGCATAACCATTAATCTAGATTCATCACGATTCGGGGCCGGATATTTTGCAATCAGGTCAGCAGGTAAATTAAATTTATACTGGGATAATTTCATTTAATTAGAGTTTATCTGAGTTACAATAACAATTACTTGGTCTTATTGTTATTAAAAAGGACATTCTTCAATAAATTTACTACTAAAAATTCAGGGTTGCAAAGAAAACAATTTTTCTTGAAATTCTTCAATACTTTGTGCATCTTTTATTTTATAAGCACCTGAAATAGTTCTTTTTAAAGCTTTAAGATATGCTCCACTATTCAATGACCGTCCTAAATCATGCGCAAATGAACGAATATACGTCCCTTTGGAACACAAAATTCGAATTACTAAAACGGGTAAATTAAACTCAAGTATTTCAAGTTCCTTAATCGTAATTTTATTGGGTTTCAATTCCATGTCAATTCCTTTACGGGCAATTTTATAAGCCCTGCGGCCATTCACAAATTTTGCTGAATACAAAGGAGGAACCTGATTAATTTCCCCGATAAATAATTTTATTTTTTCACTTAGAATATTTAAAGAAATATGATTTGTTGGGAATTCTCTGTCAAATTTTGTTTCCAGATCAAATGAAGGTGTTGTTTTTCCGAACTCAATAGTTGCAATATATTCCTTATCTGTATTCTGATAATCACTAATTTCTTTGGTTTTTTTTCCGGTACAAATTATCAGCAATCCAGTTGCAAGAGGATCAAGAGTACCTGCATGACCCACTTTGATTTTATCAAGATTAAAGCGTTTCTTAATTAAGTTTTCTAATTTTTTTACAACATTGAAAGATGTCCATGTCAAAGGTTTGTCAATTAAAATAACTTCACCTTCAACGAATTTATTTTCCATTTTAAGCTTTTAAATGATAGCTAAAAATTAACATTATAAATATAATTGCTCCAACAAAAATCCGATAATATCCAAACAATTTAAATCCGTGTTTTTGAAGATATCCTATAAAGAATCTGATGGCAATCAGGGCAACAATAAAGGATATGAGGCTACTGATTCCTAAAGTACTCATATTGCTTTTATTCAAAACCTCGGGATGGTCCTTATAAACATCATAAAAACTTTTGACCGAGGCAGCAAACATAGTAGGAACTGCAAGAAGAAAGGAAAATTCAGCAGCCAGACTTCTGGTAAGCTTCTGTCCCATTCCGCCTATTATTGTAGCAGCACTTCTGCTTAGCCCGGGCAAAATAATAGATAAAGTTTGGAAACATCCTATTATAAAAGACTTTTTGTAAGTTATCTTATCTTCTTCTTCAACGGTAGGTGATTTGAACAAATTATCAATAAAGAGAAGAAAAATACCTCCTCCAATCATTACCGAAGCAATAAAATAAAGGTTTGACAAAGCAGCATCAATATATTTTTTAAGTAAAGTACCCACAATTAAAGCCGGAATCACAGCTACAACAAGCTTAATATAGAAAGACATTCTATTGAAGTCGAAAAATTTTTTCCAATATAGTACAACCACTGATAAGATAGCAGCTAATTGGATTACCACTTCAAACATATCCACAAAAGGGGAATTGGAAACCCCTAACAGTGGATTGGTAAACTTCATATGGGCAGTGCTTGAGATAGGTAAAAACTCAGTTATTCCTTCAACTATGGCAAGAATAATAGCATGTAATAAATTCATTCACGATTTTTTTTGGCCCAAATTTGAAGTGCATACTCATGCAGCTAATTTCAGACTATTAATATTTTATTTTTTGTACCAAAGATAACATCAAAAAGGGCCAAATTGCAAGTTTATAATTTTGGTCCTTTTCAAATAACAAGTCAGATATTAATTACTCCTGTTCTTTTTCTTTAGGTTTTTTCATAATAGCATAAATTTCAAAAACAAATCCAAATAGGACGATCATTGGAGCTAACGTTATCCTCCTGAAGCTAAATATTTCATCTTTATTAAAAACATTTGGATTTTCCGATTTACCACCGGCCATAAGTAAAAAACCAATTATGATAATTACAAAACCAATTATCAGGAGATAATAATTTTCTTTAGCTAAAGCAAATTCTGCTTTCGGCTTCATTTCTTGTTTTTTTGTATTGTTTGCCATATTAAGTTAATATAAATATTCAGAATCTATGTTTAAGTATTTATTCAATGCGAAAAAAGTGCTGGTCAAATTAATTGCTATACCAATAACTGCTAAACCGAAAAATAAAAAACCGGCCAATTGATAATCTACCATAAGATCAACTCCCTGTAATTCGTTATGAGCAAAATATACTAGCGCAGCAACCAAACTAATTGAAATGATTGAGGCAACCAGCCCATGAATAAGACTTTTAAACAAAAATGGCCTTCTAATAAACCCTTTTGTTGCTCCAACCAATTGCATAGTGCGAATTACAAATCTTTTTGAAAAAACAAGCAATCTTACAGTGTTATTTATTAAGGCTATAGCAATTAAAAATAATAAGCCACTAAATCCTAAAATAACCAGGCTGATTTTTTTGATATTTTCATTAACCAGATGAATAAGAGATTTCTCATAAATAATTTCCTGAATTAATATATCATTTTTAAATTGTTTTTCAATTTTACTTATGCTATCTGAATTGGCATAAGCAGCCATTAACTTAACTTCTATACTGGATTGAAGAGGATTATTTCCCAGAATACTTACAAAATCTTCTCCCATAGATTTACTAAATTCCATTGCTGCTCTTTCACGGGTGATATATTCTGTAGATTTTACATAAGGTAAAGCATCCAAATCCTTTTGCAATTTCATAATATCAACTTCCCGGGTTTCAGGTTTTAGTACAACTGTAAAATTGATGTTTTCTTTCACAAAATCCGATAGTTTTTTTGCATTAAGAAGTAAAAGACCTACAAGCCCCAACATGAATAAAACAAGCGAAAGACTAATTGTTGTAGTTATATACGAACTTTGTAGCCGCCGTTTATTTACTTTATTTTCTTTTACTGGCATAACGCTTTGGCTCTCCTAATCTATAATTGTTATCCAGCCCAATTTATCAGGTTCCTCACCAAATTGAATAGCTGTAATTTTGTCGTAAAGTTTTTGGCAAACAGGTCCGGGTTTACCGTCTTTGCAATAATTATATGTTTTACCTAAATCTGGGTCAACAATAGTTTTTATAGGAGTTATAACAGCAGCAGTTCCACAAGCACCTGCTTCTTCGAAAGTTTCCAATTCGTTCACTTCTATAGGTCTTCGTTCAATCTTCATCCCCATGGATTTTGCCAGTTCAATCAGACTTTTATTTGTAACCGAAGGTAAAACAGATTTTGAATCGGGTGTTATATAGCAATTGTTTTTAATACCAAAAAAATTTGCAGGACCACTTTCATCTATGTATTTTTTTTCTTTAGCATCTAAATAAATAGCTGTAGAGTAACCTCTTTCCTGGGCCTGGTGAATGGAGATAAGGCTAGCGGCATAGTTTCCTCCAACTTTAACATGACCAGTGCCCAAAGGAGCTGCACGATCATAATCACGGCAAATCATCATGTTAACAGGCTTAAAGCCTTCTTTAAAATATGGGCCCACAGGATTTACAAATACTAAGAAAAGGTATTCTTTTGATGGTCTCACTCCTACTTCAGCTCCACTCCCAATAATAAGGGGCCTAATATAAAGTGTTGCTCCTGTACCATAAGGTGGCAGGTAATGTTCATTAAGTTTAACTGCCTTTAGAATGGCATTCCTAAAAAGCTCTTCTGTTATTTCCGCCATAAGAATATACCTGGAAGTATTAATCATTCTCTTAGCATTTTCTTCCATTCTGAATAGTCTAATCTTATTATCCTTCCCACGATAT
>Ga0265316_10002906_pt1 | contig 17531 bp, 8 predicted proteins | sample 4522metaG_FD_202092 | JGI IMG/M metagenome (GOLD analysis project Ga0265316, IMG submission 202092) | Rhizosphere microbial communities from Carex aquatilis grown in University of Washington, Seatle, WA, United States - 4-5-22 metaG | ecosystem: Host-associated > Plants > Roots > Rhizosphere >... | reverse complement strand
AGAACGGCTACCAGATCGGCCACGTCATCAAGGGCGACAGCATTGCCGAAGTGCTGCGCTACGTGGAGTACCAGCCCGAGAACATGGTCGAGGCCGTGCGCCGCCAAGCCGAGCGCGCCGTGAGCCAGGGCCGCATCACGAACGAGCAGATGCGCACGCTCCTCCAGCACTACGAAGAGTCGCTCCGCAGCTACACGTACCTCACGGAAGACTGATGCCGTAGGCGCGTGTGCGTTCGGCACGCACCTTCTCGCCTATTTTTGGTGATTTCTCGGGGGCGAGCGTCAAATTCTTGACGGCGAGTCGTCCGATTTCGCGGACGCGCGCGTCGGTGGATTTGACGCGGCACTCCTCGAACGCTGAAATACGCGCGGGATGCAGGCGGCGGACTTCTTGCATGAGGCGAAGCAGCCAATAGCGCCAGCCTCGTAGCCGAACGAACGCATGGCCGTTACCTCTCTTTCGTCACTGAGCCCCGCCGAGCTCGCGACACTCTCCGTCGCGGATCTGCAAAATGCAGCGGCGTCGGACTTCGCCCTGCTCGTGGCGACGCAACTGCAGGCGCTCACGACGACACAGGCGGCGGCGCTCACGACCACCGAAGTCAAGGTGTTGTCGAGCGAACAGCTGTCGGCCCTGACGACGTCCCAGGTGAGCGCGCTCACGACGACCGAAGTCGGAGCGCTCACGGCGCGCGCGGTTCCCGGCTTGACGAGCGGGCAGCTCGAAGCGTTTCTCGCCGCGCAGATTTCGGCGCTGAGCAACGCGGCCGTGAGCGCCATCGATCCGGAGTTGTTCGGCGGGCTGACCGCCGGACAGCTGCAAGCGCTGAGCACCACGCAGATGCGCGGCGTGACGAGCTCCGACGTGGCGGCGCTCGACGCCACGGGGCTCTCGGCGCTGAGCTCGACGCAGATCTCGGCGCTCAACGCCAATGCCTTCGCGGATCTCGGTGACCAGCAGCTCGCCGTATTCAGCGTGACGCAGCTCCAGGGGCTCACTTCGACGCAAATCGCGTACCTCGCGACCACGTCGCTTCAGAGCCTCACGGTCACGCAGCTCGGCGGTCTTTTGACGACGCAGCTCAAGAGCTTCGCGGCCACCCAGCTCGGCCAGCTCAGCGTAACGCAGTTCGCGGCCTGGTCTTCGACCCAGCTCTCGGCGCTGGGGAGCACCCAGCTGCGGGCGCTCACGTCCGATTTCATCGCCGCGCTCCCTTCGACCGCGCTGGCCATGTTCGGAGCGACGCAGCTCGCGGGCTTGAGCTCGACCGCGGCCGCTGGGCTCACGCCGGATCAGCTGGCCGTCCTCACGACGACGCAGCTCGCCGGTTTCACGAGCACGGCGATCAACGCGCTGAGCTCGTTTCAGTTCAACGCGCTGTCGCTGCTTCAGCTCGGAGCGCTCACGGCGACGCAGCTCGCAGGCTTGACCTCGACGAGCGTGAGCGCGCTCAGCACGACGGAGCTCACCGCGCTCAGCGCGCTTCAACTCAACGCGCTCAGTCGCGCCGGCGTCGCCGGCCTGGGCTCGGCGCAGCTCGCGTCGCTCGGCGTGGCGCAGATCGCGGGCTTCAACACGACGCAGCTCTCGGCGCTCACGACGACGGCGCTCGGCGGGTTCACTGCGACTCAGCTCGCCGCCTTGGCCCTCACGCAGATTGCAGGCTTGGCCGGCACGGGCGTCGCCGCCTTGAGCGCCGCGCAGTTCGACGCGCTCACGCCGCAGCAGCTGCGCACCCTCACCACCACGCAGCTCCGCAGCATCACGAGCGACACCGTCGGCGCGTGGTCGTCGAGCGAGCTTTCTAACCTGAGCTCCACGCAGCTCTCGGCGCTCACGACGAGCGCGCTCCAGGGCTTGTCGGCAAATCAGCTCGCACTGCTCACGACGACGCAGCTCAAGGGCCTCACCGGAACCTCGCTCAGCTCGCTCAGTCAAGACCAGCTCAATGCGTTTTCGACCGACCAGATCGCGGCGCTCACGACGACGCAGCTATCGCGGCTCACCGGCGTCGCGTTGAACGCGCTCGGCACCAGTGCGATTGCCGCGCTCAGCGCGAAGCAGCTCGGTGCGCTCTCCGGTTCGGCGTTTCAGGGGCTGTCCGGCGACCAGCTCGCGGTCCTGACTGCGACGCAGCTCGCGGGCCTCACGAGCGCGCAGCTCGGCGGGCTCAGCATGACCAACGTCGACGATCTGAGCGGCGCGCAGCTCGCCGCCTTGTCGGTCACGCAAGTCCAGAGCCTGAGCGCCGCGGCCGTGAGCGAGCTCAGCAACACGCAGATGGGCGCGCTCGCGAGCACGCAGCTCGGCGCCCTCACGGTGGGCCAGCTCCGCGGCTTGAACGCGACCGACGCGAACGAGCTCGCACTGACGACGCTCGCGGCGTTGAACTCGACGCAGCTCGCGGCGCTGACCGCCTCCGCACTTCAGGGCTTGAGCGAGAGTCAAATCGCGTCGCTCGCTACGACCCAGCTGCGCGGCCTCGGCGCGGGAGCCGTCGGGGCGCTGCTCGACACCCAGCTCGGCGCGCTCAGCGCGACCCAGCTCGGCGCGCTCACGTCGACGCAGGTCGCGGGGCTCACGAGCAGCAGCGTCGCCGAGCTCGGTGTCACCGGTCTCGCGGCGCTCGCTTCGACGCAGATCGGCGCGTTGAGCCGCTCGGCGCTCGCGGGCCTCAGCGACGAGCAGGTGGGCGCGCTCAGCTCGGCGCAACTGCTGGGACTCACCGCAGCGCAAATGGCCTCGCTCACGAGCACGGCGCTCGGCGCGCTGAGCTCGGCGCAGCTCGCGAGCCTCACGACGACGCAGGTCCGGGGGCTCACGAGCATGGCGCTGAACGCGCTGAGCGCGGAGCAGCTCGCAGCGTTCTCGAGCACGCAGCTGGCCGCGCTCACGACCAGCCAGGTCCACGCGCTGAACGCCACGCTGCTCGGCCAATTGACGCCGGCGGAGCTCGACGCGCTCACCTCGACGCAGCTCTCGGCGCTGTCGAACACCGCCGTCGCCGGGCTCTCGGAAGACGACCTCGCCTCGCTCACCACGACGCAGGTCCGCGGACTCACGGCCAGCGTCCTCGCGGCGTTCGCCGACACGCAGCTCGGCGCGCTCGCCACGACGGAGCTCGCGGCGCTGACCACGACGGCGACCACCGGGCTCACTTCGACCCAACTCGGCACGCTGACGCAGACGCAAATCGCAGCCCTGAGCTCGACGCAGTTGAGCGCGCTCAGTCGGACGGCGCTGCAGGGCCTCGCCGACACCCAGATTGCGGCGCTCGGCACCGCGCAGCTGCAGGGCCTCACGGCCTCGCAGTGGCAGGTCGTGAGCTCTACGGCGGTCGCCGGTCTCAGCGCGCTGCAGCTCGCCGCGCTCTCGACGATGCAGCTCAGAGGCATCTCCGCGGCCGGCGTCGCGGCGCTCGGCGTCGGACAGTTGAACTCGCTCGCCACGGGGCAGCTCGCGAGCCTGACCCCGCAGCAAATGGCTGCGCTCACGAGCACTCTGGCGTCGGCGCTGCTCCCGACGCAACTCGCCGCTCTGCGCTCGACGCAGGTGGGCGCGCTGAACGCGAGCGCGCTGGGTGCGCTCGACGTCGCCTCACTCACGACGACGCAGCTCAAGGGGCTGTCGAACACGTCACTCGCCGCGCTCACGACCACGCAATGGTCGACGCTCGTCCCGAGCGAGCTCGCCGTGCTCACGGCCACGGCCATGAGCGGCCTCGACGCGAGCGCGCTGTCCGGGCTCACGGCGGCGCAGCTCGCCGCGTTCACCTCGAGTCAGCTCGCAGCCATTTCGCCGAACACGGTCGCGGCGCTGACCGTAACGCAGGCCGCGGCGCTCAGCCCGGCCCAGCTCAAGGGGTTGAACGCGTCTCAGCTCGGCGCGCTCAGCACCGACGTGACGAGCGGGCTCTCGTCGCAGCAGCTCGCCGGTCTCACCACCACTCAAATCAAGTCCCTGACTCCGAGCGCCGTGGCGCTGCTCGACAGCACGCAAATCGACGCGTTTTCGGCGAGTCAGCTCGCCGCGCTCACGCCGGCGCAAGTGCGGAGTCTGAGCGCGACGCAGGTCGCGACGCTGTCGGCGACGCAGCTCTCGACGCTCACCTCGACGCAGGTTTCGGCCTTGAGCACGGACGCCCTGCAGGCATTGAGCACGACGAACCTCACCGCCCTCAGCACGACGCAGATCAAGGGACTTGCGAGTACGTCGCTCGCTGCACTCACCGCCGATCAGGTCTCGGCGCTCCTCGGCACGGAGCTCGCGGCGCTGACTCCGAGCACGCTCGCGGGGCTCACTTCCACGCAGCTCGGCGCGCTTTCGCCCGCTCAGCTCGCAGCGCTGACGACGACCGAAGTGGCGAGCCTCACGACCACGGCGCTCCGAGGGCTCACGAACACGCAGATCGCGGCGCTGACGACCACGGACTTGGCCACGCTGCGGGCCGCCCAGCTCGGCGCGCTGAACGCTGCGCAAATCACCGCGCTCGGCACGAGCGGAGTCGCGAACCTGACGACCACGGCCGTCGCCGGCCTCGCCGACACCCAGCTCGCGGCGCTGTCGTCCGCACAATGGGCCACGCTCAGCTCGACGCAGGTCGCGGCGCTCGCGCGTTCGGCACTCCCTGGAATTGCCCCAGAAACGGTCGCAGCGCTCGGCGGCGCGCAGCTCGCCGGGCTCACCGCCGGACAGCTCGCGGCGCTGAGCGACAGCCAGGTCGTCGCCCTGACGCCGACGCAATTGACGAGTCTGTCGTCGACGCAGCTCGCCGGCTTGAGCCCGCGACAGGTGGGCGACTTGACCGCGTCGCAGCTCGGCGCGCTCGGCAGCGCGCAACTGTCGGCGCTGACGAACGCGGGCATTTCCGGCCTGAGCGCGACGCAGCTCTCGGTCTTGTCCTCGGCGCAGGTTCGAGCGCTCGGCAGCGCGCAGATCGCCGCACTCACGAGCACGGCCATCAGCGGACTTGCTCCCGGCACGCTCGCCACGCTCGCGGCGACTCAGCTCGCCGTGCTGCCGCCGGGTTCGGTCGGCGCGCTCACGGCGGCACAGCTCGGAGCGCTGACTCCCGCGCAATGGGGTGCGCTCACCGCGACGAGCCTCGGCGGCCTGACCAATACGCAAGTCGCCGCCCTCCCCGCGTCCGAGCTCGCGAGCCTCTCCGCCACGCAAATCTCCGGGCTCTCCGCCGACGCGGCGCGCGGCTTGACCACGTCGGACCTCGCCGCGCTCAGCACGTCCCAGGTTGCCTCGCTCTCGTTCCCGGCGCTCGCGGCGATGAGCGGGACGCAGCTCTCCGGCCTCGGGGCGGCTCAGCTCGCCGCGCTCAAGTCGACGCAAATCGGCGCCATTTCGACGCAAGCCATCCTGGATCTCACGCCCGCCACCGTCGCGAGCCTTCCCACGACGCAGCTCACGGCGCTGAGCGGACAGCAATTTGCCATGTTGACGGAGACGCAGATCGGCGTGCTCTCGCCTCAGAGCCTCGCCGCACTCACGAGCGCGCAACTCGGCTCGATGGCAAGCACCCAGCTCGGAGCGCTGTCGCCAACGCAGCTCGCCGCGCTCTCGAACGATCAGCTCGGCATGTTGCAGCCCGCGGCGCTGCAGGGACTCACGACGACGGAGGTCGCCGGCCTCTCGACGACTCAATTGCTGTCCCTGACTCCCGCAGAGCTCGGTAGCCTCGGGAACGCGCAGGTCGCGACGCTCACCTCCGCGCAGCTCGCCACCCTGAGCACGCAGCAGCTGGGCGGCTTTACGCCCGCGCAGCTCGCCGCCCTCAGCACGACGCAGGTCTCGTTCCTGACGCCCACGCAGGTCGCGGGCCTCACGGCAGCCCAACTCGCGGAGCTCACGAGCACGGCGCTGAACGCCCTCTCGAGCTCGCAGCTCGCGGCCTTGACCACCGCTCAAATCTCCGCGCTCGGCACGACCGGACTCGCCGGCCTGAATCCGGCCAGCATCGCCGCGCTCAGCAGCCGCCAGCTCGCCGCGCTGACGGGCGCGCAATTCAATGCTCTCACGACCGACCAAATTGCGTCGCTCACGACGACGGAACTGGGCTTCCTCACCCCCACCGAGATTTCCGGACTCACCGACACGCAGGTGACGGCGCTGACGATGGCGCAGCTCGCCGCGCTCAACGCGACGCAGCTACGCGCGCTGTCGCCGGTCGCGGTGAGCGGCCTCTCCACGGCGCAAATCCTCGCGCTGCCCGCGAGCGAGCTCGCCGCGCTCGTTCCGGCCCAGATTGGCTCGCTCGCCACGACCCAACTCGCGGTGTTGGCGACGGGGCAGCTCGCGGGCCTCAGCACGACGCAAATCAGCGGCCTCACGAGCACGCAAACGAACGCCCTCACGACGGCGCAATTGACCGCCCTCTCACTCGATCAGCTGAAGTCGCTCTCGACGCAAGCCGTCGCCGGGCTGAACACCGCGCAGGTGGCGTCGCTGGCGACGGAGCTCGCGGCGCTCACCACGACGCAGATCGCGGCGCTGAGCTCGACTGGCCTCGCGGGCCTGACGCCCGCGACGGTCCAGACCTTGACGACGCGTCAGGTTGCGGCCCTGACGTCCAACCAGCTCGCGAGCCTCTCCAGTGCGCAAATCGGAGCGTTCACGCCGGCGCAAATCGGAGTGCTCTCGAGCGCGACGCTCGCCAACTTGACCTCGACTGCCACGGCGGGGCTCACGCCGACGCAGCTCGCCGCGCTTTCCACCGCGCAGCTCTCCGCGCTCTCGAGCACCGCCGCAACGGGCCTCGGCGCGAGCCAGTTCGCGGCGCTTTCGACCACCCAATGGGCAGCGCTGCCCGCGAGCACGCTCGCGTCGCTGACCACGGCGCAATGGGGCGCGATGCTGCCCGCGCAAATCGGACAGTTGACGAACACGCAGCTCGCGGGCCTCACCTCCACGGCCCTCGCGAGCTTCGGTGCGACGCAACTCGGCGGGCTCTCGACCACGCAAATCGCGGCGCTCAGCGGCGCGGCCGTGAGCGGCCTGGCGTCGAGCCAAGTCGCCACGCTCGGCACGACTCAGATCGGAGTGCTCTCGACCACGCAAATCGCGGCCTTGAGCACGGACGGCGTCCAGGGCCTGAGCAGCACGGAGCTCGGCAGCTTGACGACGCGTCAGTGGGCCGCGCTCACCCCGGCGCAGATCGGTGCGCTGTCGACGACGCAAGTCGCCAATTTGACGCTGGCCGAGCTGTCGGGGCTCGGCGCCTCGCAGCTCACGGGCTTCACGGCGTCGCAGGCCGCAGGGCTTTCCAGCGCGCAGCTCGACGTGCTCACCCCGACGCAGATCTCCGCGCTGTCGGCGACGGGCATCAGCGGACTGACGGCGGCGCAAATCGCTGCGCTCACCAGCACGCAACTCGCCGCCATCACGACGACGCAGATGGCGGCCGTCTCCACGACGGCGCTCGCCGGCTTGACGGCGACCGACATCGCCGGGCTGTCGACGACGCAACTCAGCAGCCTGAGCGCGTCCGGCATGGCCGCGCTCACGCCCGCGCAAATCGCGAACCTGTCGACGACCCAGGTCGGCCTGTTGACGGCGACCGAGCTGCGCGGGCTCACATCGACCCAAGTCGGCACCCTGTCCGCGAGTCAGCTCGCAGCGCTCGGAACCACACAAATGGCGGCCCTCGCGTACACCGGGCTCAACGGCCTCGGCGCCGCTCAAATCGCCGGCCTGAGCTCGGCGCAGCTCGCCGCGCTGTCGCCGCAGCAAATGGCGGCGCTGTCGGCGACGGCCGTCTCCGGCCTCACGACGACCCAGTTCGCGAGCCTGACGACCGCGCAGTTCACGGGGCTCTCCGCCGACGGCGTGGCCGGGCTCTCCGCGACGCAAATCGCCAACCTGAGCACGACCCAGATCACGCTGCTCACGCCGATCGAGGTCTCGGGCCTCACCTCCGCGCAGGTGGCGGCGCTCACGCCGTCGCAATTCGAGCTCCTCGGCACGGGCCAAATCAGCGCGCTCTCCTCCGACGGCATCACGGGCCTGAGCGGCGCCCGGGTAGCGACGATGACGCTCACGCAGCTCGGTGCGCTCACGCCGTGGCAGCTCGTGGCGCTCACGAGCGCTCAGGTCGCGGCGCTGCCCACCGCGAGCATCGCCGCGCTCACGACCGACCAGCTCGAGGGCTTCGCGCGCGTTCAAATCCGCGCGCTCAGCAACGACCAGCTGAACGCGATGTCGACGGACCAGATCGCTTCGCTCTCGCCCACGCAGGTGGGCGCCTTCACCGCCACGGAGTGGACCGGCCTCGCGCCGACGCTGCTGGGCGCCCTGACGGCTGGCCAAATCGCAGGCCTTACGGCCGCTCAGCTCGACGCGCTCGGACCGGCCCAGCTCGCCAAGTTCGCGCCCACGCAGTGGAGCGAGCTCACGACGACTACCATCTCGGCGCTCTCGACCACGACGATCACGGAGCTTACGACCACGGAGCTCTCCGCGCTGAACGCCACGCAGATCGGCGGCTTCACCGAGGACCAGTTGAACGCCATGACGCAAGACCAAATCCAGACGCTCTACGACGCGCTGGTTTAGCCCCCGGATGACGGCGGACGTTCTCACCCACTCGTTGATCGGCGCGATGGCGCAGAGCCTGAGCGTCGCGGACCTGATTCGGGCCGCCGAGACGCTGAAGCAGAGCGGCCAGGCGGGCTCGATCGAGACGCTCTACGCGACCTGGGTCCAGCATAACGACGGCCACCCGCTGCTGAGCGCCGTGCTCTTCAACTACGCGGTCGTGCTCACGGACGCCGGCAAGCTCGAGCAAGCGCGCGCGGCCCTCGAACGCACGCACGCGCTCGCGCCCGATTTCATCCCGGCTTACATCAATCTGGGTCGCGTGTACGAGCGGCTCGGCAACGTCGCGCTCGCCGTGCTCGAGTGGTCGGCGGCGCTGTCGAAGCTCGAGGCCCTCAGCGGCACGAACCTGAACTACAAGACGACGGCGCTGAACCAGAGCGCGCGCGCGCTCGAGGCCGCGAATCAAGACGCGGCGGCCGAGCGGCTCTTGCGTCAGAGCGTCGAGCTCGACGAAAACCAGCGTGAGGCGATCCAGCATTTGATCGCACTCCGCCAGCGCCAGTGCAAATGGCCGGTAATCGACCCGCCCGAGCGTGTCGCCCGCGCGACGCTCATGCGCGGGATCTCACCGCTGTCTCTCGCCGCGCTCAGCGACGACCCGCTGCTCCAGCTCGCGCTCGCGGCGCACTACAACCAAACCGACGTCGGCACGCCGGACACGTTCTTCGAGTCCTGGCCGGCCGCGGAGCGCCCGGGGCCGCTGCGCATCGGTTACCTGTCGTCGGATCTACGCGAGCACGCCGTCGGCTTCCTCATGACGGAAGTGCTCGCGCTTCACGACCGAAAAGCCGTCGAGGTGTTCGCCTACTACTCGGGTCCGGAAGCGACGGACGCGCTGCACGGCCATTTCAAGACGACCGCCGATCACTTCCGAGTCATCACTGCGCTCGACGACGCCGAAGCGTCGCGGGTCATCGCCGCGGACGGCGTTCAGATCCTGGTCGACCTGAACGGCTACACGCGCGAGGCGCGCCTCAAGCTCGTGGCACGGCGCCCCGCGCCCGTGATCGTGAATTGGCTCGGCTATCCCGGCACGATGGGCAGCCCCTATCACCAGTATCTGATCGCGGACGAGCACGTCGTTCCGCCGAGTCACGAGCTTTACTACTCCGAAAAGGTCGTGCGGCTCCCGTGTTACCAGCCGAACCACCGGACACGCGAGGTTCATCCCGCAGCGCCGTCGCGCGCGGACGCGGGGCTCCCCGCGGACGGCATGGTGTATTGCTGCTTCAACGGCGCTCACAAGATCAATCGCTTCACCTTCGAGCGCTGGCTACTCGTGCTGTTGCGTGTTCCGGGCAGCGTGCTCTGGTTGCTCTCGAGCACGGACGAAGCGAACGAGCGCCTGCGCGCGTATGCAAAAGAGCGCGGCGTCGCCCCCGAGCGCGTCGTCTTCGCATCGAAGCTCGCGAATCGCCAGCACCTCGCGCGTTACCCGCTCGCCGATCTCTTCCTCGACACCACGCCGTACGGCGCGCACACGACCGCGTCGGACGCGCTCTGGATGGGCGTGCCCGTGCTGACTCAGAGCGGCCGTTCGTTCGCCTCTCGGGTGTGCGGCAGCTTGGTGCGCGCCGCCGGCACGCCGGACATGGTGTGCAGGTCGGCCGAAGAGTACGTGGAGCGTGCGGTCGCGTTCGGCCAGGACCGAGCGCTGCTGAGCCCGTATCGAGAGCGACTTCGCGAAGCGCGAGCCGGCTCGACGCTGTTCGACATGCCCCTGCTCGTGCGGAGCCTCGAAGGGCTCTACCGGCAGATGTGGCAGGACCACACGAGCGGCCGCCGCGTTCGCCCGAACCTCGCGAACCTCGACCTGTGTCTCGAGGTCGGCAGCGAGCTCAATCACGACGACTTCGACCTCCAGGCCGTGGCCGATTACGCGGGTTTTTGGCTCGAGCGCCTCGCGCGACGGCATCGCTTCCGGGCAATCGAGCCCGATCCGCGGCTCCTCGCGCTCGGACCACGCGCGGCGGAGTGGGCGCGCGCGGAATAGTGCACACCCGGGCGGCGTTTCCGGGGTGGTCCGCACGGGTTACTTGCACCCACATGGGTGCGAGCCGTTATCATTTCCGAACGTCATGGCTTCGTCTTCCGAGACTCCGAACCCCAAGCGCTGGGCGCTCATCGGCGCGGTACCTGCCGCGGCGCTGACGCTGGCCGGCCCGAGCCAGGCGGACATCTACAAGACGGTGGGGGCCGACGGGGTCATCAGCTTCACGAACTCGCCGGCCAAGCACGGCAAGCTCGTGATGCGGACGGAGACGGAACGCCCGCGCGTGCGCATGCCGTCGGACGCTTCGCCCGCGCGCTACGGTCGCTACGACGATCACATCCGTGAGGCGGCGGCGCTCTATCAGATCCCCGAGGATCTGATCCGCGCGGTGATTCAGGTGGAGAGCGACTTCGATCCGCGCGCCGTCTCGCCCGCGAACGCACGCGGCTTGATGCAGCTGATGCCGGAGACGGCCGAGCGCATGCTCGTCACGGATATCTTCGATCCGCGCCAGAACATTTTCGGCGGCGTGCGCTACCTGCGTGTGCTCGCGAACCTCTTCAACGGCGACATCGAGCTCACCATCGCGGGCTACAACGCCGGCGAAGGCGCGGTCATGCGCTACGGCGGCATCCCGCCGTTTCCGGAAACGCAAGAGTACGTGAAGCGCGTGCTCGCGCAGTACCGCGTGAACCGCGCCCCACGCTGAGCTCGGGCCTCAATATGGCTTGTCGCCGGGCTGCATCACGAACTGTGACGGCGGAAGCTTGACGCCGTTCACCGACGTGCCGCCGTTGGTGATCGTCCCGGCGTAGCCCACCATCCGGTGCGGGAAGCCGAGCGCCGGTTGCGTGAGGCCGTCGAGCTTCGTCGATTCTTCCTGCGACAGCGTGATCTCGAGCGACTTCAGGTTGTCCTCGAGCTGGCTCGCGCGCCGGGCCCCGATGATCGTGGAGCCGACGCCGGGTCGCGCCCTGAGCCAGGCCAGCGCAACGCGCGCCACGGTGCTGTCGTGCGCCTTGGCAACGCGCTCCATCTCGTCGATCAGCGCGTAGGTCTTCTCGTTGAGTTGGTCGGCCATGAACGCGGCGCGATCGGACTTGTCCTGGCCCGCCGTCGCACGCGTGTACTTTCCGGACAAGACTCCGCTTTTCAGCGGCGACCACGGCGTGATGCCGAGCCCGAGCTCGAGCGCCATCGGCACGAGGTCGGCTTCGACGGTGCGCTCGAGCAGCGAGTACTCGATTTGCAGGCCGATGAACGGAGACCAGCCACGAAACTGCGCGAGGAGGTTCGCCTGCGCGACCTTCCACGCAGGCGTGTCCGAGACGCCGACGTAGCGGACCTTGCCGGCCTGGACCAGATCGTGAAGCGCGGACATCGTCTCCTCGATCGGCGTGTTCACGTCCCAGATGTGGAGCCAGTAGAGATCGATGTAGTCGGTCTGCAGCCGACGCAGCGAGTTCTCGCAAGCGCTGATGATGGCCTTGCGCCCGGAGCCGCCGCCGTTCGGGTCACCCGGGTAGAGGTTGCCGCTGAACTTCGTCGCGATCACGAGCCGGTCGCGCTTGTCCGCGTGGCGACCGATGTGATCGCCGATGATCTTCTCCGAGTGGCTCTTCGTGTAGAAGTTCGCGGTGTCGATGAAGTTGCCGCCCGCCGCGACGTAGCGATCCATGATTTGCTGGGATTCCTCGACGGACGAGCCCCAGCCGAGATCCTCACCGAACGTCATCGCGCCGAGGCACAGCGGGCTGACGCGTAGACCCGAACGTCCGAGTGTCAGGTAGTGGTCGAGAGCCATGCGAATCCTCCGTGGTTCGTGCCGTCCCTCGACGGCGAATGCGACGCGAGCAGGCGTCTTGGGGTTCAACTCATAGAGTCAGCCGGGCCGCGTGCAAGCCCTCCCGCGCCGGTCGGCTCGCGCTCCGGTGTGACACTTTTGCAACGGGCCGTCTTCAGCGCGGAGTGCGCTTCGAAACGACCTTCTTGTCGTCCTTGTATTGCGCGAGGGCGCTTTCGAGCTCCGTCTTGACGCGCTCGATCAGCTCCGGCGGCTCGAGAACGCGCGCGCGGCCGCCCCACTCGAGCACCCAGCTCACCACGGGGAGCAAGTTGCCGACCGTCATCGTGAGGCGGAGCCCGCCGCCGGCGATGCTCTGGAGCTTCTGCGAGGCGTGCACCGTGCGCATGCGCACGTAGTCGGCCGCATGGGCGTCGAACTCGACCACCACCTTGTGCGGCGTCGTATCGCGCCAGATCCCGAACTCGCCCTGGAAATACTCGTCGACGACGAAGTCGGCCGGCAGCTCGAACCGCTCCGTCACCGCGCACTGGGTGTCGCGCATGCGATCGAGGACGAAGGTGCGGATCTCCTCGCGGCCCACGTGAAAGCCCACGCAATAGATCGAGTCGCGGTGGAGCACGAGCGCGTACGGGTGAATGGTGATGCGCTCTTCGTCGGCGCGCGTCGCGCTGCGATAGAGTAAGGACAGCGGCCGCAGATCCGAGACGGCTTGGAACAGGTCGTCGAGCTCCTCGGTCTTCTGCGCGTAATTTTTGGGGGCGTGCGGCAGATACAGGAAGCGTTGCTCGAGCCGCGCGTCGGCGAGGCCGGCGTTCGGACCGCGCCCGGGACGCTGCGCGAACGCCACGAGCTTGTTCGTCGCGAGGTCGATTTCTTCGAACAGGGCGGAGCCGCGCATTGGCTCGAAGACGCGCCGCGCGGCCAGCAAGGCGTAGGCCTGGGTGCGCCGGAGCTCGAGCTTGCGCGGGATTTCACTCGAGCGGATGCGCCAGAGCAGCTGGCCCCCCGCCTTGACCGGCACGCTGTCGAGCTCGAAGTCGCGCTCGATCTCCACCATGTAGCGGCGCATCGTGCGCACGGTCACGTTGAGCGCGTCCGCGAGCTCGTAGAGCGACATCCCTTTCGGATGCCGGCTCAGGATCTCCCGCAGGCGGTCGACGCGCCGGTGCTGCGTGAATCTTCCGGGGGGGCGGCCGCGCGGCGTGCGTTCCACGACTGAACCAGCCGATCCTTACGCGAACGGCGCCTCTCACGCTACGCTTCTCTCGAGCGAGCACTCGTTCTTGAATCCCGTCGAGCTCATCATCAAAAAGCGCGAGGGCGGCCGGCTCTCCGCGGCCGAACTCGAGGAGCTCGTCCAGGGCTACCTCGCGGGCCGCGTCGCCGACTACCAGATGAGCGCCTGGCTCATGGCGGCGCTCCTCCGCGGCCTCGACGAGAGCGAAACCGTCGCGCTCACGCGCGCGATGCTCGCCTCCGGCCGCCGGCTGAAGCTCGACCGCGTGCGCGCCCGCAAGATCGACAAGCACTCGACCGGCGGGGTCGGGGACAAGGTGAGCCTCTGCCTCGCGCCCCTCGTCGCCGCCTGCGGCGTCGCAGTGCCGATGATCGCCGGGCGCGGACTCGGGCACACGGGCGGCACGCTCGACAAGCTCGAGGCGATACCCGGTTATCGGGTGCGGCTCGACGCGGCGGCGTTCGAGCGCGTGTTGAAGAGCGCTGGCGCGTCCATCATCGGCCAGTCGCAAGCGATCGCGCCCGCCGACCGGCGCCTCTACGCGCTGCGCGACGTGACCGGCACGGTCGAGTCGGTGCCGCTCATCGTCGCCAGCATTCTTTCGAAGAAACTCGCGACCGGAAGCGACGGCCTCGTGCTCGACGTGAAGGCCGGGCGCGGTGCGTTCATGCCGGACGTCGGGCGCGCGCGCGAGCTCGCGCGGGCACTGGTGCGCACGGCGCGGAACGCCGGCCTGCGCACGACAGCGCTCATCACGGACATGAGCGCCCCGCTCGGGCGCACGATCGGAAACGCGCTCGAGACACGCGAAGCGATCGAGGTGCTGCAGGGCTCGGGCCCCGACGACACGCGCGAGCTCACGCTCGTACTCGGCGCCGAAATGCTCGTGCTCGCCGGACGCACGCGTTCTCACGCGACGGCGCGCGCACTGCTCGAGCGCGCCCTCACCGACGGCTCCGGACTCGAGCGCTTCGCTCGCATGGTGCGCGCGCACGGCGGCGATGCGCGCGTGGCCGCCGAGCCGGCGCGACTACCGCGAGCCCGCGTACGCATGCCGGTCCCCGCCGCGCGCTCCGGGACGCTCACCGCCGCGGACGCGTGGGAGCTCGGCTGGGTCTCGGTGGGCCTCGGCGCGGGGCGCACGCGCGCGGAGGACGCCGTGGATCCCGCGGCCGGCATCGAGCTCTGCCACGCCGTCGGCGACCGCGTGGAGCGCGGCGAACCGCTCGCGTTCCTCTGCGCGTCCAAGCGGTCGCTCGCGGAGCGACACCTCGCGCGCGCTGCGGCAGCGTTCAAGCTCGGCGGGCGAGCGCCGCGGACGCGGCTGGTGCTGGAGCGCATCGAGCGCTAACGCAGCGCGCTGCACACGACGACGACGTCCGTCAGCGGCATCGGTTGGTCCGACTCGATGCCGGTGCCGTACGGCCGTGGGTTGCGTGCAGCGGGCCAGTCGAGACTCCAGCGCTGGTAGGAGTGCGCGTCGGTCCGCTCATTCAGGCCCGGGAGGTCGCTCTCGGGGATCGTGTTGTCGTGCCGCTCGAGCATCCGATAGTCGCCGCCGCACGCGCGGTGCGCCTCGGCCCAGCAATCGCCGAGGCGAATGCACTCGATCCGGTACGTCGGCGCCGCGCTGGCCGACTCGAGCTTGGTCGTGGTGGTCGCACAAGCGGACGGCGCGACGCCACCAGCGAAGACGACTACAGCGACGAACGCCCGGCGAATCACGCGCAACACGTACACTCGAACTAGCACGCCGCGCTCGCGTGCGCTCTCGGCGCAAGCGTTCAGTGCACGCGCTGGCCGGGCTTCGCCCCGGTGTCCGGGCTGAGCACGAAGATGTCCTTTTCACCGGGCCCCGCCGCGATGACCATGCCCTCGCTCACGCCGAATTTCATCTTGCGCGGCGCGAGGTTCGCGACGACGACCACCAAGCGTCCGACGAGCGACTCCGGCGCGTACGCGCTCTTGATGCCCGCGAATACCGTGCGCTCGGTGCCGCCGCCGAGGCTGAGCCGCAGCTTGATGAGCTTCTTCGCTTCCGGCACGGCCTCGGCGCCGACGACGCGCGCGACCCGCAGATCGATCTTCGAGAAATCGTCGATGCTGCACTCGGGGGCGAGCGGTTCGGCCGTGAGCGCGGCGCCGTCGTCGCTGGCGGCGTCGCTCAACGTGTCGCGCAGCCGTGCGCTCTCGACCGCCGCGGTGCCCGCCACCTCGGCGCTCTGCGGAGCTGCGCCGCTCGCGGCTCCGGCCTTGGGGGCGCCGCCCTCACCACCACTGCCCTCCGGCGGCACGTGCGCCGCGACCATGGCCGCGACCTTCTTCGGATCCACGCGCGCGACGAGGTGTGAAAACTTCCCGATCTTCGTGCCCGTCGCGGGCGCTTTCGCCTCGTCCCACGCCTTGAACGGCGCGCCGAGCAGCGCGGCGCTGCTCTCGGCGAGCCGCGGCAAGACGGGCGTGAGGTAGAGCGCGAGCTGGCGGTAGAGGTTCAGGATCACGCTGCACACGTCGCGAAGCTCCGCCGCGCGCTCGGGGGCCTTCGCGAGCTTCCAGGGTTCCTTGCGGTCGACGTATTCGTTCGCGCGGTCGGCGAGCTGCATGATGGTGCGCATCGCGCGCGCGTAGTCGCACGCTTCGTAGGCCTTCGCGATCTCGTCGCCGGCGGCCGCGGCCTGCGCGAAAAGCCCGCCGTCGTCCGGGTAGCTCTCGGAGAGGCCCGTCGCTTCGACGAAGCGCGCGCTCCGGCTCGCGAGGTTCACCACCTTGCCGACGAGGTCCGCGTTCACGCGCGCGGTGAACTCATCGAGGTTCATGTCGAGATCCTCGATGCCGCTCCCGAGCTTGCTCGCGAGGTAATAGCGGAAGTAGCCGGGGTCGAGCTGCTCCAGGTACTTCGAAGCGAGCAGGAACGTCCCGCGCGATTTCGACATCTTCTCGCCGTTGACGGTCAGAAAGCCGTGCACGTGCACGCGCGCGGGCAGCGGAAAGCTCGCCGCCTTGAGCATCGCGGGCCAGAACAGCGTGTGAAAGTAGACGATGTCCTTGCCGATGAAGTGGACGATCTCGACGTCGGGCGAGCGCCACCAATGGTCGAACGAAGCGCCCGTTTTGTCGCACCATTCGGCCGTCGCCGCCATGTAGCCGATGGGCGCGTCGAACCAGACGTAGAAGTAGTGGCCCGGCGCGTCGGGGATCTCGAAGCCGAAATACGGCGCCGGCCGCGAGACGTCCCAATCGCGCAGCGCTTCACCGAGGAAGTGTCCCTTCACGTAGTTGGCGACCTCGGACTGCAGGTGTCCGCTCGCCTGCGTCCAGCTCGTCAAGAAGTCGTGCAGCCGCTCGATCTGCACGAAGTACTGCGGCGAGCTCTTGAGCACGGGGCGCGCGCCGCTCAGCGTGCTCACCGGGTCCTTGAGCTCGGTCGCGGCGTAGGTGCTGCCGCAGTTTTCGCAGTTGTCGCCGTTTTGGTTCGGAGTGCCGCAGCGCGGGCAGGTTCCCTTCACGAAGCGATCGGCGAGAAACACGCCTTCCTGCGGATCGAACAGGCGCGAGACTTCCCGCTCGACGACGTAACCGCCGGCGCGGAGCGCGGCCCAGACCTCGTTGCAGAGCGCGCGATTGAACGGTGAATTCGTGCTGCCGTAGTGATCGAAGCGCACGTCGAAGCCGGCGAAATCCGCCTGGTGCGCGCTGCTCGTCGCGGCGATGAGCTCTTCCTCGCTGCGTCCCTCTTGTCGCGCGCGCATCATCGTCGCGGTGCCGTGCGTGTCGTCCGCGCACACGTGCAGCACATCGTTGCCACGCAGCCGCTGAAAGCGCACCCAAACGTCGGTCTGGATGTGCTCGAGCATGTGGCCGAGGTGGATCGGGCCGTTCGCGTA
>Ga0265316_10002902_pt1 | contig 17537 bp, 13 predicted proteins | sample 4522metaG_FD_202092 | JGI IMG/M metagenome (GOLD analysis project Ga0265316, IMG submission 202092) | Rhizosphere microbial communities from Carex aquatilis grown in University of Washington, Seatle, WA, United States - 4-5-22 metaG | ecosystem: Host-associated > Plants > Roots > Rhizosphere >... | reverse complement strand
CAGCTTCTGCGCGAATATGGTCGACGCCGCGTCGTACATCTGGCCGCGATCGTAGGTGTCGGAGGTCAACGCGATGATCATGACCGGCGCATCGGCCGGATTGACCTTGCGATAGGTCGGGTTGCTCGGCATGCCGGTCGGCATCAGAGCGAGCGCGGCATTCAGCGAAGCCTGCACGTCGCGCGCGGCGCCGTCGATGTCGCGGTTCAGATCGAATTGCAGCGTAATGCGCGAGTTGCCGAGCGAGCTCTGCGAGGTGATTTCGGTAACGCCGGCGATGCGCCCCAGCGCGCGCTCGAGCGGTGTTGCGACCGTCGCAGCCATCGTCTCCGGGCTCGCGCCCGGCAGCGACGCCGACACCGAGATCGTCGGGTAATCGACCTGCGGCAGCGGCGCAACGGGCAGGAGCTTGAACGCAATCGAACCGGCGAGCGCGAGCCCGATGGTCAGCAGCGTGGTCGCCACCGGCCGGCGGATGAACGGTTCCGAAATGTTCATGGCCGTTCGTTTTCCGCCGCCCGCGGTCCCCCGCCGTCGACGCGCCGCGCCAGACGGTCGAAAGCGAGATAGATTACCGGCGTCGTAAACAGCGTGAGCAACTGGCTCACGATCAGGCCGCCGAACATCGTGATCCCGAGCGGATGGCGCAATTCGGAGCCGACGCCGCCACCCAGCATCAGCGGCAATGCGGCGAACAACGCCGACATCGTCGTCATCAGGATGGGACGGAAACGCAAGAGGCACGCCTGATGGATCGCATCACGCGGCGACTTGCCCTCCCGGCGCTCGGCATCGAGCGCGAAGTCGATCATCATGATCGCGTTCTTCTTGACGATGCCGATCAGGAGAATGATACCGATGATGCCGATGATGCCCAGGTCGCTGCCCGAAATCAGCAGCGCCAGCAAGGCGCCGACGCCGGCCGACGGCAGCGTCGACAGTATGGTCACCGGATGGATGTAGCTCTCGTAGAGCACGCCCAGCACGATATACATGGTGATAATGGCCGCCAGTATCAGCAGCAGCGTGTTGCCCAGCGACGCGCGAAACGCGAGTGCTGCGCCCTGGAAGCTGGTGCGCACGCTCGCCGGCACCCCCAGTTGCGTTTGCGTCGCCTCGATCGCCTTGACGGCGTCGCCGAGCGACGCGCCGGACGCGAGATTGAACGAGATGGTCGCCGCCGGGAACTGGCCCAGATGATTCACGACGAGCGCCGCGGGCAATTCCGTCACCTTGGCCACCGTATCGAGCCGCACCTGGGTGCCGAACGAGGATGCGACGAACAGCTCATTGAGGACTTCGGGACCTTTGCGGTACTCGGGTTTGACTTCCAGCACCACGCGATACTGGTTCGACTGCGTGAATATGGTCGATACCAGCCGCTGCCCGAAGGCGTCGTAGATCGTATTGTCGATGGTCGCCGGCGTGATGCCGAGCCGTCCCGCGGTGTCGCGGTCGATCTCCACGAACGCCTGCAGGCCCTGGTCCGACAGGTCGCTCGCCACGTCGGTGAGTTGCTGCAGGCGCGTCATCGCGTCGACCAGCTTGTGCACCCACGTATTGAGTTCGGCAGGGTTCGCGGTCTCGACGGTGAATTGAAACTGCGTGCGGCTCACGCGGTCCTCGATGGTCAGGTCCTGCACCGGCTGCATGTACAGCGAAATACCTTCCACCGCCGCGATGCGGGGCCGCAGCCGCTCGATCACCGCGCTGGCGCCCGGCCGTTGGGAATGGGGCTTAAGGTTGATCAGCACGCGCCCGCTGTTGAGCGTCGTGTTGGTGCCGTCAACGCCGATGAACGACGACAGGCTGTCGACCGCCGGGTCCTCGAGGATGGCCTTGGCGAGCGCCTGCTGGCGCTCGCCCATCGCCGCGAAAGATATCGACTGCGGCGCTTCCGAAATTCCCTGGATCACGCCGGTGTCCTGCACCGGGAAAAAACCTTTCGGCACGAAAACGTACAGCAGCACGGCGACCGCGAGCGTGCCGATCGCGACCAGCAGGGTGAGCCCCTGGCGGTCGAGCACCCAGTTGAGCATCACGCCGTAGCGCGCGATGACGCGATCGAACCACGCGCCGGATGCGCGATAGAACCGGCCCTGTTCGGCTTCGGGCGTGTGGCGCAGCAGGCGCGCGCACATCATCGGCGTCAGCGTCAACGACACGACCGCCGAGATCAGGATCGAGACCGCGAGCGTGATCGCGAATTCGCGAAAGAGGCGCCCGACCACGTCGCCCATGAACAAGAGCGGGATCAGCACGGCGATCAGCGAAATCGTCAGCGAAATGATGGTGAACCCGATCTGCTCGGAGCCTTTGAGCGCCGCCTCCAGCGGCGCGTCGCCCTCTTCGATGTAGCGCGCGATATTCTCGATCATCACGATCGCATCGTCGACCACGAAGCCGGTCGCGATCGTCAGCGCCATCAGCGTGAGATTGTTGATGCTGAACCCGGCGAGATACATGAAGCCGAAAGTGCCGACCAGCGACAGCGGCACCGCGATGCTCGGGATGATGGTCGCCGCGACGTTGCGCAAGAACAGGAAAATCACCATCACCACCAGCGCGACCGCCAGCAGCAATTCGAACTGCACGTCCCGCACCGAGGCGCGGATGGTGGTGGTGCGATCGGTCAGCACGGCGACGTCCATCGCCGCCGGCAGCGAATTCTGCAGCTGCGGCAGCAGCGCCTTCACGCGATCGACGACCTCGATCACGTTCGCCCCCGGCTGGCGCTGGATATTGAGGATGACCGCCGGCACGTCGTTCATCCACGCGGCGAGCCGCACGTTCTCCGCGCCGTCGACCACCTCGGCGACGTCCGTCAGATAGATCGGCGCCCCGTTGCGGTACGCGATGATGATGCCGCGGTAATCCGCAGCCGAGCGCAACTGATCGTTGGCGTCTATCGTGGAAGCGCGTTGCGGCCCGTCGAAACTGCCCTTGGCCTGGTTCACGTTGGCCGCGGAAATCGCGGTGCGCAAATCCTCGAGGCTCAGGCCGTTGGCGGCCAGCGCCTTGGGGTTCGCCTGCACCCGCACGGCCGGGCGCTGGCCGCCGCTGATGCTGACGAGGCCCACGCCGGCGATCTGGGAAATCTTCTGCGCAAGCCGCATGTCGGCGATATTCTGAACGTCGGTCAGCGCCATGCTCTTCGACGTGATGCCAAGCGTGAGTATCGGCGTGTCGGCCGGATTGACTTTGTTGTAGACCGGCGGCACCGGCAAATCCGACGGCAATAAATTGCCGCCCGCATTGATCGCGGCTTGTACTTCCTGCTCCGCGATGTCGAGACTCAATTCGAGATTGAACTGCAGCGTGATCACGGACGCGCCGCCGGAACTGGTCGACGACATCTGCTTCAGGCCCGGCATCTGCCCGAACTGGCGCTCGAGGGGCGCCGTCACCGACGACGTCATCACGTCGGGGCTGGCGCCCGGATAGAACGTGACGACCTGAATCGTCGGATAATCGACCTCGGGCAGCGCCGACAGCGGCAGTTGCCGGTAGGCGAGCAATCCCGACAGCACGATGGCAACCATCAATAACGAGGTCGCCACCGGGCGCAGTATGAACAGGCGCGAGGGATTCATCTAGAGTGCCTAACACAATGAAACACGCGTGCGTTGCAGCCAGAATTGGTGATGGCAAGGCGCCCGGTGAAGGCAATAGTCATTCTATTGCCAAGACGAGCAACGCGGCCAGCGCCGATTCTGGCTGCAACCCTAAAGGGCTGGCACGAGTTTTGGCCCAGCACATTGTCGCAAGCCACTTGCTTAGAATGACTAAGCGGCATGTCTTGCTTCGCGTTCTGAGCCAAAATCGTGACAGCGCATCGCGCGTTTCATGGTGTTAGGCACTCTTAGCTCCGGCGTTTATTCGGCCGCTTTCTCTCTTTTCCAGCCGCCGCGCTTTCTGCCGCCCTCTTTCTGGCCATCCGCGGCTTTGTCGCCATCCGCCTTGCCGCTACCTTTGTCACCGGCGCCCTTGTCGCCGCCGCTTTTGTCAGTGCCGCTTTTGTCGATGCTGTTTTTTTCGGTGCCGCTTTTATCGCCGCCGCTTTTGTCACTGCTGCTTGTATCGCCGCCGTCTTTGTCGCCACCCTTGCGGCGCCCGCCGCCTTTTTTCCTCGTCCCGTCGCCGCCTCTGGCCGCCGCGGGGTCTCGCGACGTCGGCTCGACCTTAGCGCCCTCGCGCAGGCGGTCCGTGCCGTCGATGACCACCGCTTCGCCGGCGTCAACGCCCGACTCGATGACCGTGGCGTCACCTTCCGCCGGCCCGATCTTGACCTTGCGCAACGTGACGGTGTTGTCCGCCTTTACGACGTATACGTAGATGCCCTGGGCGCCGCGCTGGACCGCCGCGCTCGGCACGGTCGTGGCATCGTGCCGGATGTCGACCAGCATGCGCACGTTCACGAACTGGTTCGGAAAAAGACCGTTGTCGTCGTTCGGAAACTGCGCCTTCAGACGCACGGTGCCCGTCGTGGGATCGATCTGATTGTCGACGGTCAAGAGCGCGCCGGATGCGAGCTTGACCTTTTGCTCGCGGTCGTACGCTTCGACCGGCACGCGCTGTCCCGCCTTCAACAGCTTCAGCACGACCGGCAGGTTGTCCTGCGGAATCGTGAACAGCGCCGTGATCGGCTGCATCTGCGTGATAACGACGATGCCGGTCGCATCGCTCGCGTGCACGATGTTGCCGGTATCGACCTGGCGCAAGCCGAGGAGGCCGGGAATCGGCGCAGTCACGCGCGAGTAAGTGAGCTGCAGCCTGGCGTTGTCGACCTGCCCCTGGTCGAGCTTGACCGTGCCCTCGTACTGGCGCACCAGCGCTTCCTGCGTGTCCACGAGCTGTTTCGCGATCGAATCCTGCGCGAGCAGCGTGCGATAACGGTCGAGATCGATGCGCGCGTTGGCGAGCAGCGCCTGGTCGCGCACCATCATCCCCTCGACCTGCGTCAGCGCAGCCTGGTACGGGCGCGGGTCGATTTCCGCGAGCAGATCGCCTTCCCTGACGACCTGGCCCTCGCGGAATAAAACGCGCATCAACTGGCCGTCGACCCTGCTTCGCACGGTCACGGTCTTGAGCGGCAACACGGTGCCAAGGCCGTTCAGGTACACGTTGACGTCGGCCGTTTTCGCGGGCACCGCCACGACCGGCGTCGCGCGGGTGGGGTCTCCGCCGCCGCGCTTGCCTGCCTGCTGCGCGCCGGGGAGCGGCTGCTGCCACCGCATGTAAGTCCAGACCACCAGCAGCGTGACAACCGCCACCGCGGCCACCGCGACAAGCAGCCGCTTCCAGTTTGATGCCAGCCAGTTATCAGATTGCATATGGCCCGTTCTCTTTTTCTAATTTGCCGGTCCCGGCAATCGGGAATCGGCCGGCAATCATAGTGGAAATGCGGTGCCTGCGGGATTCCGCGACGTCCCTCAAACGCGATACTACCGAATCTGCAATCCGCACCGGGTAACAAAGTGTATCAAACCAAGCCTCGCGGGATTATATAGCGGGGAGTCGACATGCTTTGTACCCCACCGCACAAAGGGACCGCCTGGTGAGCCGTGCTAGGATATCGCCGCACTTTGGGCAAAAAACTTTCAAGGACGTTAGCATGCGTCATTTCGTCGTCGGCACCGCGCTGTTCGCCGCCCTGTTCAATGCGGCAATTCCCGGCGCGTTGGCGCAGCCTTATCCGACCAAGCCCGTGCGCATGATCGTGCCGTTCCCGCCGGGCGGCGCGACCGACCTTCTAGCGCGCGTGGTCGGGCAAAAACTCGGCGAAAGTCTCGGTCATCAGGTGGTGATCGACAACCGGCCCGGCGCGGGCGGCACGATCGGGTCACGCCTGATGCTCGATGCGCAACCCGACGGCTATACGATATTGATGTCGAGCGTCAGCACGCACGCGATCGGGCCGCATCTCTACGCGAAGCCGCCGTACGATCCGACCACGGATTTCACCGCGATCACCGAAGTCTCGGTCACACCGACTGTGCTCATGGTATCGGCCACGCTGCCGGTCGGCACGCTGAAGGAATTCATCGCGCTCGCCAAAGCGCGGCCGGGCAAACTCAATTACGGTTCGTCGGGTGTGGGCACCCAGTTTCACCTGTCGGGCGAATTGCTGAAGTTACTCACCGGCATCGACATGGCGCACATTCCGTACAAGGGCACGGCACTCGTGTACCCGGATTTATTCTCGGGCCAGGTGTCCATGATGTTCGACACTCTGTCGGTCGCGATCCCGTTCATCAAGGCGGGACGCGTGAAGGCGCTCGGCATCACAGGCGCGATACGCTCGCCGGCGCTGCCCGACGTACCGACGATCGCCGAAGCCGGCGTCGCCGGTTTCAACGCCGATTTGTGGCTCGGCATCTGGGGACCAGCCAAACTGCCGCGCGACATCACCGACAAGCTGTCGTCGGAAATCGCGAAGCTGCTCAAACTTCCCGATGTCAGGGAGCGCCTCGCGGCGCAGGGCATGGAACCGGTCGGCAACACACCGCTTGAGTTCGCGGAATTCGTGCGCCGCGAAAACGCGCAGTGGTCTAAGGTGGTGAAATCGGCCGGCGTTAAAGCGGAGTGACTATAAAATCTTGAACCGCCAAGGACGCGAAGGACGCAAAGGAAAAACAAACTGCAAGGGAAAGCATCAAAAAAATGGCTTTTGACTTTACTTTGCGACCTTCGCGTCCTTTGCGGTCAAAGAATTGTCTTTAGTACTAATTACCAGGCGGTAGAGCCGCCGTCGACCGGAATGACGGCGCCGGTCATGAAATTCGACGCGTCGGATGCAAGCAATACCGCAATGCCTTTGAGATCGTCGTCGCCGCCGGTGCGATTGAGCGGGATCTCGCGCAATATCTGCTCCGCGTTCTTGACGAACATTTTTTCGTTGATCGGCGTGACGAAGAAGCCGGGACAGATCGCGTTGACCTGGATGTTGTGCTGCGCCCACTTGACCGCGAGATCGCGCGTGAAATTGACGAGCGCGCCCTTGCTCGTGCCGTAGGCGATCGAGTTGTAGGCTTTGGGGTTGCGCCCGACCAGACCCGCGATCGATGCGATGTTGATGATCTTGCCGCGCTTCGCCTTGATCATCTCGCGGCCCAGCGCCTGCGCACATAAAAACGGCGCGGTGATGTTGAGGTCGAGCACCTGCTGCCAGCGTTCGAGCGGCATGTCCTCGGGCGGCGCTACCCACGCACGGCCTGCATTATTTACGAGTACGTCGACGCGCGCGAATTTTTTCAGCGTTGCGTCTTTCAGCGCCTCGACCTGATCGGGCTTGGTCACGTCGCACCCGACGGCCAGCGCCTTGACGCCGAGCTTTTCGATTTCGTGCGCCGCAGTCTCGCAGTTTTCCAGCTTGCGCGAGCAAATCACGATATGCGAGCCCGCCTCCGCGAGCGCGTGCGCCATCTGCAGGCCGAGGCCCGTCGCGCCGCCGGTGACCACGCTCACGCGCCCGGTCAAATCGAATAGTTGCTTGATGTTTGACACGTTGTTCCTCTTTGCCTTTGCTCAAGTTATTGAGCGATTAAGCGATTAGGTGATTGAAAACCAAATCACTCAATCGCTTAATCGCCAAATCACTGCCCTTTAAGCAGCTGCGCAGCAATTATATTTCTCTGTATCTCCGAAGTGCCTTCGTAAATGCGCACGATGCGCGCGTCGCGGTAGGTGGTTTCGATGCCCGCCTCGCGCATGTAACCCATGCCGCCGTGAATCTGCACCGCGGCGTCGACGACTTTGCCGAGCGCTTCGGTCGCATAAAGTTTCGCCATCGCCGCCTCGAGCGTGCCGCGCTCGCCGCGCATCAGCGTGTCGATGCCGCGCCGGGTCAGCAGACGCGCCGCGTCGCGCTGGACCGCCATGTCCGCGAGCATCCACTGCAATCCCTGGTACTCGGCGAGTTTGTGGCCGCCCTGACTGCGCACTTTCATATAGTCGGCGCTGCGGGTGATCAATTTGTCCATCATGCCGCAGCAACGCGCGGCGACGGTGACTCGCCCGGCGGTGAGCGTCTTCAACGCCTGCACATAACCCATGCCTTCGGCGCCGAGCAGATTTTCCGCCGGCACTTCGCAGTCCTGCATGATGACTGGCGCGGTCGTGCAGCCGTGCATGCCCATCTTCAATTCGTTCTTGCCGACCGACAGCCCCTTGAATCCGCGCTCGAGGATGAACGCCGAAATGCCCTTGACGCCTTTGCTCTTGTCGGTGACCGCCATCATCGTGAACACGCTCGCGACCGGCGCGTTGGTGATGTAGATCTTCTCGCCGTTCAGCACGTAGCGATCGCCCTTTTTCACGGCGGTCGTGCGCATCGCCGCGGGATCGGAGCCTGCCTCGGCCTCGGTCAGCGCGAAACAGCCGACCCATTCGCCGGTCGCCATGCGCGGCAGGTATTTTTTCTTCTGCAGCTCGTTGCCGAGCGCCGTGATGCCGGTCGTGCTGATGCCCGTGTGGTTGCCGATCAGCGTCGCGAAGCCGTAATTGGTCGACCCCATGACCTCTTCGATCGCGCATTTGCCCGCGAGGTCGAGCCCGATGCCGCCGTACTGCTCCGGTATGGTGAGGCCGAAAAGTCCGAGCTCACGCGTCTTTTGCAGGAGATCGTCGGGTATCGCGTCGTTCTCCTCGATCCAGCGCGAACGCGGATCGACTTCCTTCTGCAGGAAGCGCCGCAGTTCGTCGCAGAGTTGAGTGACTTCAGTTGAGGTCTGCATGAGTTTTCCTAAATCCGAAAACGAAAAGCGTAGCCACAGAGAGCACAGAGGAAAAGCAAATCGGGACTATACGATTAATTCCGCGGTTTTGGCATTTCTCTGTGCCCTCTATGAACTCTGTGGCTACTGTTTTTGAAGTGGCTTGATCAAGGCATCGCCCGCCTTCACGCCTTGGCCCTTCGGAAACACGAACAGCGGATTGATGTCGAGTTCGGCAACAACGTCCTTGAGATCGATGGCGAGCGCGGACAGCCGCACGATGGTATCAGCAAGCGCATCGATGTCGGCGTGCGCAGCACCGCGTGCGCCGGTGAGCACCGTGTAGCCCTTGATCTCAGCGATCATGTCGAGCGCGCCGGCCTTGGTGACTGGCGCGATGCGGAACGCGACGTCTTTGAGAACTTCAGCAAAGATGCCGCCGAGCCCGAACATCACGGCCGGCCCGAAGAGCCTGTCGTTGGTGACGCCGAGGATCGCTTCGATCCCGCCGCTCACCATCTCCTGCACCAATACGCCGTCGATGCGCGCATCTTTCTTGTAGGCTTTGGCATTGCGCAGGATTTCGTCATACGCACTTACCACGTCGGCGTCCGACGCAAGGCCGAGACGCACTGCCTTAGCTTCGGTCTTGTGCGAGATGTCCGGCGACTGCACCTTCAACACGACCGGGTAGCCGATGCGTTGCGCGAGCGCGACGGCCTGTTCGCGGCTTGTTGCGAGTTCTTCCTTCGTGATGCCGATACCGTAATGCGCGAGCACCTGTTTGGCCGCGAACTCGGTGACGTCATCGGTCTTGCCGGCGAGCATCTTGCGCGCGTCAACACTCGTGATCGCAGGAACCGTCTCCGCACGCAGTCCTTCCGCGCGACGCAACGCTTCGGCGTACCACGACAGCGCCGACAGCGCGCGCCCGCAGCGCACCGGCGACTTGTAGTGCGGGATCTTTTCCGCCTCGAGCATCGCGTAAGCTTCCTGCGCGACGGAATCGCGCGCGCTCCACGTGAGGAATATCGGCTTTTTGCTGTGTTTCGCGACGGCAACTATTTCGCGCGCGACACTCGCCGCGAGATCGCCCATCAGCGACGCGTTGATCATCGCGATCGAATCGACGTTGGGATCGTCGAGCACGGCGTTCAGCGTGCGGCTGATCATCGTAAGGTCGCTGAAGATCGCGGCGGTCACGTCGATCGGGTTCACGAGCGAGCCGAAAGACGGCACGATGTCGCGCAGCTTTTCCGTGGTCGCGGCGGAGAGCTGCGGCACCTGCATGCCGCGGCCCACGCATTCGTCGGTCATCAGGATGCCGGCGCCGCCGGAAATCGTGATGATCGCGACGCGGTTGCCCGCGGGCAGCTTGCCGCACTGGAACGCACGGCTGTAATCGATCACGTCCTGGATATCGTCGACCTGGATGATCCCGGCTTGGCGGAATGCGGCTTTGTACAGCGCCATCGCGCCGCCCAGGTTCGCGGTGTGCGAGGCGGCGGCCTTCTGGCCCTGCTCCGTGTTGCCGACCTTCCACGCGAAGATCGGCTTCTTTTTGGCGAGCGCGCGGTTGCCGATTTCGATCAGGCGGTGCGCGTCTTTCAGGCCCTCGATGTAGCACGCGATGATGTCGGTATGCGCGTCGTCGATAAAGTAGTTGATGAAATCGAGCGAGCTCACGCCGATTTCGTTGCCGGTGGTCACCATCTGGCGGAAGTGCAGCCCGCCGTCGAGCGCCGCCAGGTTCATCACCGAAAAACCGAAACCGCCGCTCTGCGACACCATGCTGATGCGGCCGGGTTCGTAATCGGCGCCGAAGATCGAGCCGAAGCCCGCATAGACGCGGTCGGCCGGATTGATCATGCCCTGGCAGTTGGGCCCGATGATGCCGATGTTGAATTCCGCCGCGATTCCCGCGAGTTCGCCCTGCATCGCGACACCTTTGCCGCCGGTCTCGGAGAAGCCCGAGCTGAACACGATCGCGTACGGCACGCCGAGCTTGCCGCATTCGCGCAGCGTGTCGGCGACGCGCGCCGCATTGATCAGCACCAGCGCAAGATCGGGCGTCTCCGGCAGCTCCCCGACCGACGGATAGCATTTGACGCCGAGCACGTCCTTATACTTCGGGTTTACGGGATAGAGCTTGCCCGCATATTGGTGCGCCAGCAGATGCTTCAATGGCTGGCCGCTGATCGATACGACGTCCTGCGATGCGCCTATGATCGCAATCGAGCGCGGGCTGAAAAATCTGGCGAGGTCGGTGCGCATCTATGTGCCGCTGTCCAGTGGGAAATCCGCGGCCGGACGGCCGCGAAAAAAACGGCTATGTTACTTGAAAGGGGTGCGCGGGTGAATGAGCCATGGGTGATTGGGTGATTCAGCGATTAAGTGATTAAGTTACTCAATCGCTCAATCACCCAATCACTTAATCACTTTTCCACGCGCGCCGCCAGCGAAGATCACCGGCCGATGTTATTATTCTGCTCTCAATATGAATACCGCAACCGCCACCGCCAGCGCCGTTCCGCAGTCCTTCAAGGAAGTGTGGCTGATTTCCGCCGGCCACGGTCTCACGCACTGGTACACCGCGACGTTCTACATCCTGCTGCCGCTGATCGGCAGGGAATTCGGCCTGTCGTACACGCAGATCGGCATGATCATGACGGTGCAATATCTCGCGGGCGCGATCTCCAACATACCGGGCGGGATGATCGTCGACATGGTCGGCAAGAAAGGCTACCTGATGGCGACCTCGCTGTTCTGGGTCGGCTTCCCGTACGCGCTGATGAGCCTCGCGCACAGTTTCTGGATGCTGCTGATCTGCGTGACGCTCGTCGGCATCGGCAACAACCTGTGGCACCCGGCGGCGATCCCGACGCTCGCGTACCGCTACCCCAAGCGCAAAGCGCTGGTGCTGGGGTTCCACGGCATGGGCGGCAACGTCGGCGAAGCGCTGGCACCTTTCGTGGTCGGCGCGCTGCTCGGGTGGTTCAGCTGGCGCACGGTGGTCGTGATCAACGTCATCCCGGGCCTCACCATGTCGATGCTGATCCTGTTCCTGCTCGGCGCGTTTACCGTGAACAAGGCCCGCGACGAGAACGCGATCAACGCCGACTCCGCAGGCCACAACGTAAAACAATATCTGCGCGACTTCGCGGGCCTGCTGAAAAACAAATCGCTGATGCTGGTCGGCTCAAGTTCCGCCATGCGCACAATGACGCAGGCGGGATTGATGACCTTTCTGCCGGTCTATCTCGCCTACGAACTCAATTACTCGCCGTTCGCGGTCGGCATCTGCATGACGGTATTGCAGGTTGCCGGATTCGTCGCCGCGCCCCTGGGCGGGCACGTGTCGGACAAGTGGGGACGCCGCCAGATGATCATGTCGAGCATGCTGCTGTCGGGAGTGATGATCATCGGCATGGTGCTCGCGGGCCGCAGCGCGTGGTTCGTGCTCTTCATCGCGCTGGTCGGATTTTTCCTCTACGCGATGCGCGCGGTGCTGCAGGCGATGGCGATCGAAGCCGTGCCGAAAAACCTCGCCGGCGCCGGCGTCGGATTGCAGTTCGGGTTTACGTCGCTGGGCGCCGCGATTTCGCCGTCGGTTTTCGGCCTGATCGCCGACAACTTCGACATCCACAAGGCGTTTTATTTCCTCGCCGGCACCATAGTGCTCGCCAACCTGCTGGTCTTCTTCATGCCCAAGGACAACCTGCAACCGGCCGCGCACGCCATCGGCTGATTTACGACTGGAAGGCAACAATGAAAAGCGCACTGTACAAAAAAGGCATCGCAACGCGCACGAAGGTCATGGGCAAAAAACACGTCGCGAAGCGCCACGCGAGTCCGGACAACTTCTCGCTGCAGCAGCAGCAGTTCGTCACCGAGTACGCATGGGGCGTGTTCTGGTCGCGCAAGGACCTGCCGCTCAAGATCCGCAGCCTCGTCACGCTCGCGATGATCACCGCGCTCGGCAAAGACGACGAATTGAAAGGCCACATTCTCGGTGCGCTCAACAACGGCGCCACGCCCGAGGAAATCATGGGCGTGTTCCACCACGCGACCGTCTACTGCGGATTTCCCGCCGCCAACGGCGCGGTGCGCGCGGGCGCGGCGGTATTCAGGGAACTCGGCTTGATCAAATAGACCGCGCGCGGCGGTTTTGCGCGTTACTTGGCCAGCCCGACTTCCGACAAGGCCGAGTGGAACTGGTCGAATTGCGTTTTGAGGTAACGTTTCGCCTCGTCGCTGTTCATATACGCGTTTTCGAACACATTGTTGTCGAGGTCCTTCTTCCATTCGTCGGTCTTGACGAGCTTCGCGATCACGCCGTCCCAGTAGGCGACCTGCGCGGCGGTCAGGCCTTTCGGACCCGCGAGCAGGCGCCAGTTGGTGACGTGCAGGTCGATGCCCTGCTCTTTCCACGTCGGCACGTTCGCGAGCGCGCCAGGCAGCCGCTGCGGCGCGGTGATGCCGAGCACGCGCATCTTGCCCGCGGCGAGGAAGGGAATCACGTTGTTGGCCGCCGAAGAAATGAGATCGACATGCCCGCCGAGCGTCGCCGTGATCGCCTCCCCACCGCCCTGGAAGACTACGGTCTTCAATTTCTTCACGTCGCCGCCCGCGGCTTTGGCGATCAGCGCAAAAGCTATGTGATTCGGTCCGCCGACGCTGCTGCCGACCGAAGCGCTCACCGATGCGGAATCCTTTCTCAGCCGCTCGACAAGGTCCCTGCCCGTCATCAGCTGAGACTCCTGGCGCACCGACAGCGCGACCGATTCGGAGTACAGCATCGCGAGCGGGGTCACATCGGCATAGCCGATGGTGCTGCGACCGTTGATCTGATTGGTGAGCAGCGTCGTGTTCGCGATTTCGACGTAATGCGCGTCGCCCGCGTGCTGGTTGAGATAAGCCCAGCCTACCGTGCCGCCGCCGCCCGGCTTGTTGACCACGGTGATCGGCGCTTCCACCAATCGCTTGTCCACGAGCATGCGGTTCAACGTGCGGGCGGTCTTGTCCTGCCCGCCGCCGGGTCCGGTGCCGACAATGATCTCGACGGTTTTTTCGGGTCTCCATTGCGCAGCCGCTGGTTGCACCCAGGCTGTCGCCAAAAAAACCATCAAGAGCGGGGCCAAAAGAACATTGGGCTGGTTTCTCATCTGCGTTTATCTGCGGCGATAGTTGAATTAGTCCGCAAGCGGCAGCTTCACCGCCGCACCCGTTTTCAATGAACGCTCGATCGCGAGCGAAATTTCCAGCGCGCGGCGCGCGTCCTGCGGCGTCGCCAGCACGCACGCGCGGCCCGTCGACAGGTAATCGAGCCACGCGCGCGATTCCGACGCGACCGGCCCCTGGAATTCGCCGAGCGCCCAGTCGCCCGGCGTGCCGCTGCCGAGAAACACCATGTTGACGCTGTGGTCCGGGATGTAGACGTGCGGCACGCCGACGTTGCTGTACATCAATTGATCGGTGTGATCGTCGTCCAGGATCATCACGCCTTCCGTGCCGATGACTTCGACGCGTGCGGCATGCCCGAGAGACGGATAGTGCTGCGGCAGCGCGTAGCACACGCCGAAATTGACGACGGCGCCGTCGGCGAACGTGACTATCGCCCACGTGACGTCGTTGGTGTTGTAGCCCGTTTCCTTCAGCACGCTGCCCTGCCCGCGCGCGAACACTTCGACGGCGGGATTGCCCTCGAGCAACCAGTTGATCAGATCGACGTAATAGGTGAGCCCGGACACCGAGCTGTTTTCAGGAAGGCGCTTCAATGTCTGCATCGCCTGCGAGCGCGAGTTGTAGACGCGCGCGGCGGCGCTCGTAATGCGGCCCAGGCGCCCCTGCACGATCTGCTCCTTGGCCAGCAAATAACGGTCCTTGTAGCGCCGGCTGAAACCGACGCGCAGGTCGCCGCCCGCTTTCGCGACGGCTGCGATCAGTTTGTCCGCTTCGGTGAGATCGAGCGCGAGCGGCTTCTCGACCAGCACGGGCTTGCCGAGTTCAAGCGCCTGCATGATCGGCAGCGTGTGCTCGAGTTCGATCGTCGAGACGATGACCGCAGTCACTTCCGGCCGCGATATCACTTCGAGATTGTCGGCCGAATGAAATTGCGCGCCGGTCTGTGCCGCGAGCTTCCTGGCGCGTTCAGGGTCGCGGTCCGAGACCGCGAGAAATTTTACCGCCGGATGCCTCGATGCCATTACGGCACGCAGAGTGCCGATACGGCCCGACCCGATGACTGCGATGCCCAAGTCTTTGCGTTGCAAGATTGTTCTTTCCTGTATGAAGAGATTCCGCGGAAGCGATGATATTACGAAGCCTGCGATCATGCTTGGAAGCGGCGGGCGACACAAAGCGGGCGGCATTGCTTGCGCTAAAATGTCACGCTTCAACTCCCTCTTAAGCCCAACCGAACGATCCGATGACGACTGCACATAGCATATGGCGCCCAGACCGCGCGCTGGAAATCGTCGCGGGCACGCCGCCGGGCGCGGGACTCGACCGCACCGCTCGTGCACTCGCACGCGCCATCGAGTCGCGCGGGCTTGTCGAAGTGCCGGTGCAGGTCCTCAACCTGCCGGGCGACGCCAGTCGCAGAATCTGGACTTACCTCGACCGCTTTTCGCATGACGCGCACGTGGTCGTCGTGACTTCGCCGAACGTGACGACCGACTATCTGACAGGTTTTAGCGCGTTCGACCACGACGCCTACACGCCGCTCGCGGTGTTGCACAACGAGTACATCGCATTCGTCGCGCGTGCGGGCTCGTCGATTGAGACGAGCCGCGAATTGATGGATCGCCTCGCGCGCGACGCCGACTCGTTCACCACCGCGGTCGCAACATCCGCCGGCAACCCGAACCACATCGCGCTCGCGCGCGTGACGCGGCAAGTCGGCGGCAACCTCAAAGCTCTCAAGGTGCGCGCATTCGATTCCGCGCGGGACGCGATCGCGGACGTCGTCGCCGGCGGTTGCGAGGTCGCCGCGATTTCGGCAACGAGCGCGCTGCCCGAACTTGCGGACGGCAGCTTGCGTGCGCTGGCGGTAACCGCGCCCGACCGTCTGGCGCCGCCGTTTGCAGAAGTTCCGACGTGGGTCGAACAAGGCATCGATTGCGTGGTCAACGCGTGGCGCGGCGTCGACGGCGCGCGCGGTCTCGACGCCGCGCAAATCGCATTCTGGGATTCCGTGCTCGCCGACGCGACCGCATCGAGCGTATGGCAGGCGGCGATTGCGCAACACCATTGGAGCGCGCTCTATCGCAACAGCGCCGAACTCGCCGCTTACCTGCCGCGCGAACGCGCCGAAATGCGCGCGATGCTGGAGGAACTCGGCCTGCTGAAGTAAAGCACCCGGTTTCGCCGCCCGCCCGCGCCGTGATATCCTTGCCCCCCCGCCCTTAGTGGCTTAATTTCCGACAGGGCGAGTTATGGATCCGGAGCTCAAAATGCGCATGGAAGTTCATGTTCACGGCACCGCCTTCCTGTGCAAAGGCGTGCACCTCACGCAGGTCGAACATGCGCTGCGCCCGTGGCTCGACTACCTCGAAGTCGACGCGATCGAAAAAGTGCAAAGCCTGGAGCGCGAAGAGCCGGGCATCCGCTTCGACGTGAAAGAGCAGGCGCTCGATATGTGCTGGACCGGCGAAGTCGGCCGCAGCTTCCAGGCGCGCCTGACCGAAGCGTTCCAGGCGCTCGGCCCGCTCACCGAGTACGCGTCCGAAATCACGCTGACGTCGTACCACGACAGCGGCAAGGAAGAATTCCAGCAGATCTTCATCGGCCCCAGCGCGGAAGCAATTCACGAAATCCGCCGCCAGTGCGTCGAGGAAGATCTCGCCGCGCTGCTGTCGCCGCATTTCGACAAGACGCGCGTCGACCAGGTCGCGAACATGGTCAACCAGATGTTCGACGACGAATGGAAGCGCCGCCCCGTGGAGAAGGAACCGGCGGTCGCGGCGCCCGCATTGCAGCCGCATCCGCGCAACAGGCACCTGCACTAACGTGCAGGTGGTGACTCAGTGAATGGGTAATCGAATGATGGAGAGAAGCGCAACAGCACTCCTTTGCTCTTTCTAATCACTTGATCACCCAATCACCCAATCCCTCGCTCTACCCATGGACGAGATCGTCAAGCAAGGCATGGCCAAATGGCCCAATGTGCCGGCGGTCTACGGCTGGCTCGCGCTCGACCGCCGCGGCCACTGGCTCATCAAGGGCGAGCGCATTTCGAACTCCATCGTCGCCGACTTCATCGGGCGCAATTACGAGCACGACGATCGGGGCCGCTGGTTTTTCCAGAACGGGCCGCAACGCGTGTTCATTTCGCTCGACTACACGCCCTACATCTACCGGCTGCTGTGGGACGCGAATCCGGGCGCGGTCCAGCGCATGGAAACCCACACCCGGCGCGCCGTGACTCACATCGAAGGCGCATGGATCGACGACGCGGGCGTCGTGCTGATCGAGAGCGAACACGGCATCGGCCTCATCGACGACCGCGATCTGGAGCGCCTGCTCGGATGCTTCACCGACGAGCGCGGCGCGGCGCTGACCGAGGAAAACATCGGCGCTGCGATCGAGCAATTGCAGGCAGGTACGATCGCGGACCTCGCGTTCACGTTCCGCGGCAACACCGTACCGGTGGCGCCGATTACAGCGGCCGAAGTGCCCGCGCGCTTCGGTTTCGTGCAGCGCCCGGTGCAACCGGCGGGCGAGGAAGAGTGTTATTGATGAAGCCGCTCGCGCAACTTCCGCCAGATACACGGGCGCAGCTGCGCGGCGTGCTGTGCGATATCGACGACACGCTCACGACCG
>Ga0265316_10002900_pt1 | contig 17539 bp, 18 predicted proteins | sample 4522metaG_FD_202092 | JGI IMG/M metagenome (GOLD analysis project Ga0265316, IMG submission 202092) | Rhizosphere microbial communities from Carex aquatilis grown in University of Washington, Seatle, WA, United States - 4-5-22 metaG | ecosystem: Host-associated > Plants > Roots > Rhizosphere >... | reverse complement strand
CCCCGACAAGCCGCCGCTAGCGCCGTCGGATCTTCTTCTTGGCCCAGGCCGGCGCCATGCCGCCCATGGCCCCGGCCACGCGCGGAAAAGCAGGCGGCGCGGCGGGAGCAGCCACGCCAGCAACAGCCGGCGTTGCAGCAACAGCCGGCGTCGTGGAGCGTGCGGCTGGCGCAACCGGAGCCGCGGCCTTGCCAGCAACGACCGCCTTGCCAGGCATGGCCATGCGTGGGGGCGCGGGTCGAATCGCGGACTTGTCGCTGGCTGCCGGGCGCTGGACAGCGCGCGAGCTGACCGCTGCCCGTGCGGCCGCGATGTCACCCATGTCCACGCGGCCACGGTACGCGGCGCCGGCTTCCATCATCACGCGCGGAGATGCCAGATCGCCCACCACGCGTGCCGTGGACGTAAGTTTTACGCTCTCGGAGGCGACAATGGCGCCAACCACCGTGCCGGAAACCACGAGCTGGCGGACATCCACGTCGGCCTGGACCGTGGCCCCCTTCTCGACGGTAAGATTCTGCGTAAGCTGGACCTTACCGTCGATGCGACCGCGAACAATCAGATCCTCGTCGCCGCGTACCTCGCCCGAAATTCGTGTATCGGGCCCAATTACAGTTTCCTTGTCAGCCATGGTGTGCGCCCTACACGTCCATATCCACGTTGCCCTTGAACCCGGCACCGTCGGCAATCACGATGCGCGGTGACTTGGCGTCGCCCACCATCTTGGACTCGGGCTTCAGCTCGATGCGCTCGCGCGCCACCACGTTGCCAGTCAGCCGGCCGCTCACCGTGACGGTCTGCGCCTCGACATCGGCCTCGACCGTGGCGCCCGACTCGACCACAAGGTTCTGCGCCACTGAGATCTTGCCCTTGACCGTTCCCAGGATGGTGAGTGACTCCTCTCCTGTGATCTCGCCGTCGATGACGATGCTGCTTCCAATGACCGTGTTCGCCATGGGCTTCGTGTCCTTTTCCTTTGCCATGATTCGTGTCCCGTCCCGAGCGTGCCAGCCGAATGGCTAGGCGGCGCCCGCCTTGATTCCCGCCGGCAACTCTACCTCCATCTCGATGGTCCCTGAGAACTTTGCGCCGTCTTCAATGACGATCTGGGGCGCGCGAATCTTTCCCACCACGCGAGCCGTGGCGTGCAGGACCGCCGAACGCGCTGCCACCATGTCGCCGCGCGCCTCGCCCTTGACCGTGACCTGGCTAACGTCCATGTCGGCTTCGACGCTGCCTGATTCCTCGATGGTCAGGTGGCTCTCTAGGCCGATGCGACCTTCCACGCGGCCCTCGACGATCAGATCCTGTTTGCCTGAGATCTGACCGCGGACCGCGCTCTTGCTGGCGATGAGACAGGGTTCGTCGCTGGCCATCATGTCCTCCTGTGCGCGAAAACCTGGCAAACGTATCCTCGGGGATCTCCTGTGTCAATGTTGACATCGGTGTTCTGCCGGACTCCGGGATTTCTGGCCGAGAACGCAGAAGTCACAGGAGAATCCACGGAGGCTGCTGTGCATTGCGCCCCGTCATGGGCAAGGATTCCTTGTTTTCGATTCCAAGCCGCAGCAACTAGGAATACACTTGATTTCTTAGGGCTGACGGCTGCCAGGCAGCGTATTGGGCCGTCACTCGGGAGGATCGTATGGAGCTAGGATCGAGTGGCTCGGACACGCATTTCGCTCCGGCGGAACGCGGCGATCCTGAAAGCGTCGCTCGTTTGGCGGCGCTGGCCGTGACCGATCCTGTGATCAAGACTGTGCTTGAGGCTGTCGGCGGCTACCTCATGGTGCTGGACGAACACCGGCAGATCCTAGCGGCCAACCGCGAACTCCTGGCCGGGCTCAAGCAAGAAACCGGCGACCAGTTGATCGGCCAGCGTCCGGGCGAGGCCCTGGGCTGCATCCATTCCCAGACTGGCCCTGGTGGTTGCGGCACCTCCTTGCACTGCCGCCACTGCGGCGCCGTGCTGGCCATCCTGGCGGCACAATCCAGCAGTCAGGCTACTACCGGGGAGTGCACGCTGGCCCAACGTGAAAGCGAGCGATTGGCTTGCTCGCAGTACGCCGTCAAGATCACTCCTCTGCCCCTTGCCGGCCGGACCGTGTTGGCCTGTGTGCTCCATGACATAACCGCCACCCGTCGGCGCGAACTGCTGGAACGAGTGTTCATGCACGATACGCGCAACGTGCTTGCCGGCCTGCAGGCCTGGAGCGAGCAGTTGCGCGAGGAAGCGCCATCCGAGGCTGCGCAGAATGTAGTGCGGCTGGTGGATCAACTGCTTCGCGAGGTCGAGTCGCAGAGTGTCCTCCTGCGCGCGGAACTCGGCGACTTGCGCGCGCACCTGCGCCCGGTGCACATCAACCACGTCATGGAAGCGGTGGAGACCATGTTCCGCAACCATCCCTGCAGTGAAGGCAAGAAGCTGCTCGCGCAACGCGTGCCAGGGGACAGAACCATGACCACCGACGAAAGCCTGCTGGTGCGTGTGCTGGGGAACATGGTCAAGAACGCTTTGGAGGCCTCGCCACCGGGGAGCCAGGTGCGTCTGTGGTTTGAAAGGACGGTCGGCGGCTCGGCCTTTCACGTGCACAACCCCGGCATCATCCCGCCCTCGGTCGCAGCCCACATCTTCCAGCCGCACTTCAGCAGCAAGGGTCGCAGCCGCGGCTTCGGCACCTACGCCATGCGCCTCATCGGCGAAAACTGCCTGGGCGGCCGAGTTAGCTTTGTGACCGACGCCGGTGCGGGCACGCAATTCAGCGTCGAGTTGCCCTAGTCCAAGATTCGACAGTGCAAGTGTCAGCTATTGCACGCTCTGCCGCTGATCGCCGCTTTTCGCCGCGGACGCGGACGTGGCCCCGTTCTTGCTGTGGGAACAAGCACAGGCAGAATGGTCGTCAGGCGCCTCCCGTGCTTTCCAATCCTCGGGTGCAAACAAAGTCAAGTCGAGGCAGCAATGAAACACGAATCAATAGATGAGATGTCCGCTTCCCGCGGGTTCCTCATGGCAGCATTGCTGGTCCTGGCTTGCGCCATGCAGAGCGCATGCAGCGTTCGCCAGTGCACGGGCAGGCAGGTCTTCTGCAACGACAATAGGACCAGCAACTACTGCAGCCAGTACGAAGGCTGTAGTTGGGTTCCCGGATGCGTGAACCCGATAGATTATTGTCCTGGCAACGGATACAGCCAACAGAACTGTGAAAGCTACATGGGGGGATGCGTGTGGACGGGAACGAAATGTGAAAGTCGATGTGCTTCGATAACGGACCAAACCGCATGCACGGGCGGCTGCGTGTGGTCGAACTGCACGGGTGTTGCCAAACAGTGTTCCGATTACTCGGAGGACAACTGCCCATTGGACAGGGACTGCCACCTTGAAGACGAGACTCTTTGATAGATAAGGTGACGACGAGGACGTTTTCGCAAGACGGCTACGCGACTCCCATGTGCTTGAGCAACGCCATGACTTCTTTCAAGTCATGCCACGCCTCGCCCTTGCGGCTCTCGTCGCGCAAAAGATACGCGGGGTGATAGGTCGGCATCACCGGGATCCCCTGATAGTGCTTGATATTGCCGCGCAGGCGCGTGATGGGCGTGCGCTCGCCGGTGAGCAAGTGGGCGGCGAACTTGCCCAGGGCCACGATCACGCGCGGCTGAACCACGGCGATTTGCTTCTTGAGGAAGGGCTCGCACGCCGCCACCTCGTCGGGCTCAGGATCGCGGTTGCCCGGCGGGCGACACTTGATCACGTTACAGATGTACACATCCTCGCGTGCCAGGTGCATGGCCTGGATCATTTTGGTGAGCAGTTGGCCCGCGGCACCAACAAAGGGCTCGCCTTGCGCATCCTCGTCGGCGCCGGGCCCTTCGCCCACAAACATCAGGTGCGCTTCGGGGTTGCCGGTGCCGAACACGATGTGCTTGCGGCCCTTGGCCAGCTTGCAGCGCTGACAGTCGCCCAGCTCGGCGCGCACCAGGGTGAGGCCGTGTCCCGCGTGGGGCAGCGCCGGCTCACTGTCCGCAGCGAAGGCTGTCTCCAGATCGGCTGGCTCGGTCAGCGGCTGCACGTCCGCGTCCGGCGCGGCAAGCACGTTCGCGTCCCCGGCCCGTTTCATGCGCGGGCAAGGCGCCCGGGACACGCCCAGCAGGCCGGCACGCGCCCGCGCCTCCAGGTGGGTGCGAATGCCGGCGGCAAGGGCGCGCAGTTCGCCCTGCAGATCGTCCACGTCAACCCTTGGCCAGCGGCGCGTCCACCGCCATCGCGTAGTAGAAAGTCGCCGCGGTTTCAGCCGAGAAACCCGGCTGGCGGCCCAGCGCCCCCTGCTCTACCCGTCGATCCAACTCGGACAGAATCGCGCCGTGAACTTCGAAGAACATGGGGTCGGTCGACGCCGCATAGGCTCGGCCTACCGCGACCGCGGCGCATGCATTCCAGGTGTTTTCGTCCATGGGCCGAGCCACGAAGCTTCGCGCGACAGCGGACGCGACCCGTTCACGCAGCCAGGCGCCGATGAAGGGCGTGCCACCCTCGGCGCCCAATACCGCCAACACGCGCGTGGCGGTGGTGCACGAAAAGTCGAACAGGCCGTCCTGCGCGGCCGGCTCCGAGGTGAAAGGCGGCGGGCTCTTCATGCCGTAGGCCGCTTCGACGAAACGACGAACCATCGAGCTGAGGCCGCGGTCGCCCGCCAGCCGGGCATACTCGCCCAGGCTCCACGCCAGAAAACCGGGATCGCGAAACTCGCGCCCGATGGGGCTTTCCAGGTCATTGACATACGCCCCCAGCAGGCGGGCCGCGGCGGCTGCGCGATCGCGCCGGCGGTCGTCCTCAGCGTCTGAACGCAGGATCTGCGGATCGGCAAGCACAGCCCGCAGTACCATGGCGCAGTCGTAGGCCGCCTCGTCGCTAGCCGCCGGGCCGAGAGCCACGGGAATGAAATGATCCCATGCACTGTTCACGAAATCCCAGGCCGCCGCGATGTTGAGCGAAAAGTGATCGTTTGCCGAAAGCGCCTGGGCCCGCGACCACAACCAAATGGCCGACAATGTGCCGTGAAAGTCCAGATCCTCGGACCCCGGCCAGGGCGGCACATTTCCCCGCCCCTGCCCACCCATGGCCTGCCGCCCAGCCAGCACTTGGCCAGCCCCAACCAGCCGCTCGCTGGCCTGGCCCGCGTAAACGCGCAGTTGCTCTTCGCGTGAAGCGCTAGACATCGTTGCCCTTTCGGCCGCGGCGGGCGCGGCGCTTGCCGGTGGAACTCGGAGAAATCACTGGAGACGCCGGACCGGACTTGTTCGACGCTGGTGTCCCGGCGGGCGCCAGATAGAAGGTCGTAATGGTGTCCCAGATTTTCATGGCGATAGCTTCCTTGCGATCGGCTGGTAGGTCGACGACCCGCCCGTCGGCAAAGACCATGGTAACCGCGTTGTACTCCGCACCCAAGCCCAGACCGGCCTTTCCCACCTCGTTGGCAACCACCGCATCGCACCCCTTCTCAGTAAGCTTCTGCCGCGCGCGCGCCACCAGTGCCTCGCCCGACACCCCGACCTCGGCTGCAAATCCCACCAGCAAAGGCGCCCGGCCTTTGCGAGCACGACCCAGTTCGGCGAGCAAATCCGGATTGGCGACCAGGGGCAGCGTGCGCGCCGGGCGGGCGGTGGTTGAATCGCGGCGCGAAAGCTTGCCCAGAACGCGCACGCCAGGACGGAAATCGGCGACCGCCGCGGCCATCACCACCACGTCGGCCTGCAGGGCCACGCGACGCAAGGCCTCGCGCATCTCCTGGGCCGATTCCACGTCGATGCGACGGGCAACCCCGGCTGGAGTGGCCAAGGCAACTGGTCCCGCGATGAGGGTCACATCGGCGCCTTGCACGGCAGCGGCGTGTGCCAGAGCGAAGCCCATCTTCCCCGATGAGCGATTGCCGAGAAAACGCACGTCGTCCACCGCCTCCCAAGTCGGGCCCGCGGTGACCACCATACGGCGACCAGCCAGCGCGCCTTCGGATCTTGCGGTTTCGGGCGCGCCGGTGAGGCGAGACTCGATGGCAGCGATGATTTCGGCAGGTGCGACCAGCCGACCGGCGCCCACCCAGCCGCAAGCCAGCTCGCCAGCGTCGGGACCCACCGTGGAGAAACGGCCCGTGTCGATCAGCCGCGCCAAATTCGCCTGGGTAATGGGGTTGTCCCACATGTTGCTGTTCATGGCCGGCGCCAGCAGCACAGGGGCGCGCGTGGCCAGCACCACCGCGGCCAGGAGATCGTTGGCCATGCCCGCGGCAAAGCGCGCAATGGCATCCGCGGTGGCCGGCGCCACCACCACGATGTCGGCGCGCGTGGCCAGATCGATATGCCCGATGTGCGACTGTGCAGTGGCCTCGAACATCTCGGTAGCCACCGGGTTTCCTGACAAAGCCTCCATGGTCAAGGGCGTGATGAACGCACAAGCCGCTGGCGTCATCACGACCTCGACACGCGCCCCGGCCTTGCGCAAGAGCCGGCACAATTCGGCGGCTTTGTATGCCGATATGCCGCCGGTCACGCCGAGCACTACGGTCTTGTCTTGCAGAACGGCCCTCATATGAGCGCCAGTCTACCGCAGGAAACGCCCAAGTGGGGAGCCATGGCGCACTTGAGGCGACGCCAGGACGCGCCGGATTCACCACAGAGAGCACAGGGGTCACAGAGACGGATGGGAAGGAAGCGTCCAGATCCGGATCCGGAACCCTTCCTTCCGGCCTCTACGGCCCCGCGCTCTGCGGTGAGACTCCGGATCGCGGATCCCAAAACCACTGCCACGCCGTGCGGCGCCATCCCCTGGTGCTGCTCTATCGCAGCATGCTTGCAAACCAACACATTTCTGGTCACAATTATGGTCATGTTGAAGGTCAACGTGGCGCAGGCTAAGGCCAAGCTGTCCGCGTATCTCGCCTCGGCGGCTGGGGGTGAGACCGTGGTGATCTGCAGCCACAACGTTCCGGTGGCCGAGCTGCGGGCGATCCCCCAGGCCGCACGCAAGCCCAGGCCCGTCGGCCTGGCCAAGGGGAAGTTCCGGGTGCCGCCGCGCTTCTTCGAGCCGCTGCCCGACGACATCGTCGCCGCCTTTCGCGGCCACCCATGAAGCTGCTACTGGATACCTGCACCTTCCTATGGATCGTCACCGGCGACGCCTGCCTGTCGGCCTCGGCACGCAAGCATTTCTCCGACCCGTCCAACGAAGCCTTCTTGAGTTCGGTTTCGGCGTGGGAGATCGCGGTCAAGCACAGCCTGGACAAACTTCCGCTGCCGCGTCCGCCTTCCGTCCTGGTTCCCGAGGAACGCCGGCGCCACCAGATTCAGCCGCTTCCTTTCGACGAGGCCGCCGCCCTTTTCTGCGCCAAGCTGCCTGAGCTGCACAAGGATCCATTCGATCGCATGCTGGTCTGTCAGGCCATCGTTGGCGGATTGACCCTGCTCACGCCCGATCCGCTGGTCACGCAATATCCGGTCGCCACCGTCTGGTGACGGGGACGCGAGGTTGCCCCGGCGATCTTGTGGAACCCGAAACTGGACGTCACCTTCACAGTGCTGTTCCAGACGGTGGTGGCCCATGAATGCTCCCTTTCCCGTCCCATTGTTCGCAGCTGGTCTGCGCACACTCTTGGCCGGCAATGGCAAACCGGCACCCGTTGGTAAGGCAAAGGACGATCGGGCGCGAACGTGGAACTGGATGTCCTGGCGCCGTGCACGACCGATGCGGGTTTGGTCCTGGTGGGCGAAGCCAAGCCGGCCGCCAGCGCTGGCGAAATCCCACGCCTGGTCGCCGCACTCAAGCAACGCGCCGCTGATTGCCCCGCCCTCTCAGACAAGCGTCTCGTATTTGCCTTGTGGATCCTTCGCCCGCCTCCCTCCCGTCGAGACAAGATTGTTCTTGGTCCGGAGGAAGTGATAGCCAACCCAAAGTAGCTGTGGTCGGCGCTGCACGCGTCAGTGAACCGCATAGCCAGAACTTTCCCCGACTTCTGTAGGACGACCTGGGCGCTATCGACCTCATCGCCCCGAGCGCGCTGGGCGATAGCGAAAGCGAGCAGCCGCCGTGAGGCACCGGGGTCACTGCTATCAATCAGAACTGGCCGCCGTGCCTGACCCTACGGGCCCACGAGCAAGTTGTTCTCGAAAGGCGCCCAATAGAACTCGCTCGACGTCACTACCGAGGAAGCCACAAGCGTCCCGCTCACTTGTCCCCACTGGAGGTGCGCGTCCGCCAAAGGTGCCAGGATTGAACCCGCAATAGTGACTGAGCTGGTGACGAGGCTGGTGGCCTCATAGAAATTCCAAATGATGTGAGACCAGTTGAAGGTGGTCTGCTTTGGCGGAGTCCCGCTCTTCCACGCACTCATGCCCATGTTCTGTAGACTGACACCGGACCCACTCACGTTAATGACGACGGTCGCGTTGGGCTGAAAGAAGCACTGAATCGAAGTGGCCTTGGAAAGGGCGTCCGCAGACAGCGAGAAGACCTCGAAATTGGGGTCCGTGGACGCCAGCGTGATCGTAGAGTAGTTCGTCGAGACGCTTCCGGTCGCCGGAAACTGACTTAGCGCAGTTGACATGCCCTTGAGCGCCGTGAATGCCTCCTGATAGTCGATTAGCGTGCCCTGTCCCACCTTCCCCTGCAGGTTGACGGAGGGGTCGATGGTCGCTGTGCCATCGCACCGAGTTAATCCCACGACGGTACCGTAGTTCAGTTTAAGATTTCCACCGACCGCCAATCCAACAGTCATCTTGGAGTCCGAATTAATTCTGAAGCTACTGGCTGTGACGTCCCCCCCAGCCGCCACCGGACCCCGTACGTCCTGAATGCCCGTGACGCTCTTGAGAGCAAATATGCTGAAGTCTTGTGGATAGTGCTGGGAGTTGCTCTGCGGGGGAAAGACGGTCCCCTGATTCCAGGCGTCCTCAGGCGAGCCGAAGCCACTGGGAAACTTCACCTGTGTATAGTAGTAGAAGATAACGTTGGCCTTGCTGTACCCGGCATAATCAGCGCCAACCAGATAGTTGCCCCCCGGAAGCGCGTTGATTATTCCGGTTGGGGGCACTGACATTCCGTATAAGTCCATTTCCTGGACCGGCAGCACCTGACTCGGAATCGGGGTGTTGCCATCGACTCTGTAGCGGCACAGAAAGTTGTCGGTGTCTGCGGCTCCTGCCATGAAATACGGATCTGCACATTGGTACTCCAAAGCAGCGAATCCTCCGCCCGCGTCGTGAACGCCCGATTGCGGTTGGTAGATCTCGGCAGCGTTTGTGGTCCACGCAGGCGCCGCGGGCCACTTTTGGCACAGGAATCCAACATGCCAAGGATCGTAGGGAACGTTCCACATTGCAACTATGCCGCAGTCACGCGGGCAGCTTCGTCCCGTAACCCATTGTCCATTGTTGTTGTGGTACATCGGGGTCCACACAGCGTTCTGGTATCCCGCCCAGTTGTGGCCCCAACTGGTGTCTGGGTCCAGACGGACAGTAACGCCGCTCGCATTATCCACGACGAGATCCATATTCTGAGCGCCACCGGTATTCTGCGCGCTATACGCAAGAGTCTTGTAAATTCCCAACCCGCCAATCTGCACGGCTTGTACTGTGGCGTCGGTCTGAAAGAAGGCAGCGCAGAGATCATCGCTGGAGCCGTTGTCGTAGTTTGCCTGTATGTACTTGAAAAGGACGCTCTGTCGGATGTCGTCTGGGAGAGTCGTGGAATTGCTCCCGTATGTCCAGCGCGCCTTCGAGCCGACCAGCTTGTAGTCGAGTGCAATGGCATTCTTGGCCGTCTCGACCACATCATCCAGGAGCGTCTTGGACGTCGAGCTGCGCAGCGCAATCCCCCACCTGGCCCCATTCAGATGGACGGCAAGATACAGAGGAAGGATCGTGTTGTAGAGGCCGGCAAGCTCGTGTGAGTAGAGATCGATCTTGGGGCTCGGCGTCGTCATTGCACTGTAGAGGCTCACTATGAGAGAATAGGCCTCGCTGTCGAACGTTTGCCATGATGTCGCCGACGGTTTGCTGATCGCCGCTGCGTAGGCCGGCAGCACGGTGCCATTTGCGGTATCGAAGTAGCCCCTCACCGTCTCGTCGACGTAGAAGGTTTCGAGGTCGCTGACTGCTTTCGCGATCAATGCGGCCGTGCTCGGGTCTGGGTCGAAGATCCCCTTGAGAGTATTATATATACTGTAGCCTTTTTGGAGTTTGTCGATAACCCACCACCCATCTGTTACGATTTCAGTCAGGGTGATTGGATCCTGGGCGTAGCTCTTGCTGCTCGAGAGGGCTACGGACGCCACTATCATCAGGCTGATGAGCTGAACCTGGATACGCCTACTCCGGTGCATGGGAACCTCCTGCCGTCTGGTTGTTCTGGTAAAACGCCCGGGTCGCTAGGTTGCCCGAGGGGGGGGGGGCGCTGTCAAGGGAAATGGGTGGACCGGCCCGCAGTACACCTGTTCGCACCGTGGTCGCCCCGCCTGCCACAACCTCGCATAGCTGAGGCGGTTGCAATCTGCTTTGGCCTCGCGTAGGGATCTTTCTCCGGATGTCGCGAATCTGCAGGCGCAGTTGGACTTGGGGCCACAAGTTGGCGGGGGCTTGCTTGGTCTTGGGAGCGTCCGCTACGTTGATTTCGGGGTGCGGTCGGACGCCGCTCAACTCGTCTGTGACCGATGGCGCGGCTCCGGGCACGCAGGACGAAACAGGTATACCGGGCGCAGACAGCTCGGGTGAAATGGCGTCGTGTCTTATTGCCTCTGTTCACTATCTAGAAGGGGCTTCCAACCCCAAGAATTCCTGTCAGAGCTGTCAGCCGAGCCATTCGACCACGGACTGGTCTGACCTGGGTGCGGGACCTGGATGTCTGGGCCTCGGAGACTCGCATTCATGTGCTGTGGTCAATGGGTCGGCCTGGTGTTGGGGCGACAACTCACAGAGCGAGCTTGGCAACAGCTCGAGCGCTAGCAGCACGATTGCCGTGCCGGTTCATGGGCTTTCGTCAGGTGTGCAGATGATTGCCGGAGGCGGTTTTGCAACCTGGGCGATCGTGAATGGCGGGCTGGAGGCGTGGGGTAGCGGGTATCTCGGCAACAACTCCCTCGCGGACAGCTCCATTCCGGTCCAGGTGCAAGGGCTATCGTCCGGCGTCCAGGCTGTGGCAGCAGGCCTAGATCACGCCTGTGCGCTGTCAGGCGGCCAGGTTTGGTGCTGGGGGGTTGGCAACTGGGGACAACTGGGCACTCCTGACCAGCAAAGCCTGGTTCCTGTGCGAGTTCAAGGACTCGCATCCGGCGTCCAGGCCATAGCCGCACAGGGATCCTACACCTGCGCGCTTGTGGCCGACAGTGTCTGGTGTTGGGGGCACAACTCGTACGATCAGGTGGGCTATTTCGCTCCGGCTCCCCCAATGGGCAAGGATCCCACGAAGATCGATGGCCTTCCTTCCGGCCTGCAGGCCATCGCGGCAGGTGATGTTCGAACCTGTGTGCTGGCGAGCGGCAGTGTCTACTGCTGGGGACAGAACGGTCCCAAGAGTTTTTCCAACCCGTCTGTGAGTCTGGTTCCGTGGATGATCTCCGGCCTGCCCTCTGCCGTACGCGCTATCGCGGCTGGCGGGGACTATGTCTGCGCGCTCCTCGACGACGGCCTGATGTGCTGGGGCTCCAATTGGAATATGGGTAGCGTGCTTCCGGCCCGCATCGAGGGACTTCCATCTCCGGTTCAGGCTGTCGCCATGGGCAGCAACCATGCCTGCGCCCTGGCTGCCGGCAGCGTTTGGTGCTGGGGCTCGAATGGCGACGGGCAGCTTGGCAACGATTCAACCTCCGACAGCTCAGTCCCGGTCCTGGTGCAAGGGCTTCCTGGGTCATAGTCCGTCATGCTGACAACCCGCACTTGCAACCGACTGTGGCTGTTGGAAAGGGGTTATCTCTCCTTGGTTGTCCTGGCTGTCTTGGCGGCCTTGACCTCAGGCTGTGGCCGGACGCCCCTCGGCCGGCCACAAATGGATGGCGCGGAAATCTCGGGGCCAGACAGTTCAGGTCAGGGGATCGACAGTTCCGGTGACGAGGGAGTGTGTCTTGTTGATTTCGTTACCTACCAAAGTGGCACTGCCAACCCGAACAATCCTTGTCAAAGCTGTCAGCCGAGCCGTTCAAAGACAGGGTGGTCCAGCCTGGCCACAGGGACCGGATGTTTGGGCCTGGGATTTGATCAATCATGTGCGATCATCAACGGGTCCGCCTGGTGTTGGGGCGGCAATACATATGGCCAACTTGGCAACAACTCGACCACAAGCAGGGCATCGGCCGTTCCCGTTCAGGGGCTCGCATCCGAAGTGCAAGCAATCGTGGGCGCAAATGGCAACAGCTACGCTCTCGTCAATGGGGGCGTCCAGGCCTGGGGCGACAATAGCCAGGGGGAGCTTGGCAACAACTCCACCACGAATGGCCTGGTTCCGGTACCTGTGCAGGGGCTTTCATCCGGCATTCAAACCGTGGTCGCAGGCTGGTATCACGCCTGTGCCCTAGCCAGTGGCGAAGTCTGGTGCTGGGGGGACAACAACTATGGGCAACTTGGCAACACTGGTGGCCAAAGCGACGTTCCGGTGCTCGTTCAAGGACTGCCATCCGGGGTTCAGGCCATCGCGGCAGGTGACAACCATACATGCGTCCTGGTGGCAGATGACGTCTGGTGTTGGGGGCTGAACGCCGATGCTCAGCTTGGCCACGCTTCGTCCGATTACGGCGACCTCATCAACCCGTACAACCCGAACCCGGTCAAAGTCGCAGGGGTTCCTTCGGGCATGGGGATAGTCGCCGCGGGTGGCAGCCTCAGTTGTGTTCTCGCCGACGGCAAGGTCTGGTGTTGGGGCAAGACCGATCATCTATCGGGCCCGGCAGCTAGCGCCGTCCCTGCAATGGTTTCGGGCTTGCCTTCTCTTGTTCGGGCAGTCGCGGTCGGTGGCAAGCACGCCTGCGCGCTGCTCGACGATGGCATCATGTGCTGGGGCCGGGACGACGCTGGGCAACTTGGAGACAACTCACCGTCCGCGCTCTTTGCCTCGCTTCCGGTTCGCGTGCAGGGGCTTCCCTCTCCGGTCCAGGCCGTTGCCGCCGGCTGGTACCATACCTGTGCCTGGGCCGCCAGCGCCGTGTGGTGCTGGGGCTACAACTTCAGTGGGGAGCTGGGCAACAACTCAACCAGCCTCAGTTCTGTTCCAGTGCGCGTCCTGGGGCTCCCTGGTTCCTAGATCACAACCGGCCCGGCGGTGTTACCCGTGAACGCGCCCTTGTAGATCCGGCCCGCGTTCAGGTGCCCGTGGCGGTGCCAGCGCAGAAAAAGCTGCGAAAGTCTTCCCATGATCTCGTCGCGACCGGCACCGGCCATCAACGAATCGTCGACGAGATTCAGGATCTCGGTTCGGGCGTCGCGCGGGTGAAACAGGAAGGTCTTGGTAAACAGCGGATCCGCGCCGTCCCACACCACGCGCGCTTCCACGATGGCGCCCTCTTCGAACCCAATGGTGCTGCGCCGTTCGACCACCGAGAAGCGCGCGCCGCCCAGAACATCCTCGAGTTCCACGCGATTGCCCTTCACCTCGGCGATGTCGAACAGGCTGCGGTGGCTGGTGGCGATGCGGGCCAGGGCCATGCGTCGGCCGGCATTGGCCTCGTCGGCGGGCGTGCGCTCCAGCGCGATCAGCGCCGGCGAGCGACCCTCGGCTAGCGGCCGCTCGGCCACGTACCATTCCAGAAACGCCACGGTGCGCTCACGAGGGTGACAGACGCCACAGTCATCAGGCCGATGAGCTGAACCTGGGTACACCTACTCCGCTTCATGGGAACCTCCTATCTCCTGGTCTGTTCTGATGAGACGCCGGGGGGAGGCTAGCCCGAAGGGGGGGCTGTCAACCGAAATGGTGGGCCGGCCCGCAACGCGGCTGTTTGCACTGCAGTCGTCCCCTTGCCACATCCTCGCAGCGCTGAGGCGGTTGCAATCTGCTTCCGCCTCGCGTAGGGATCTTTCTTTGCATGTTGCGAATCTGCAGGCGCGGTTGGACTTGGAAACACACTTTGACTGCGGCTTTTCTTGCCCTGGGTGTCTCAGCGATATTGATTTCGGGGTGCGGTCGGACGCCGCTCAACCCCTCTGGGGCGGATGGCGCGGCTTTGGGCACGCCACAAGACACAAGTATGCTGGGGCCGGACAGTTCATCGACTGAAACGGGAGGGTCCCCAGGGATTGACGGTTCAGGCACAGCGGCGTCGTGTTTGATTGATTCCGTTCAGTATCAGGAAGGTGCGTCCAACCCGAATAGTGCCTGTCAGAGTTGTCAGCCAAGCCGTTCAACGACAGATTGGTCCGACATGGGTACGGGATCTGGATGTTTGGGCCTCGCGCCCTCCCATTCGTGCGCGGTCGTCAACGGGTCCGCCTGGTGCTGGGGCTTCAACCTGTTTGGCGAGCTAGGGAACAACTCGACAACCAGTAGTACGATTGCTGTTCCCGTCTACGGACTTTCGTCCGGTGTGCGGGCAATTGCGAGCTCGTTTGGTGACGGGTATGCGATCGTGAATGGGGGAGTGCAGGCCTGGGGCCACAACGGAGGGTATCTCGGCAACAACTCCACCGCGGACAGCCTCGTCCCGGTGCATGTTCAAGGACTGTCATCCGACGTAGGGTCCGTGGTGGCGTGCCCGACCCACACCTGCGCGCTCTCAGGCGGGCAGGTGTGGTGCTGGGGAAACTACGAACAGGGGGAACTGGGCCCATCCGGAAAGCAGAGTCTTGTTCCGGTGCGGGTGCAGGGACTCGCGTCGGGCGTACAGGCTATTGCCGTGGGCGAGCACTACTCCTGCGCCCTGGTGGCCGATAGTGTCTGGTGTTGGGGGCACATCCACTACCCTTCTTTGTATTCGCTGGACTATATCAACGCGCCCCCGGCTGGCCCGAATCCGACAAGGATTGATGGCCTACCATCAGGCATGCAATCGATTGCTGCATCTGACACTGTGACCTGCGTGATAGCCAAGGGCGATGTCTGGTGCTGGGGCCAAACCTGGCCCGCGGATCCGGGCGTGAACCTGGTTCCCTGGATGGTGTCCGGCTTGCCCAACCCTGTCCGCGCCATCGCTGTCGGGGGCAGTGCAGTCAGTGGCAGCTACCACGTCTGCGCGCTGCTCGACGACGGACTCATGTGCTGGGGTAACAACGCGTTTGGCGAGATTGGGCAAACCCCGCCGGACTACAACCCAGCGGTCCCAGTCCGCGTACAAGGGATTCCCTCTCCGGTTCAGGCTGTCGCAGCGGGTCAGTGGCACACCTGTGCCCTGGCGGCTGGCCAGGTGTGGTGCTGGGGATCCAACGATATGGGACAGCTTGGCAACAATTCAACCTCCAACAGTTCAGTCCCGGTCCTAGTCCAAGGACTTCCTGGGTCATAGTCCGCCATGCTGACAACTCGCACTTGGAACCGAATGGTGGACCAGGGTGGTCTTGTCCTGGCTGTCTTGGTGGCCTTGACCTCAGGCTGCGGCCGGACGCCCCTGATCCAACCTCAGGTGGATGGTGCAGCGATTTCGATGGCCGACAGTTCAGGTCGAGAGATAGACGGTTCAGGGGACGAGGGTACGTGTCTTATTGATTCTGTCAGCTACCAGAGTGGGATTGCGAATCCAAACAATGCCTGTCAAAGCTGTCAGCCAAGGCTTTCAACCACGGGCTGGTCCGACCTGGCCACAGGGATCGGCTGTTTGGGCCTCGGAACCTTCCATTCATGTGTGGTCATCAACGGGTCCGCTTGGTGCTGGGGCGAAAATACATATGGCCAACTTGGTGACAGCTCGACCACCAGCAGGGCGTCGGCCGTTTCCGTTCAGGGATTTTCATCCGACGTTCAGGCAATCGTGGGCGCGTTCAAGAACGGCTACGCTCTTGTCGATGGGGGCGTCCAGGCCTGGGGCGACAATAGCCAGGGGGAGCTTGGCAACAACTCCACCACGAATAGCCTGGTTCCGGTACCTGTGCAGGGGCTTTCCTCTGGCGTGCAGACCGTCGTCGCAGGCTCGTCTCACGCCTGTGCGCTGACCAGTGGCGAAGTCTGGTGTTGGGGCTGGAACAAATACGGGCAGCTTGGCAACACTGGTGGCGAAAGCGACGTTCCGGTGCTCGTTCAGGGACTACCATCCGGGGTGCAGGCCATCGCGGCAGGTGATAACCATACATGCGTCCTGGCGGCAGATGACGTCTGGTGTTGGGGGCTGGATGCCGATGCTCAGCTTGGTTACGTTTCGTCTGACTACAGCACCCTCTTCCCGTACAACCCGAACCCGGTCAAGGTCGCAGGGATTCCTTCGGGCGTGCGAAAGATCGTCGCTGGTGGCAACCGCAACTGCGTTCTCGTCGCCGGCCAGGTCTGGTGTTGGGGCCAAACCAGTCCTCCATCCGGCCCCGTTGCCAACGCCGTGCCCGCGATGGTTTCGGGCCTGCCTTCTGTTGTCCGGGCAGTCGCGGTCGGTGGGGACCATGCATGCGCGCTGCTCGACGACGGACTGATGTGCTGGGGTAGAAGCGGTGCTGGCCAGCTTGGAAACAACTCATTCTCCTTTTTCACACCGCTTCCGGTCCGCGTGCAGGGGCTTCCCTCTCCGGTCCAGGCCGTGGCAGCCGGCTACGCCCATACCTGTGCCTGGGCTGCCGGCTCGGTGTGGTGCTGGGGCGACGACTCCGACGGGCAACTAGGCAACAGCGGAACAGGCATTTTCTCAGTTCCAGTGCGCGTCCTGGGGCTCCCTGGTTCCTAGATCATGGCAAAATACGGACGACATACGATCTAGACCAAACTTCGATCACACCGTAGTATGGTCGGACATGGAACGCAGCCTGACGACGCCCATCGAGGAGCTAGCCTTCACGGACCACAAGATCGCGTTGGTCTCTGGGCCACGTCAGTGCGGCAAGACTACGCTCGGCAAGATGCTGCTCTGGCCGAGCGGAAGGTCGGCGGCTACCACAACTGGGACGACGTCAGCTTCCGTCGCATGTGGACCAAAGAGCCCACGTCGATGACAGCCGAGCTCACCACATCCTCCGTGGTCCCGTTGCTCGTGCTCGATGAGATCCACAAGGCCCGAGGATGGAAACGCACCTTGAAGGGTTTGTACGACACACGCGAGAGGCCGTTCGATCTGATCGTGACCGGCAGCGCGCGTCTCAACGTCTACAAGAAGGGCGGTGACAGCCTGCTCGGTCGCGCTCTCCATTTCCGTCTGCATCCGCTTTCGGTTGCGGAGCTGACTGCCGCGTCCCTGCCCGGCGAGCCCGATGAACGAATCGGCGCACTCTTCACGCACGCGACGCGAGTGGCGAAGGAAGATCCGATCGAGCCCCTGCTGCGTTTTGGCGGATTTCCCGAACCGTTCCTGGCTGCCAACGAACGCAAGGCACGCGTGTGGCGCCACAGTCGGATCGAGAAAGTACTCCGCGAAGATCTGCGCGACCTTTCTCGAATCCC
>Ga0265316_10002899_pt1 | contig 17540 bp, 13 predicted proteins | sample 4522metaG_FD_202092 | JGI IMG/M metagenome (GOLD analysis project Ga0265316, IMG submission 202092) | Rhizosphere microbial communities from Carex aquatilis grown in University of Washington, Seatle, WA, United States - 4-5-22 metaG | ecosystem: Host-associated > Plants > Roots > Rhizosphere >... | reverse complement strand
TGTCAGAACCGGCCATGAAACACCCCTCTTATGGATGGACTCCCCATGTGTGACTTTTCGGCATTTAGGCAGTTATCGGCTAACCTGTCAAGGCGTGGCAACCTACGAATGGTTTGCACTTGTTGTTGCAAACGGACGCTAGACTAGGCAAATACACAAAGCTATTCTGAAACAAGGGGATACATGGAAGGGACCGGTCTGAAGAAGAAAGACCTGAAACGGTTCCGCGACATCCTTCTGACGCGGAAGAAGGACATCCTGCGGAACGCGCAACGCACCTTGAGCGAGGACATGACGCTTGAATCCGATGACCTGCCAGATGAAATGGATCTGGCCTCGTCGGAATACTTGCAGTCGTTCACGTTTCGGTTGCGCGGTCGCGAAAAAACGTTTCTGCAGAAAATCGACCACGCGCTTGAGAAGATCGAGGAAGGCACCTTCGGACTGTGCGAACAGTGCGGAGAGTTGATTTCGCTCAAGCGTTTGGAGGCGCGACTTGAAACCACGCTCTGTATCCGCTGCAAGGAAGATCAAGAGCGCATCGAAAAGGCCTACGGGTAGCGGGTGACGGACGTCCGGCTGGCCGTCCGTGCTTTTCCCGATTGTCCTGTCCCCCTGACAGAGGGAAGTCGCCTGCGCCTCGCGGGCGCCGTCCTAACCGTCACCGTTCTGTCTGGCTGTCTCGGTGTCTTTGCCAACGACGGATCCAGCGTCTCGGTCGGCTCGCCCAGCAAGGGGGCCCTGCTGCATGGGGTGGCAATGCCGTTCGAGGGGTGCGGCTACGAGGTACACCCCGATTGGCGTGCACGAAACCATAGGTATGCGACCGGCGCGGTCGTGTCTTGGCTAACTGAGGTTTTTCGGGAAGTAGACCGGGCACTCCCAGGCAGCATGGCGTATCTCGGGGATCTCTCAGGCAGGAATGGCGGCGACGCATCCATGCACCGCTCGCACGCCAGTGGCCGCGACATCGATATCTTCTACTTCGCCAGCGACGGCAACGGTTCGCCCATGCACGACTTGCCTGGCATGTTGCACTTCGCGAGCGACGGCCACGCCATTCGTTGGTCCGCGGGCAAAATAGGGCGGATCATCAAGGCGCAGGTTCCCGACGCGCACTTCGATGCCCAGCGCAACTGGGCCTTGGTGCGCGCCATGCTCGAAAATCCCGTCGCCGAGGTGCAGTGGATCTTCATCCATCGCGACTTGGCCGGGCTCTTGCTCGCGGAGGCCGAGCGCGAAGGGACGGCGCTAGAGACGATCGATCGGGCGCGCGCTCTGCTTCACCAGCCCACGGATTCGCAGCCGCACGATGATCACATGCACGTACGCGTATTCTGCGATCCAAGGGAGCGCGCCTGGGGGTGCAGCGACAAAGGACCCAGGCGCTGGCTCAAGAAGCACTGGAAGTACATGCGCACGTCGGATCTGGTTCTCGCCTCGCGTTCGAACGGTTAGCGACATCATCGATCCGGCGAGCCTGAGCATTCGTGCTCGGCTCGACGGCGAAAGAGGGCACTGCGCTCGAGTTGGCCGGGTTCTCGGAGCGGGCCAGTCCGGACCACCTCGATAGGCCGCGCGGACATCTGCGGGATTTGGGCTGGTTGTCCCACCTGAACAAACAAGTAGGCATTTAGTATATTGAATATACGCTACCGAGTGGAATACATTCAAAACCCTACGATGGAAAAGCGCCAGAGCCAGTCCGCCAGCGAGGCCCCGGTTGGGAGAGGCCGGGCGGCTGGGCTTTTGGTCGAAGAAGAACTGAGCGAGATCGAGCGCCAGTGGCCCGACGGCCTGACTTCACGTCAAATCGTGGATCTCTTCACCGCGCGCGGATTCCGCTTCTCCGAGGCCACCTTGCGCAAGTACGTGCAGCTCGGGCTTCTACCCCGGTCGGTGCGGGTTGGGCGCAAGGGCAAGCATCGCGGCTCGTGCGGGATGTATCCCGCCGAGGTCGTCCGCCGCGTGAATCAGGTGCGGTCGATGATGGCCGCGGATCTGACCATCGAGGACATCCAGCACTCGTTCGCCCGCTTCAAAGAGGAGATCGATCAGGTCGAGAAGGGCGTGCGCGAGCTGATTGCGGGGTTCGAACGCGAGGCCAAGGGCCCGACGCTCGATCCCGATCGCCGAGCAATGATCGAAGCCGAAATCGTCGCTGCCAAGCAAGCCGCTGGCGAGCTGATCCGACGGATTTCGGGAGTGGAAGCAAGTCTATCTGCTCGCGCCGGTTCATCGGCCGCGGGCACTGCCGTCGGGAGCGGCAGCGATCTGTTCTGACAGGCGGCCCCGACCGCCCGTCGAAGGAAGAGAATCATGGCCGAAGAGAGATTGGACAGCGAAGTCGAGGAGGGTGAGGCCGTAGGACAAGCGGAAGAATTGCCGCAGCCCGAGGTGGCCAAGATCCGGTTGAAGGTACATGCGTCGCGTGATGGACGATTTCGGTCCAAAACCATCGCACCCAAGCGCCTGACCCGCGATGAAAAGCGGCTGGCCTTGTCACTGGTCTACCCAGAGGACGTGGATAGGCCCAAGTCGCGCGCGGATTGCCAACAGATGGAACGTCCTTGTCCGTTCGTGAGCTGCGAACACCACCTGTACCTGGACGTGAATCCGCAGAGCGGCGCCATCAAGCTGAACTTCCCGCACCTCGAGGTGTGGGAGATGGCAGAGACCTGTGCTCTCGACGTTGCGGATCGCGGCGGGATCACCCTGGAAGAGGTTGGGGCTATCCTCAACCTGACCCGCGAGCGAATTCGCCAGGTCGAGGTCCGCGGGTTGACCAAGATTCGCGTGACCAGCGGCGAAGACCTTGGCGCCAGCCCACCCTTCAAGTCGCCGACGAAGTCCTAACTTGCCGAGCCTTGGGTCGTGTTTCAGCTGGTGCCGGGACTGCCGGCGGTTCAGGATTGCCCGACCGAGGCCGTTTCGTGAAAGGTGAAGTGAACCCGGAAACCGATTTTCATTTTCCCGCCACACCGCTGGATGCCATCGACGCGCGCATCGCGGAACAGCTGCTGAGTGAGGCGCTGGCCTCGGGCGGAGAGCACGCGGATCTCTACTTCGAGTACCGATCGTCGTGTGACTTCGCCTTCGAGGAAGGCCGCGTGCGCTCGGTGGGACGGGCCATCGTGCTTGGGCTGGGCGTGCGGGTGGTGCGCGGCGTGGCCTCGGGCTATGCCTATACCGAGGAACTTTCCGAGGCGCGCATGCTTGAGGCGGCGCGCACGGCGGGGCAGATTGCTTCGCACGGAGGCTCGCCTGCTCCAGTGGCACTGGCGGCGAAGTCGCTTCCCAGTTTCTATCCCGTGCGGGAGCTGTCGCTTTCGCGCTCTGGCGAGGAGAAGGTCGCGCTGCTCCGCCGGGTCGATGCGGCCGCGCGCGCCTACGATCCGCGCATCGTGCGCGTCGAGGCCGGCTACGCGGAAGGCTGGTCGGATGTCTTGGTCGTGAGTTCCGACGGAACCATGGCGCGCGATCGCCAACCCATGGTTCGCCTGGGGGTGAACGCGATGGCGGAAGACCAGGGCAAGCGCCAGTCGGGGCGCTCGGGAACCGCCAAACGCCGCGGGCTGGATTTGTTCGCCGAGCCGGGGTCGACCCCGGAGGATCACGGGCGCGAGGCAGCCCGTCTGGCCATCGCTATGTTGCACGCGCAGGAAGCGCCGGCTGGCCCGATGGAGGTGGTGCTCGCTGCGGGCGAGTCCGGAATTCTTCTGCACGAGGCGGTTGGGCACGGGTTGGAAGCGGATTTCAATCGCAAGCAGACCTCCAACTATTCGGGGCAAATGGGCAAACAGGTGGCGTCGAGCCTGTGCACGGTGGTCGACGACGCAACCATCACCGGCGCGCGCGGGTCTATCAATGTGGACGATGAAGGCTCACCGGGCGGGCGCAACGTGCTCATCGAGAACGGGATCCTGGTGGGCTACATGCAGGATCGCATTTCCGCGCGCCACTTCGGCACGAAGCCTACGGGCAACGGGCGCCGCGAAAGCTTCCGCCAGCCGCCCATGCCACGCATGACCAACACGCTCTTGCTCGCGGGCAACGACGATCCGCAGGACATCATCGGTTCGGTCGCCCGCGGCGTCTATGCCAAACGTTTCTCGGGCGGCCAGGTGAACATCTCGAACGGCGACTTCGTCTTTTCGCTGACCGAGAGTTACCTCATTGAGGATGGCAAGCTGACCGCGCCCCTGCGTGGCGTGAACCTCATCGGCAACGGTCCCGAGGTGCTGCGCAACGTGACCATGGTGGGACACGATTTTCTGCTTTCCGACGGCACCTGGACCTGCGGCAAGGACGGCCAGTCGGTTCCCGTCGGCATCGGTACGCCCACGGTCAAGATCGCGCAAATCACCGTGGGAGGCACGAAGGCGGCATGAGCTGCGACCAAGACAAGCGCACGGCCGCGAACGCGAAAGTTTGTCAGGAACTCGCCGAGCAGATGCTCAGCTTCGCCAAGCGAGCGGGCGCGGACGGGGCCGAGGTGTTGGTCCGCGACGGCGCCGAGCTGGAAGTCAAAATCCGCATGGGCGAAACCGAGTTGATCAAAGAGGCCGGCAGCCGCGGGCTAGGGTTGCGCGTGCTCAAGGAGGATCGGGCTGCCGTCACCTACACGTCCGACTTCGAGCCGCAGGCCATGCGCAGCTTCGCCGAGGAATCGGTCGCGCTGTGCGGCCTGGCCGAGCCGGAGCCACTGGCCGCGCTGCCCGACCGCGAAGAAATGGCGCGGGCAATCCCCGAACTCGACCTGTGGGACGAGTCGGTTCTGTCCATTGATGTGGCCGATGCCATGCGCTGGACCCAGGCTGGCGAAAAGGCTGCGTTGAAATTCGACCCGCGCGTGACCAATTCCGAGGGCGCCACCTTTGGCCGCGGCGTGGGCGCGGTTGCCTTTGCCACGTCGGCTGGATTTTCCGCAGCCTATCGAGGCAGCAATGTCTCGTTCGTCGTGGAGCCCGTGTGCGACGACAGCGAGGGCAAGAAGCGCAACGGCCATCACTACACGTCCAACCGCTTCGTGGCCGGGTTGCAGCCCGCCGAGGAAGTCGGCATCGAGGCCGCGCGCAGAACCGTGGCCAAGCTGGGATCGCGCAAGGTGGCGACCTGCCAGGTGCCGGCGGTGTTCTCGCCCGAGGCTGGCCGTTCGCTTCTGGGGCAGTTCGCGGGCGTGATCTCGGGCGGCGCCGTCTGGCGCAAAAGCAGCTACCTCGCCGAGCGCGAAGGCACACTGGTCGCTTCGCCGTTGGTGAGCATCGTCGACGATCCGCTGCTGCCGCGGGCGCCGGGTTCGCGGCCTTTCGACAGCGAAGGACTGGCGGTGCGGCCGAACGTGGTCGTGTCCGAGGGAATCTTGCGCACGTTCCTCTGCGACGTCTATTCGGCGCGCAAGCTGGGGCGCAAGTCCACCGCCTCCGCGGGGCGCGGCCTGGGTGGCGGGCCGCACGTGACCACGTCGAATTTCATCCTTCGGCCGGGCAAGAGCAGCGCCAAGGAAGCCAGCAACGTCGCACAAGGGCTTTACGTCACCCAGCTGATGGGATTTGGCTTTAACCCAGTCACCGGAGATTTTTCCCAGGGCGCGGCCGGGTTTTGGATCGAAAACGGCGAGCACGCGTTCCCCGTCAGCGAGGTCACGATTTCAGTGAACTTCGACGATCTATGGAAGGGCGTGGATGCCGTCGCCGACGACCTTGACACGCGCTCGTCCGTGCAGTGCCCGACTTTTCGCGTGGCCCGGGTAACGGTGGCGGGCACGTAAAGGGAGCGGCGGGTGCCTCGCGCGGGAACCATGGGTTGAAGCGTCCCCTCTGAGCAGCCCCGTGAAACTAGCCCTCATTTTTCCCCCGGCGTGCGATCCCACGGCGCCGTACCCGTCCGTCCCCGCGCTGGCGGGATTTCTGCGCCCCCAGGGCATCGACGTTCTGTCCATTGATGCCAACCTGGAGGGCTTTCAGTCGTTGCTTCGTCGCGAGCCCTTGTCCCGACTGGCTGACCGCATCGAGCGGCGCTTGGCCAATCTACGGCGTCGGCGCTCTCTCGACCACCAGGCGCAACTGGAACTGCTGGCCCTGAGGCGAGTGCATGGGGAGGCGAGTGTGGTGCCGGATGGAATCGGCGCAGCGCTGGCGATCTTGCGCCGGCCTGAGCGCTTCTTCGATCCTGGGATGTATGCCGACGCGGTGACCACGGTGGGTGCGGCCTTGCGGGTGATTTCGGCCGCGCACACACCCCTGCAGCTCGACTTCACCTCCTACCGATCGCCTCTCGCGCTGACCACGCCCGAGGAGATCTCGCGCGATGCAGAGCCCGGACGCGACCCTTTCGACGGCTACCTCACGCGCGAATTGGTGCCGCACTTGCGCCGTTCGGGCGTCGACGCCATTGGCCTTTCGGTATGTTTTCCAGGCCAGATGGTTCCTGCGTATTCGTTTGCTCTCAAGCTCAAACGGGCTTTTCCAGAGGCCCATCTGGTCGCTGGTGGTCCTGCCATCACGCAGGTGCTTCTGCGACTACACGGGCCGGCACTTAAGCAGGCGCTGGGGGCGTTTGACAGCGCCGTGGTCTTCGAGGGCGAGCACACCTTGCTGTCCTTGTGTCGCGCCCTTGGCGAGGGGCACACAAGCGCGCGCGAATTGGCGTGCATTCCCAACCTGGTGCTGCCTGATTCTTCATTGGGCGCTGGCTACCTGCCTGGCCCGCCCGCCGTCGATCTGCGCAGCCTTCCCGCCCCTGATTTTGACGGACTGCCGCTCGATCGCTATTTGTCGCCCCAGTTGCTGCTGCCCTACGATCCCACCCGCGGCTGCTATTGGGGCCGTTGTGCCTTCTGCCACTACGGCCTGACCGCAACGGGCACGGCACGCTATCGCGAACGTGCGGTGGAAACGGTGGTCGAGCACCTGGGCGCGCTGTCGGTCCGTCACGGCACGCGGTATTTTTATCTGTCGCAGGACTCGGTGGCGCCGAAAACCCTGGGACGGCTGGCCGATGCGCTGGCGGAAAGTGGGCTCGACCTGCGCTGGGGCACCGACCTGCGGCCCGAGGCGCAGCTCGTGCCCGAGCTTTGTGCGAGATTGCGGCGGGGTGGGGCAGTGGCGTGCAGCCTCGGCGTGGAGTCGGCCAGCCCGCGCGTGTTACGCCTGATCGACAAGGGAGTGACGCCCGCGGTAGTGGGCAAAGCCGTGCGCAATCTGGCGCAGGCCGGGATTGCCGCTGAGATTATGTGTTTCACCGACTTTCCCACCGAGACATTCGACGAGGCCATGGCGACGCTCAGGTTCCTGGAAAAGCAAGCGCCGCACATTGCGGCCTTCATTGTCGGCCAGTTCGAGCTGACCCACGGCTCGCGCGTGGCACGGGAGCCGGCGCACTTCGGTGTGCGCGAGAGCTGGATCGTGCAAGGCGATGCGCTGGGCACGGCGCTGTTTTTCGCCGAACGGAGGCCAAGCAAGCGCGCCCGCGAGCGCGTTCGGCTGGAGCAAGCGCTGGATCGACTGGCCTCGGGCTGGCTCTTGCGCAGCTATCCTTGGGCAGGCTCCTTGTCCACCGCCCACACGATCTTCTACTACGACCACTTCGGCAGTGGCGTCTTCCGAGATCTGTCGGGTCAATCGCACGGCCGGCTCTTGGGCACGACGCCAGCGAAACAGACCTCGCGCTTTGACCTGGCGAAGCTTGCACTTGCCGAAGAGAGCGAAGCCAAGATCTGGCACGAGCTGACTCACGTGCGTCGCCAAATCTCGCGCCAGACTTACGACAGGCTGGCCGCCCAACTGCCGCGGATACGCTATCTCCGTCGTGCTTGAAGCACACGGGGCGGCTCGTACCAGGGGTCGCGACGCGCAGGCTCGCGTCCCAGAATTTCCCGACCATGGTGCACGGCGGTCACGTCGTAGGCATCACCCAACGCCGTTTGCACGGTGGCCTCAAAGTCCTCGTACCCGCGATAGGCCTTGTCGTTGCACAAAAGCACCGCGTGCGCGGGTTGCAAGGCGGCGATGGATTCCAGGAGCTCAGGCCAGAACTTGCGCAGGACGCGATCGTCGCCCCTCCCGACTCCGAAGGCCGGAGGATCCGCGACCACCACGTCGAAATGCTCGGCTGCTCCACGTTCGGCGCGGCGGCGCCACCGTCGCAAGAAAGCTTGTGCGGTATCAGGGACCACTCGGAAATCGGTCCCGTTTAGCGCGGCGTTGCGCCGGCCCCAGCGAAGGTAGCTCCGCTCGGGATCCACGTTGACCACGTCGCGTGCGCCACCGGCCCGCGCCGCGACTCCAAAACCGCAGGCGTAAGAGAAGAGATTCAGTACCAATCCCCCGCCGGCGAGGGCTCGCACCCGGCTGCGCGCCGTCCGCCCATCGAGAAAGAGCCCGAAGTCGTGTCTGGGATCCGTGCGGATTTCGAAGCGGAGACCATCTTCGACGGCGACGATTTGCTCGGGCGCCAGAATTCCCCCCCAGCGCAGTGACAACGCATGATCTCCCTCCTTGCCCCGCCAGCGCAGAAGGATCGAACGCCCGGGAAAGATCGCCTCAAGCGCGGCCATCATTGCCTCGCCCGGCCCAGCCGGATTGTAGTCGGAGCTGACGACCAGCCGCCCGAAGCGATCCACGATCAGTCCGGGTGCATCGTCCGCTGCACCGGCAACCACCCGAACGCAGGCGGCCTCCGGCTGCAATAGGCTGTCCCGGTACGCAATCGCGTCCGACAGAATCTGCGCAATGCGCTTAGGGCGCGGGGACAGGAGCCGTACCCTTCTTGCCCAGAACCCGCGGCGTCGGGAAAACCATTGCTGGGATTCTTGCATGAAATCGCCAGGAAAAGCGGCTTGAACGCGGCCTGCCTGAACTGGCCTGGAGACTAAGCTTCGACTTAGCCTTGGCCCGTTTTGAGGATTTCAAACCAAGGCGGTTCCAGAGGTTTCTGGGCCTCGCGGAACAGGAAGGTGCCGGAATCCGCGACAATCGTGTCGCGATTGGGTCGCGCGGCCATGAACTGGTCGCGATCCTCGCCTGGCGATACCTGCCGAATCGCCAGCATAGATTGGGGCGGCCTTCGTTTTCGGGTGTTTGGCATGTCGCCTGCATGGACACACATGCTAACGACCTATTGGAGACGACTCATGACCCTACACATGCGAAACACGGCAGTGGTGCTTGGACTTCTCGTGTTGGGATATTTCGCATTACCGTCGGTTGGGTGTGGAACGAGTTCTGATGTCAGTAGCCCCCAAAGTGGCAGCAGTGCACCGACAGGTGGCTTGGGGGGAAGTCCAGGAGGCAACAAGGCACCCATTGGGACAGGTGGCGTGGTAGGAGGCAATGGTGTTTCCGGGACGGGCGGTAGCGTCCAGACTGGCTACGTGTGTTCGGGAGGTGGGGGGGAGTCGGGAACTGGGACGACGGTGCGCGTCCCCGCCACTTGTCTCCCGTATGCGTCCGGATCCTTCGACTGCGGCGCCCCCGTTTGCGGCTGCTACTACAATCGGGTAACTGGTTGCTTGTGCGCGGACAACACAGTTTCGCCTTGCAAGCCTCTCGATCCTACATGCACGGCAGCCACTGCGGGTGGCACGGGCGCCCCGGGCACCCCGGATCCGAAGACAAACCTGAGCTGCTACTGCGATAGGTACGGTTACTGGTGGTGCGACTAGTGGCTGACAGCCTAGCCAGGAAAGGCTCGTCGCCGGAGCATCGAATAGGCGATCCCTGCGGCCACCACCAGCGCTATTGAAGTAGCCTGTGCCGTCGAGAGGAAGATCGGATCGTTTGGCGGAAGGCCAAGCAGGGTGCTGAGGCTGGAAACGCGCATCCGAAAAAGGAAGCCGCGCACTTCGTCGTCGCGGAAGATCTCGACGAAAAAACGGAGGACGCCGTAGGCGAAGGCGTAGGCGAGGGCGACGGCGCCAGGGAATCTGCGTCGCCGCCAAAGCCAGACCAGGCCGATGAAGATGAAAAGTTCTCCGACGGACTCGTAGATCTGCGTGGGATGCAGGCCATAGGTGAAGGGCGCGCCGACCACGATGTCCCGATGGGCGAGCAATTCCGAGTAGGCCACGCTGTCGGGCGGAAAGTGGGCGCCGCTTGCCCACGGCTTGCCGTAGCAGCAACCGACCATGAAACAACCGATGCGGCCGAAAACGTGGGCGATGCTGACCGACGGCGCGAGCACGTCGGCGACGTCGCCAAGTTTGAGATTCCGCTGGCGGGCATAAAGCAACATCACCACGGCGGAGAGAACGGCGCCACCGAGAAATACCAGGCCACCTTGCCAGAAGCGCAGCGGCGCCGAGCAGTCGACGAGCTTCTGGCCAAGCGAGCGTGGCAGGCCGAAGCCGCTGCATAGGCGCGTGTACTCGCCCGCGTGCATGAGCACGTAGAGCAGGCGCGCGCCGATCAGGCCAACAAGCACCGAATAGAAGGTCAGGTCCAACGTGGCGCCGGTTTCTATGCCGACGCTGCGCCCGCGGCGGAGCGAGATCGCGACGCCGACAACCAGGCCGATGGCGATGAGAAATCCGTAGGAATGTACTGGAAAGGCGTGTGCCCCCGAGCCGATGAAGAAGAGCGTGGGCTTCATGCGGCGGTTTGCGCTGCTCGCCCGGCCTCTGGCCGGTGGCGAACCAGCAGGTAGATGCCGCAGACGATGAGCGGCAGCGAAATGATCTGCGAAGTCGAGAGCCAACCCCAAAGTACGCCGCGCTCGTCGTCGCGCCAGATTTCGACGAAGGATCGAAACACGCCCTTGAGAATGAGCAGCCAGGCGAAGATCTGTCCGTCGAAGCGCTTGCGCCGCCGTATCGCGAAATACAGGATGGCGAAGGTGACGAGATTGAGCAGAGAAAGGTAGATTTCCGTCGGATGGACAGGCAGCGCCGGGGCGCGGTCGCCGATGAGGTGGGCGTCGTGTTGGGCTTCCCAAGCCGGGCTGCCGATGGGGAAGCGCACCGCCCACGGCACCTGCGTGACCTTGCCGTAGCAGCAGCCGTTGAGGAAGCAACCCAGGCGCGATAGCGCCAGGCCGAAGGCGATCCACGGTGCGCATAGATCCGCCACTTTCCACATGCCCATGCGGTACTTGCGTGCGAAATACAGACCGAACGCCGTGGCGAAGATGAATCCACCGTAGAACGCGAGCCCGCCGCGCCAGACCTCGAGCACGGCAAAGCAATCGCGCGGCGGATGGCAGGTGTGGGCTGCCAGATTGCAGACGTAGTCGTAGCCGCACTCGCTGCTGGCATTGCAGAAGGCGACCTTGGCCTCGGTGGCGCGGACCTTGAAATTGTCCACGCACAAATTGACGTAGTCGTGCAGATGCCCGTCGGCGATCACGTGCAACACGCGCGCACCGATGATGGCCCAGATCACGATGTAGATGTTGAGGTCGAGTACGCGCTCGCGGTCGAGGCCGAGGCGTGGTGCCTCGCGATAGGTCATCCACGCGCCGATGATGAAGCTGAGCGTGAGTAGAACGAAGTACGACGGCAGATCCAGGTGCCCGAGCAGCGGGATGTCGATACCGAAATCAATGAGAACAGGGCGCATGGTTGAGTGCTCCCTGTTACTGCTCGCTAGCGCTCTCCGCTGCTCGCTTGTCCCGGCGCAGGTGCGGATTGTCCCCGCTTGTCGAGTAGCATGTCCAGCGCCATCAGCGCGACGCCCACGACCAGGGCCGCGTCGGCGATGTTGAACGCGGGCCACTCATGCGTGCCCACCTTCCACACGATGAAGTCGGTCACGCGACCAAAGGCGATGCGGTCGATCAAATTCCCGATCGCGCCGCCGCCGACGAGGCCAAGCGCGAGATGCAGGCGCGACTGACGAGGGTTGCTACGAATGAGATAGTAGCCGACCAGCAAGAGGGCGGCCAGGGCAACCACGGTCAACCAGATGCGTCCGCCCGGCAGTTTTTGGAACATCCCGAAGGCCACGCCGGTGTTCTCGGAATAGCGCAGATCGAAGTAATTGGCGACGATGACCTTGCTTTTCCACGGGCCGAGCGGCATCAGATGCGTGCGCGCCAGAACCTTGGTCCACTGGTCGAGCACCAGGGAAACCACGGCTGAAACGCCGAAAAGAAGGTTGCGTGTCTTGGTCGAAATCAGCTCGGTCATGGGGTTACCAATGAGCTGACCACGGAAGCGCAGCGGATGCAAAGGTTGGGTTCAGAGGCGTGCCCAGAAGCGGCTCCGGTGCGTCGCCAGCAGCGTGGGCATTCAGGCAGAGGGGCTTCGGTCACGATGATTTCCGTGGATGCGGAATCGCTGTCCGCGAGCACGATACTCGACACTTCGCACAGCTCGATGAGGTGCGCGAGGTTCTTCTTCCACAGATCCCGCTCGGACGTGGCCGGTGTCACGGTGACGTTCGCGTGCAGCGCCTTGTGTCCGGTGGCCCGGAATGCCTCCAGCTTGGCCAGAACAGCATCGCGCAGCGGACGAAGTTCGGTTTCCCAGCGTGGTTCTGCCATCTTGGCTGAGGCCGGCCAAATCTGGCCGTGGACATCGAAGGGCGTACCGGTCAGGCGCAGAAGCTCGTCGGCCACGTCCTGCGCCGAGAAGCACATGATGGGCGCCATCCAGGTCGCCACCGTCTTCACCATTTCGTAGAGGGCGGTCTGTACGCTGCGCCGCTCGGGCGAATTCGCGGCCTCGCAATAGAGCGCGTCTTTGATCGGTCCCAGGTATTCGGACGACACCGTCACCAGATAGTCGACCATCAAGCGCACGGCATCGTGGAAACTGTAGCGCTCGAAGGCGTCGCGGATCTGGGCATCCCGTTCGCGCAGGACGGCCAGCGCCAGGCGATCCAGCTCGCGCAGTTTCCCATCGGGCAGAACATCGCGGGCCGGCACGAAGTCGTACAGGTTCGAGAGGAGAAAACGGCAGGTATTGCGGATCTTGCGATACGACTCGCCCAGTTGATCGAGGATAGTTTTGGAAAACACCACGTCCGACTGGTAGTCGGCGGCCGCGACCCACAGGCGCAGAAGCTCGGCGCCGTTCTTCTCCATCCACACGCTGGGCTCGACGTAGTCGGTCTTGATGCCGGCCGCGCGCGCCTTTTCGATTTCCGATTTTGAATAGACCTTGCCGCGCTCGTCGAGCACCCAGCCGTGGGTGAGCACCGCCTTGTAGGGCGCGGATCCGCGTGCCGCGACCGCGGCCAGCAGCGACGAGTGGAACCAGCCGCGGTGTTGATCCGCGCCTTCCAGGTAAAGATCGACTTTGCTGCCCTTGGGCACCAGCTTGCCGTCGGCCACCGCGGCCCACGACACGCCAGATTCGAACCACACGTCCACGATGTCGTGAGTCTTGTCGAGATCGGTGCCATGGCAGCGCGGGCAGGCCGTGCCGGCGGGCGCAAGCTCGCTGACCGGTCGCGCGAACCAAGCGGCTGAACCCTCGGTTGCGAAGATCTTCGCCACGTGTTCCATGGCCGCGGGTTCAAGGAACGGCTCGTCGCATTTCTTGCAGAGATAGGCGGGGATGGGCACGCCCCACACGCGCTGGCGCGACAGGCACCAGTCGGGGCGCACCTCGATCATGCCGCGGATGCGGTCGTGGCCCCAGGCCGGGATCCACTGCGTGCGATCGATTTCATCGAGCGCTTGCTGGCGCAGGCTGGCCTTGTCGCCCAGGTCGCCGAGTCGCGCGAACCACTGGCTGGTGGCGCGGAAAAGCACGGGATGCTTGCAGCGCCAGCAGTGCGGATACGAATGCTTGATCTGCTCGCCAGGCTTGTTGAGCAGAAAGCCAGTCTCGGCGAGGTGGGCGACGATCTTGGGATTGGCCTCAAAGACTTGCAATCCAGCCCAGTTGGGAACTTCGGCGGTGTAGCGGCCCATGCCGTCGACCGGGGCGTAGATTTCCAATCCCTCGTTGCGGCCAACCACGTAGTCGTCGGCACCGTGGCCCGGCGCCGTGTGCACGAGGCCCGTGCCCGCATCCAGCGTCGCGTGCGAGGCGAAGGTCAGGCGGAAATCTTTGTCCGACTTGGGCGCGGCGATGAATGGATGCTGGTAGCGCAGACCACGCAAGGCGCGCAGCCTCTCTCCTGACAGCTCGATCCAGGTTTCCTTCGGACCCGTCGTCAGCCCGCACGCGGCGATGAAGCCATCGGCCAATTCGCGCGCCACGATCAGATACTCGCGCGGCTGGCTCGGCCGCTCGACCGGGATCGCGACATATGCGAGCTCTGGATTGGCCACGATGGCCAGGTTCGCAGCAAGCGTCCACGGCGTGGTTGTCCAGATGACCAGCGCGGCCGGCGTGTTGCCCAAGATCGCCTCCAGCGCTGTCTGCCCGGCCACCACCGGAAAGCGCACATAGATCGACGGCGACGCATGATCGGCATATTCCACCTCGGCCTCGGCGAGTGCGGTCTGGTGCGTGGTGCACCAGTGCACGGGGCGCTTGGCTCGGTAGAGCAGATCCTTGGCCGCAAAGGCCGCCAGCACGCGCACGATGGTGGCTTCGTAGTTCTTGTTCAGGGTCAGATAGGGCTCGTCCCACATGCCGAAGCAGCCGAGCCGCCGGAAATCCGCGCGCATGACGTCCACGAACTTGCGCGCGTGGGCCTCGCACTTTTGTCGGAAATCGCGCGTGTCCTGCTTGGCCTTGGCGCCGAACTGCTTTTCCACCTGCTGTTCGATGGGCAGGCCGTGACAGTCCCAGCCCGGCACGAAGCGCGCCGCCTTGCCCATGAGCAAGCGCGAGCGGACGATGATGTCCTTGAGCACCTTGTTCAGCAGCGTGCCGTAGTGGATGCCGCCGGTCGGGTAGGGCGGTCCGTCGTGCAGTACGTAGGGTTCGGCTTTGGCGCCCTCGCGCGCGGCTAGCACCTGTTCGTACTGCTTGTCGTCGGCCCAGCGCTTGAGCCATAGCGGCTCGCGGCGGGCCAAGTCGGCGCGCATGGGGAATTCGGTCTTGGGCAGATTGAGTGTGTTTTTCCAGTCCACGAGGGCGCGCATACTAGCAGATGACAGGGTCCTGCGTGTCACCGCGGATCTCGGCATGACTCGCCGCCGAGGATCTTGATGCGCCGAGTTTCAGCAGTGTCTACGGGCTGACCTGGAACTGCACGGTCTCGACGAAGTTGTAGTTGCGCATATTGCGCGCCTTGTCTTGCACGTCCAGCTCTTGCAGACCCCAGGTTCCCGGTGCCGAACCTACCGGCAGCACGACATCGATCTCGTACTCGGCCCATGCCGTCGGGTCGCCGTCGAAGAACTGGGTGTAGAAGTTAGGATGGTAGTGGTACTGGAAGTGCGACAAGCCCTGCGGATCCAGCAGCCGATACGACACGACCCCAAGGCCGGACTTGTCGTCGCGGGCCTGGTATTTGACGGTGACCGCGGTTTCGCCGTTGGGATGATCCGGATTGGTGGGGTGGGCGGAAATCAAGATACGGTGCAATCCATTGGCGGTGTCGTCGTTCAGTGAGACCGTCGGTGCCACGGTGTCGGGATCGCTCGTGGTGATGGGCACGCTGATCAAAGGCTGATCTGCGGGCGAGGACGAGAAACTCTGTCTGCCGATGTTGCCGGCCGCATCCGTCATGGACAAGAAAGGCACGCCGTAGGTTCCGGGCACCATGTATTCGGTCACGACGAATTCGACCTTCGCCGTCGCAGTGGCGGCGTCGTAGGTTCCGTAGGATTCCAGCGGATAGGTGTTGGTGGCGGCCGGATTGGCGAGCTTGGCGTAGACCTGGGCCATGGGATTCGCTTCGACGGCGCGCCAGCTTACATCGATGCGCTGAATGTTATGGCTGATGCCGCCCGCGACCATCACGTCGTCGGTGCGCTGGATAGTCAGCGAACCAGGCACGTAGGCGGGCGCGAGCAGGTCTTCCTTGGGATTGTCGAGATAGAGCCTCCAACCGTAGTCGTGCACGCCCTCCATGCGCTGGTTGCCGATGTTGTCGGTGACGACGATTTGGTCCGTCATCCAATATCCTGATTTTGCGTACTTGCTAAAGGTGATTTGACCGCGCAGGACCGCGCCGGTTGCATCCACCGGGTACAAATACAATTCTTGATAGGTATTGATCGAACTGAAGATGCGCAGGTACGCATTCGATGCTCCGGCGAACACGCGGTCGGCCGTGAGCAACTGGATCTCGACGGTGACCACCTTGTCGGCCTCTGGCGCGCCGTCGACGGTGATGTCGAGGCGCTCGATCTTTCCTGGATACTCGTAGTCGGGGTACAGGTCCAGAACCTCGAAGGTTAGATCCTGCTGGATGCGTGAAATGTAGCGCGAGCCCTGCATGATCCGGTCGCGAATGAACTCGTATTTCTCCATGGCGCGCGACTGCAAGGCCGCGGGATCGAGGACGAAATAGGCCACGGATTCGGCCATGTCTTCATTAGGACTTTTCTTGTGGGCATAGGCGCTGACGAATTCCGTGGTCTTGGTGGTGGACCATCCGTCAGGATCGGTGGGGTCTGGATACCAGCCTCCCAAAGTGGTCCAGTCGTCGCGCAGCTGCTGGGAGAATACGTAGCCCCACAGGAAGTGGGTCTTCTCGTGAAGAATCAATCGGTGGGTATCGTCAGGATCCGCGCTGAAGGCGGAGTCCATGAATTCGATGTAGCTGCCGTTTGGGAAGAGGTCTGGCAATGCCCACGCTACCGCTGGCACGTCCGGGTAGCGCGGATGCACCAAGCCGGCGCCGCGCCGGACCAGGTACTTGAGACCGACGACCTTGTGATAGCCGTCGGGCATTTCCTCGAACATGTTGATGATCTGCAGCAGTTCGTCGGGATGGAAGGCCATGAAATGCCCTGCGTCCTCGCCCGTGGTCGGGGCGGTCAGCGCGGTGTAGTCGGGAACGACGGTCGTGCAGCCGTATCGTTCGGTCAGGATCTTCTCGACCGCGGGCAGGTCATTCCCGCTGTGGGTCGCATAGCTGACCAGGGCATGGTGTAGTCGTTTCGAGAAGAATTCGCCGCGCTCGCCGTCGATCATGACCAGCCGGGGCGTGGCGTAGACAAAAGCATCCGTGGAAATGGTCACCGTGGTTCCGGCGGCCGCGTAGGTCAGCTCGACGTCGCCTGCGAGGTGACGGTTGGTGAGAATCCATTTCGATGGAACGAGCGTCAGCTCGCCGACGTTCGTACGTACCGGTTGCGGCACGCTTCGCAAAGTTTCAAGCAGGCGATAGGAGTACTCCGAATTCCAGGCCTGATCCTCATCGCTCAGGACGATGGCGAACTGGGCATTCAGGGTGTCGGCCGCAGCCAGCTCGGGAACGACGACGGGCTGATCTAGGAACGTAACCTGCGGTGGTTGCACGATATGCGCCGTTGTTTCGTAGCCCCCGCGACTGACGTCTTCTTGCCAGTGGTACTTAAATTGGTTGGCCGGTAGAGGGGCAAACTGGAAGTCCAGCGACGGTGAGGCGGGCTCGGCATCCACGGACTCAGCACCTATTGCCATCTCCATGGCTCGCATTTTCCGGGCCGCCGGTGCCACAACCACTTGGCGGGCCGGACCGGCGTCGTAGCCCGGGGCTTGGACCTTG
>Ga0265316_10002897_pt1 | contig 17544 bp, 13 predicted proteins | sample 4522metaG_FD_202092 | JGI IMG/M metagenome (GOLD analysis project Ga0265316, IMG submission 202092) | Rhizosphere microbial communities from Carex aquatilis grown in University of Washington, Seatle, WA, United States - 4-5-22 metaG | ecosystem: Host-associated > Plants > Roots > Rhizosphere >... | reverse complement strand
CTTTTGATTCATCTATTTTACCTGCTGAAATATAGTATTCTATTTCCGAAATACTTTTTTCAGTTGCAGTGTACCATTCCTTTTTCCAGAACTGACGCCACTCCTGCCTGTTTTCAATAGTACTGAAAGCCGGGTCGAGCAATACCTCCTTTTCACCTTTCTTAAAAGGTGAATTCATGTTTATTTCAAGATGATAAAGGGCCGTACCTGCATCTCCTTTCAGGGAATAAATTCTAGAGAGTCCATATTCTCCGGAGAACGGAGTTAATTTATTAGCTTCATTAAAATCGCTGATAGCTGATGAATAATCACCTTTCAGCATATTAGCTTCAGCTCTTTCGTTATACAATAGGCTTTCTTTTGTTTCACTTAATGCACGGTTAAGCAGATTTATTGCCTGATCAGGTTTTCCACCTTCAGTAAATGCCCTGGCCTTAAGAACATAATCAACAGCCTGTTGCCCGTAAACTGTAGCGGCAATGGTCAATATCCAAATCAGAATTATAATCTTCTTCATTTTAAAAATCATTCAAAATCATTTTGTGGTCTGCGGAGTAACCTTCGAATTTAATTCGGTGATAACATGAACGAAACCTGTGAGGTGAAATTGTTCAAGTCCTGAAATCTTGTTTTCATAAACATCACATTGATAGAAATATACACCGGGAGAAACAATCTGTCCCTTATAGGTCCCATCCCAGTTGATCTTCGGATCTGTAGTTCTGAATAACAGCATTCCATCCCTGTTAAAAAGTTTGAAATCAATTCTTTCAACAAGTCCTGATGTTTTCGCTACCAGTTTATCATTTATATTATCACCATTAGGTGTAAAAACATTTGGGATCTCATAAAAGTTGCAGGAATCTATACATATCATTACAGATTTATCACTTTCGTTTCCATTTAAATCAAAAGCAGAAATTGCATAACATCCCGAAATTGTTTCACCGGGAAAGTGTTTATAAGTGAAGACATTCTTATCGTTTATTGTTAAAAGAAGGGAAAGATTTTCTTCTGACTTCATCTTAGCATATATCTTATAACCTGCAACGTCTTTAAAGCAAACCGGATCGGTTATTGCCCACGAGAGAGTGTTGTATAAACTATCGCACTTGCTGGTAACATTCAACACCGGAGGACAGGGAGGCTCGTTATCAACCGGAGTTGTACAGGTTATCTGTGAAAGATTTATCAGGTTCTTCGGCATATTATCGGCAAGGTAGCCACCTACTGATTTTACATAGTAACAATATTGTTTACCGTTCACAAGACTTGTATCGACCCATGACAGTTGATTTGTTGTTCCGATGGAATCATATGAACCAGTCGCATCATTCAATCTTAAGAAATCATATTCGGTATTGATCCATGGAACGTTCCTGTTAATAGTGAAACGTGCTTTTCTGTCGCCGGGTGCGATGACGAGAAATACCGATGATGCGTACCCTGGTGTGCCAATCAGAAATCTGTTTCCGGAGGCATTATTATATAAATCAATCCTGTAGATATAACCTGTTGTTGATGTATTTATTAAAGTGTCCACATAGACAGTATCGTTCAGATCTGTTGTCTGTATTGACTTAATCTGCTGAAAATCAGTTCCGCCAACTCCTGTTGCCCTGTAAATAAGGTATTCATAGGGACCATTTGCAGGAATAGTGTCGAGTCTCTGGGGCTTTTTCCATGAAAGGAAAATCGATCCGTTTACTGCATCTGTATTTCTGACACTCACATTCTTGATTACAGGTATTCCAGAAACAAGGGTTGATGTAATTTCATTTGAAGCTTTACTTTCGGCTCCATTAGGATAGACAGCAACTATTCTGTAGGTATATTCCTTACCGAATTGCAGGCCTTGTCCATTATCATTATCAACAAATGATGTAGTGGAACTTCCGCCTATATACCCTACTTTTAAGAAACCCGTGGATGTTGGAATACCTGCAGTACATGAGTCGGGTTTGAATGTGGATGCTCCCTCCCTTCTGTAAATGCTGAATCCGGATATTACGTTAGTCAAATATGCAGACCAGCTTATCCTGATCGATTTACCTTCCGGAACTGCATTAAGGAGATGAGGCGCCGGACCAAGCACTCTGATATTTATATTACTAATATCCGCCAGCTTGACATCAGGATTAGAGTCATCAGATTTAAAGATAACATTATACGGTTGTTTCCTAACTGCCTCATAACAAGTAATCCACCGGAATCTGGAGGATGCAAATCCTGCCACAGAATCTACTTTAGTAAAAGTGGCTTTACATGACCCAAACCCGAAGACACCTGAGGAAGCGTTAAGTGTTAATAAATCCTTATCAGGGTCGGTAGCTGTAAACAGGAAATCAATGGTATCTCCTGCCTGCACACAATAATCTTTAAGAGGACCGTTAACAGGGGGTTTGTTGTTTGTATTGTAAACTTCTATCTGCATGTCGCGTTCAATCACTCCGATTTTTTTCCCGTTTCGCCATTCATTTATATCCATAGCTACATTAAATTTTCCTGTGTCAGCCGGAGTATTCCAGATAAGGTCACCGCTGACGGAATCTACTCTTATTGAATGGGTTGCCGGGGGTAACGTATACCCAATTATAGGTCTTGCATCTTCGCGGGTACAGACTGTGAGGTTATAGGACAGGCTGTCCCCGTCAGGATCATATGCTGAAGGATTATGAATAAATAAATAATGATAGGCTGCTTTATCGTACGGAGGATTCAATAATATGGGGGAATTGTCGCGACCCATTGCCGGATTTACCGTAAGGATCGTCGAAATTGAAAAGATCACATTCACTGAATTAGGAATATTTTTAACTCCCAGATTCCTGTTTGGGTCCTGCACCACTATCTTATATATTCCAGGACCGGGATAAGTATGATTTATTATATAGATATTCCTCCTGTAATAGTTCGGCAGAATTAAATTGGGGGGTATTCTTGGTGCGACGGAAGTTGTATTATCTCCCCATTCGACATTAAGTGTAGGTCTGTCTGCGAAACTCAGCGTGTATGTAAATGTAGTTATAGTGATCTCATAAGTCAGGTCCGATAATTGTCTGTAAGTGATTTCACCTGCACGATTGTGGGTAGCATTCAGACTGGTAAAACTAAATAATACCAGTACGACTAAGAAAAATTTCTTTATTATAAGCTTTTTCACACCAGAGATAATTTTATTTTAAAAGATAGCTTTGATATATGTGAAGATTATTAAACTTCTTATTCAAAATGGTTAATCATGAGTAAATATCCGACATTTTTTTTGCCAGTTACAGGCATGAATTATACATCAAAAATCAGACCATTTATTAATCAATCTTCTTTAATACTAACTCGATCCTTAAGATACTGTACCGATCCGACTTCAATAAAAGAAAAACCAGACCCTCCTGAAAAGTTACCTGCAAGAACCACAATTATATCATCGCTTTGAAGATTATGTTTTTTAGTAAGGTTCTTCAATGCTATATGAATAAACTCATCAACTGATTTTCTTCGCTCCTGGAAACTTGCATAAACACCATATGAGAGTGCCAGTTCTCTCATTGTACTCTCAGAGTAACATTGTGCAAGAATCAGATTGATACCCCTGTAAGAAGCCATATCCCTTATTGTCCTTCCGCCGGTAGTATCAGCAATGATACCTCTCGCTCCAATTCTGAAGGCAGTTTTAACCGCAACTTTTGCAAGGTATGCCGATATTTCCCCAGTAACATTCAAATATGGGATATTCATAAATTTTTCTTTATTCTTTTCAACCTCCAATGCCACTTTAGTCATTGTTTTAACAGATTCCACCGGATATTTTCCATTTGCGGTCTCCCCGCTGAGCATTATTGCATCTGTCTGGGAATAAATTGCACTGGCTATATCACTGACCTCCGCCCTTGTCGGACGGGGATTGTTTATCATCGAATGAAGCATCTGCGTTGCAACAATAACCGGTTTCCTGGTGATTATGCATTTTGTAATGATCATCTTCTGAATGCCTGGAATTTTTTCGTATGGAATCTCAATTCCAAGGTCTCCCCTTGCTACCATAATACCGTATACATTATCCAGTATATCATCGAGGTTATCTATACCTTCCTGATTTTCGATCTTGGCAATTATCTTTATGCCGCTTTTAAAAGAATTAAGGACAGACTGAACATCAATCACGTCCTGTTTTGATCTTACAAATGAATGCGCTATGAAATCAACATTATTCTTTACAGCCATTGCAATAAAGTCTCTATCCTTATCAGTAAGTGATGGAAGCTGAATCTTCACACTGGGAATATTAACACTTTTTCTTGATGTGAGTATTCCGTCATTTTCAATTGTACATTCCAGCGCTTCTCCATGTTTTCTTAAAACCCGCAGTTCTAGCTCTCCGTCATCCATTAGAATAAGGGATCCGAGAGGAATATCTGAAGAAAAATTCTCATAAGTAACGTATATTGCTTCAGAAGAACTGATTTTTCCCGGATCACCGATAATATTGATAGTGGCACCTTTTTTAAGCGGGATGGGCGCATTACATATTGTGGTTCGTATTTCAGGACCTTTTGTGTCAATAAGGATTGCAATTTTATCGGATACTGCACGTGTGTTTTTAATTATCCTGAGAGCTCCCTCAATATCAAGATGTGCCGAGTTTATCCTGATAACGTTCATCCCGGCCTCATACAGTTCCTTTATAAAACCCGATTCACAGTTTTTATCAGAAATGGTGGCAACAATCTTAGTCCTTTTAGAGTCCATAAATTATTTTTTCTTTGATTTAATTATTTCTATCAGCGCCTCAATGGCAAGCCGGTAACTATCCAGTCCAAATCCCGATATACTGCCGGTACAATTCCTTCCGATGAGGCTGGTATGACGAAACTCCTCGCGGGCTGCAATATTCGTTATATGAACTTCAATAACAGGTGCATTGATCGCTGCTATTGAATCTGTAATTGAAACGGAAGTATGAGTGTACCCACCCGCATTCAGAATTATTCCATCAGCTGAAAATCCGGATTTCTGAATCTCATTAACTATCTCACCTTCTATATTCGACTGATAATAATGGAGGTCGATATCCGGATAACATGATTTAAGAACTAAAAGATAATCCTCAAACGAAGAGTGTCCGTACTTTTCAGGTTCTCTCCTGCCGAGAAGATTCAGGTTGGGACCATTAATAATTTCTATATACATAAGGAGATATGATTTAATCTTTCATCCCTTTGTGTTACTTTAAGACTTACTTAGTGCTCCTTGGTGGTTAATAGTAATTTTGTTTTACCACAAAGGTACACAAAGGTTATCACTAAGATTCGCAAAGGTATAATTACTGATAGTCATATTATGAAGTAAAAATAGCAAAAAAATATTTAAGCAATGAACTTAAAGAGGCTGTCGCGCTTAATCGTATAATCTGCTATTTTGTTGTACTTTGCAGTCAGATATTTTATAGAAGTTTATGAGCCTCACCTGGAAACAGTCATTCCGAAATTTTGAAACATACCTCAGGCTTGAGAAATCACTGTCGGACAACAGTGTCGAAGCCTATCTGAATGATGTTTTTAAACTTGAAAAATACTTTGTTGAAACAGGAAATGATATTTCGCCGGTAAATGTGACATATTCAGATCTCAAAGCATTTCTCGCATGGTACGGCAGCAATAATTTAAACACACGTACACAATCAAGGGTTCTTTCTGGTGTAAGAGCCTTCTTCAGATTTCTTCTTATCGAAGGAGAAATTGAGGAGAATCCTGCCTCACTGATAGAATCGCCAAAAATCGGGTTTAAGCTTCCCGAAGTATTGTCAGTTATTGAGATTGACAGGATAATCGATAAAATTGATCTCAGTAAACCCGAAGGCCACAGGAATAAAGCAATCATTGAAACTCTTTATAGTTGCGGACTCAGGGTTTCCGAACTGGTTAATCTGCGTCTGACAGATTTACATTATGGTGAGGAATTTGTTGTGGTCACAGGAAAAGGCAATAAACAGAGGCTTGTTCCTATAGGCAGGAAAGCTCTTAAAGAAATAGATATTTATAAACAGGACAGGAATAGTCTTTCCGTGATCAAGGATCAGAATATCCTGTTTCTTAACCGGCGCGGAAGCCGTCTTACCAGGGCAATGATATTCACAATAATAAAAGACCTTGCAGCCAAAGCAGGAATCAGAAAGAACATTAGTCCACACACATTCAGGCACTCATTTGCAACCCATATGATCGAAGCAGGTGCTGATCTGAGGGCTGTCCAGGAAATGCTCGGGCATGAATCAATACTCACAACCGAGATCTACACTCATATTGACAGGAGTTTTTTACGCGATACGCTCATAATGTTCCATCCGAGGGCATAAACAGAGGAGACAAAAAGGGCCACAGAGAAAACCCTTCAGAAATTCAATTTTTAATACTAACTTTGCAACTTATTTTGCAAAATCAATAATTAATACTTATCTCAAATCAATAAAACTATGTCACACGTTAAAAGAGTCTACTCCTTCGGAAAGAAAACGGCAGAGGGTAAAACCGACATGAAAAACCTTCTTGGAGGTAAAGGTGCTAACCTTGCAGAAATGTGTCTGCTAGGGTTGCCGGTTCCTGCAGGTTTCACAATCACTACTGAAGCTTGTAATGAATATTATAAGAACAATTGTACTCTTCCTCCGGAACTTATGCCTGAAGTATGGGCTGCTATGAAGAAGACAGAAGAAACAATGAATATGAAGTATGGTGATCCGGAAAACGCGTTGCTGGTATCATGTCGTTCAGGTGCCCGTAGTTCAATGCCAGGGATGATGGATACTGTTCTCAATATTGGTCTTAGCACTGCAACCATCCCGGGTTTTCTTAAGAAAACCAGGAATCCGCGTTTTGTATGGGATTCATACCGTCGCCTTATTATGATGTATGCTGACGTTGTTATGGAGAAAGCCGAAGGTATTGATCTTGGTGAAGGCAGAGGAATACGTAAGCAGCTCGATGAAAAACTTGATGAGTTTAAGAAACAGAAAGGTTACAAATCTGATACTGAAATTACAGCTGATGAACTTAAAGTTCTTTCGGAAGCATTTAAGAAGATAGTTAAAGATGTTCTTGGGAAACCTTTCCCTGATGATGCAAAAGAACAACTCGAAGGCAGTATTAAAGCTGTTTTTAAAAGCTGGAATGGTAAAAAAGCTGTTTCATATCGTCGGATAGAAGGTATCCCTGATGACTGGGGAACAGCTGTTAACGTACAAGCAATGGTATTTGGCAACATGGGTGACACATCTGCAACAGGTGTTGCATTTACCCGTAACCCTGCAACCGGCGACAACCTCTTCTATGGGGAATGGCTGGTAAATGCTCAGGGAGAAGATGTTGTAGCAGGTATTCGTACTCCGAGTCCCCTAAATGATGATACAAAAAACGAACAGAATAAACACCTGCACAGTATGCAGGAAGCAATGCCCGGAACATACAAAGAACTATGGGACATCAGGAATATTCTTGAGAAATCGTTCCACGATATGCTCGATATTGAATTTACAATACAGGAGGGTACACTTTATATGTTGCAATGCCGGGTTGGAAAAAGGACAGGTACAGCTGCAGTTAATATGGCTATGGATATGCTTCACGAAAAACTGATTGAAGAAAAGACAGTCGTTATGCGTGTTGACCCCGCCCAACTCGATGAACTGCTTCATCCTATTTGCGATCCGGCTATTGAAAAAAAGGTTGATCCTGTTGTAAAAGGGTTACCTGCAGGGCCCGGAGCAACAGTTGGTAAAGTTGTTTTCAATGCAGAAGATGCTGTTGCATGGTTCCGCAAAGGTGAAAAAGTCATTCTTGTTCGTGAAGAGACTAATCCTGAAGATGTTGAAGGTATGCGTGCTGCTGAAGGTATTCTTACTGCACGTGGTGGAATGACTTCACATGCTGCGCTTGTAGCACGTGGATGGGGTAAATGCTGTATTGTTGGTGCTGGAGGACTTCATGTTGACGCTGCAAAGAAAACAGCCAGGATCACTGGTACCGACTTAGTTATCAAAGAAGGTGACGTTCTTACTCTTAACGGAACTAAAGGAAATGTTTATATCGGAGCACTAAAACTTATGGATGCATCGGAAAACCCACGATTCAGGGAATTCATGTCAATAGTTGATAAGTATCGCAAAATGGGTGTCCGTACCAATGCTGAAACTCCTGAAGATGCTACAATCGCACGTAACTATGGTGCAGAAGGCATTGGTCTGTTCCGTACAGAACATATGTTCTACGGTAAAGGATCAGAGATTCCATTGTTTCTTCTTCGCAAAATGATCCTGAGTGCTAATGAAACAGAGCGTCGTAAAGCACTTGATGAGCTTTTTGCGCATGTTAAGAAAGATATGAAGGAAACGATGGCTGCAATGGATGGATTGCCAGTCACATTCAGACTGCTTGATCCTCCTCTACATGAATTTGTGCCTCAGGGCGCAGAAAAACAGGAAGAACTTGCAAAAGCTCTTGGCATTAAAAAAGAAGATGTTGCCAAACGAGGTGAAGCTCTTCATGAATCAAACCCGATGATGGGCCATCGTGGTGTTCGTCTTGGAATCACCTTCCCTGAAATATCAGAAATGCAGGTTCGTGCGATTTTCGAGTCAGCACTTGAACTTATTAAAGAAGGAAAACATCCTCATCCTGAGATAATGGTTCCTGTAACTGCTGAAGTCAATGAGCTTGACTTTACAAAAAAGGTTGTTGACAGGGTATATGACGAAGTCTGCAAAAAATTTGGCGTGAAAGCTATCGAATACAAATATGGTACAATGATAGAGATACCTCGCGCATGCCTTCTCTCCGACCGTATGGCTAGAAGTGCCGAATTCTTCTCATTTGGAACCAACGACCTCACGCAGATGACATTCGGCTTCAGCCGTGATGATACAGGTGCGTTCCTTCACGATTATCTTGACAAAAAGATTTTAGCTTCTGACCCTTTCCAGACTATTGATCAGGATGGTGTTGGTCAGCTTATCAAAATGTCTGTTGAGAAAGGCCGTTCTACCCGTCCCGATCTTAAAGTAGGAATATGTGGTGAACAGGGCGGTGATCCGGCTTCTGTTGAATTCTGTTTCAGAACAGGTTTAACATATGTAAGCTGTTCTCCGTTCAGAGTTCCGATTGCCAGACTGGCAGCAGCCCAGGCTTCAATCAAATTTGGTAAATAAAATAAAATACCAATAGAATATTAAAAGGGACTTGCGGAAGCTTGTCCCTTTTTGTTATGTTATGTTATGTTATGTTATGTTATGTTATGCCACGCCATGGCGTGGCACTATATTATTGTTTTGTGATATTGTAGGGTCATGCCATGGCATGACCCTACTTTCTCCCTACAATTGAGGCTGCCCTTTTGAGACAGCCTCGCTTCCTTCTTTTCATGGAGATTGTTTAAATTCGTAAACCACTGACAAACAAATGACCTCTGCTATGTGTTTTACCCTATCGGAAGTCGGATAATTATTAAAAAAAATGAACTTTCAGGAATGAATAATAATAGACTAAATCATTTATACGTTCTTCATGTACTCATCCCCCCACCCCCATTCTCTTGCAGGCAAAAGAAGGGGGAGTGCAGTGTTTTGCCCCTCTTTGCGAAGCAGAGAGGGGTTGGGGTGAGTTCATGTTATTAAATAATTGATATTTAGCTATTTAAATAACTTATTATTAAAAACCGATACTCATTATTAAAAAAAATGAACTATATTTCGAAATCATTTAGGTTAATACTTTGTTATCTAAGAATATATTGATATTCAAAACAGTTCCTTGCGATGATTGAACCCCGGGATCTATCAGATTATGGTATTGAGGATATTAAAGAAATTATCTATAATCCATCTTACAATACTTTATTTGCAGAGGAGACAAAACCCGAACTTGAAGGTTATGAGAATGGGATTATAACCAGATCAGGTGCGGTTGCTATCAATACCGGTGTCTTTACCGGACGTTCTCCAAAAGATAAGTATGTTGTCCTGGATGATAAAACGAGAGATACTGTATGGTGGAGATCGGAAAAAGGAAAAGTTTCTGATAATAAACCGATTTCAATTGAAATATGGAACCATTGTAAAAACATTTCCGCTAAACAGTTATCAGGAAAGAGGCTTTTTGTTATAGACTGTTTTTGCGGAGCAAATAAAAATGCCAGGTTAAGTGTAAGATTTGTTCTTGAGGTCGCATGGCAGGCGCATTTCGTAAAAAATATGTTTATCAGGCCCGAGCCTGATGAACTGGATAATTTCAAACCGGATTTTGTTGTACTTAATGCTTCCAAGGCTAAAAATCCCGGCTGGAAGAGACAGGGACTTAACTCCGAAAACTTTGTCTTTTTTAATCTCACTGAAGGTATGCTGGTAATAGGGGGGACTTGGTATGGCGGTGAAATGAAAAAAGGTATCTTTTCTGTTATGAATTATTACCTGCCACTCAAGGGGATAGCCTCCATGCACTGCTCGGCGAATGTAGGTAAAAAAGGAGATACAGCCATATTCTTCGGACTGTCAGGAACAGGAAAGACGACTCTCTCCGTCGATCCCGAAAGAGCTCTCGTGGGTGATGACGAACACGGCTGGGACGATGAGGGTATATTTAATTTTGAAGGAGGTTGTTATGCTAAATGTTTTAAGCTTAACAAAGAGAATGAACCCGGGATCTACAATGCAATACGGCGTGATGCTCTTCTTGAAAACCTGGTAGTATTGCCGGATGGCACAATAGATTTTAACAATAATTCAAAGACAGAAAATACAAGGGTCGCTTATCCGATATACCATATTAATAATATAGTAAAGCCTGTTTCCAAAGCCGGACATGCTAAAAAAGTTATTTTCCTTTCCGCAGATGCTTTCGGTGTTCTGCCTCCTGTAAGTCGCCTTTCTGAAGAACAGACCCGATATTACTTTCTCAGCGGGTATACTGCAAAACTTGCAGGAACTGAGAGAGGAATCATTGAACCTGTACCCTCTTTCTCAGCTTGTTTTGGTGGAACTTTTCTAATGCTCGATCCAATAATCTACGCGAATGAACTTACAAGGAAAATGAAAATGCATAATGCTGAAGCCTGGTTAGTAAATACTGGCTGGATGGGAGGTCCCTATGGTATCGGAAAACGTATCGACCTGTCTATCACACGATTGATAATTAATTCAATCCTTGATGATTCAATCTTAAACTGTAAATTTGTAACTCTGCCTGTTTTTAATTTAAATATCCCCACCTGCCTGAAGGAAGCTGATGAGAGTATTCTTGATCCTGCAAAAGCCTGGGATTCGCCCTCCAAATGGCACGTTGCAGCAACCGATCTGGCGCTTAGGTTCATTAATAATTTCAGTAAATTCACCTCAAACAAAGAGAGTGCCAGACTGGTCTGTTATGGACCAATTGTCTGAACAATCACCGGTTTATTTTAATTATTATATTTGCCTGCTAAAAAAATTAAAGGATGAATATACTGAATGTTGTTCTGTCCATTATACTGGCATACCTGCTTGGATCAATTCCGTCAGCCGTTTGGATCGGAAAACGGTTTCACAACATCGACGTAAGAGAACATGGCAGCGGAAATGCAGGAACAACAAACACTATCAGGGTCCTGGGCTGGACAACCGGCATTCCTGTTCTGCTTATTGATATCGTAAAAGGCTGGCTTGCTGCAATGTTGCCTGTCTTTTTTCATCTTGCAGACTACGGAAGTGCATTGCTGATCAATCTTCAGATTATTGTTGGAATAATAGTTATTATCGGCCATATATTTCCTCTTTTCGCGGGGTTCAGGGGAGGAAAGGGAGTCGCAACAGTCTTCGGAGTATTCCTGGCTTTACAACCCTTACTTACTATTTGTTGCATGGGGGTTTTTCTTGTAGTATTATTAATCACAGGTATTGTATCAGTCTCTTCAATGATCGCCGGAATAGCTTTCCCGGTTTTCCTCTTTCTTTTTTTTAACACTCCGTCGGTATTATTCAAAATATTTTCTATAATTATCAGCATATCCCTGGTGTTAACCCACAGGAAGAACATTGTAAGAATATGGAGAGGGGAAGAATCGAAGCTGATAAAGTTCAAAAAGAAGACTAAAAACTTAAAGGATTAACTGCACCCTTAGAACTGCTCCAGTAATTGTATTCTTTTATCGATTGGAGGATGTGTTGCAAAAAGTGAGGTAAGAGAGAATGAGGATTTTTTTTCTACAACCTGTGGATTCTCTATGAACATCTGGGCAATATCTTTCCTTTTAACTGCTTCAATTGTAGGATCAACAGAAATTTTCCTGAGCGCAGAAGCCAGGGCCAGAGGTCGGTGTGTAAGTTCAGCCGAACCCGCATCTGCCAGGTATTCCCTCTTTCGCGACAGGGCGAATCTGAAAAGCGACGCTATCAGAAGGCCGACAAGAGCCAGTATCAGGGCTATTATAATCCCTGCTCCCCCATTTTTCTTACCCCTTCCGAGACTTCCGAACTGCACTCCTCTGAAAATAGCCTGTGAAATGAATGCAAAAATGCCAACGAATATGATCGAGATTATAAGTATTCTTACATCCCGGTTACGAATGTGAGTCAGTTCATGTGCAATAACCGCTTCAAGTTCCTCGTCATTCAATTTTTCAATAATCCCTTTAGACAGGGATATTGAAAAAGTTTTTGTATTAATTCCGCTCGCAAAAGCATTTAAAGAATCATCATCTATAATATTGATTTTTGGCGTGGTCATACCTGTGGCAATACAGAGATTCTCCACGAGGTTGTACACTCTTTTGTTGTCATTCCGGGCCAGAGGTTTTGAATCAGTTGCAGCATTTATCATCGCTGAATGGGAAAACCAGGCTATTGTGAACCAGACGGTTACACCTAGAATAATAAATGGAAGCGTCATCAGGAAACTCTGGTTTACCTGATTGAGAGTTCTGTGTACTTCCGAATTAAAGGATATGAAGAAAAAGAAGAGCCACGTCAGTACGAAAAAGACGATAGGGAACATTATTAATATCAATACAGAATTAGTATTATTCCTCCAAATCTGGCTCTGCAAACCAAAATACTTCATATTATCAGAACTGGATTTTCGGCGGTTGTTCTGCTTCAGCCCTCTGAGTACCAAGTTCGAACATCGGTTCGCGTTTGAAATTGAACAGGGTTGCAATAAGGTTCGAAGGGAACAATTCAGTTGCAACATTAAGCTCTTTGGTAGCCGAATTAAAGAACCTGCGTGCAGATGCTATTTTGTTTTCAATATCTGATATCTCATTCTGAAGTTCCATAAAGTTCTGGCTTGCTTTCAGATCAGGATAGGCTTCAACAGATACTTTCAATCCTTCAAGCGCAGTTGATAACTTATTCTCAGCAGCTATCTTTTCATTAATAGTTGTTGCCTTCATGGCATTTGAACGCGCTTCGGTAATATCTGTAAGCACTCCTCTTTCATGCCCCATATAACCTTTTACAGAGTCGACTAGCTGAGGTATAAGATCGTGTCTTTGTTTCAGTTGAACATCAACGTCAGCAAATGCCTGGTCCCGGTTATTTCTCAGTCTGACAAGCCTGTTATATAATGAAACAGCCATCAGTACCAAAAGAAAAATTATCGCAAGAAAAAATAGTACAATTATCATTTTCGTATCGTTTTAAATTATTTTTTACCTAACTTATAAATTAAATATTTTTGAAAATAAAGATAGTTATATTTACCATAATTATCTTGTGGTTATATCATTTTATAGTTTACGGTATTTGAAATTTCTTAAAGTTATCTGAAATGGAAAAGAGTTTAAAAGGGACAAAAACAGAAAAAAACCTGCTGAAGGCATTTGCCGGAGAATCGCAGGCTAAGAACAGATATGAATTTGCAGCAAAGGTAGCAAAAGAAGAGGGGTTTGAACAGATTTCCGGGATCTTCCTTGCCACAGCATTGCAGGAACAACAACACGCCAAAAGGTTTTTCAGGTTTCTTGAGGGTGGTATGGTTGAAATAACCGCATCCTATCCTGCAGGTAAAACCGAAACTACAAAAGATAATCTTTTTGCAGCGGCAGAAGGTGAACATGAAGAATGGAGTGATCTATATCCTTCTTTTGCAAAGATAGCAGAGGAAGAGGGATTTAAGAATATTTCAGCTGCATTTAAGGCTATTGCTCAAGCGGAGAAAGGTCATGAAGAAAGATACAGAAAGTTACTTGAAAACGTGATGCAGGATAAAGTATTCCAACGCGATGAAAAGGTTTTCTGGTATTGCAGAAAATGCGGTTATATACATTTCGGTACAAAGCCTCTCAAAAACTGTCCCGCCTGTTTGCACCCCGAGGCATATTTTGAACTCCTTCCAAATAATTATTAGTCATGATTGATGCGAAAGATACTCTGGATCTTATAAACAGTCGTCAGAGCGACAGAAAATACAGTGACAAACCTATTGAGAAAGAAAAGCTTGAAAGAATAATTGAAGCAGGCAGGATGGCTCCTTCTGCATGCAATGCCCAACCCTGGAAATTCATTGTTGTAACTGATCCGGAACTGGTTTTGAAGGTCGCAGACGCAGCCTCTGCAAAGCTGATCGGGATGAATAGCTTTGTTGCCCAGGCACCAGCTATTCTTGTTATAGTCAGAGAAAAGCCAAACATGTCATCTAAAGTCGGAGCTACCATCAAGAATAAGGATTATTCTCTTATTGATATTGGCATCACTACAGAAAACATCTGTCTGCAGGCAAAAGCAGAAGGAATAGGATCCTGTATAATTGGCTGGTTCGATGAAAGACAAGTAAAAAAGCTGCTGGTTATACCGAAATCAAAACGTGTTGAGCTGATTATCACGTTAGGGTATTCATTGAGTGAACAGAGAGAGAAAAGGAGGAAACCGGCTGCAGAGACAGTGTCGTATAATAAATATTAGTTTATTGCCCCCCCGCCCCATAGCCGTCAACCTAAGGAGTTGAATATAGTAAAATATGGAGAGAGTTTAGTACAAAACAGGATGTAAAATATTTAATTTAAGCCTGATACATTTCCCTTCCTTTTAAAGGAGGGGAAACTTTTTTATGCAGTATCTCATTCATTCCCAAAGTTTAGGTTGACGGCTATGCCCCCGCCCTCCTAAAGGGGGGTTAAATCAGTCTCTCCAAGGCCTCTTTTATCCTCCTGACAGCCTCTATCAGCAGCTCATCTGAGGTTGCATAGGAAATTCTGATACATTCCGGGGCACCGAAAGCATCTCCTCCCACTGTTGCAACCTGCGCCTTATCCAGTAAGTAGAGTGCAAGATCATTTGAATTGGTGATTTTAGATTCTCCATCAGATTTGCCTAAGTAGAAGCTTATATCCGGCATCACATAGAATGCTCCGAGCGGAATTCTAACCTTAATTCCTTTTACCTCTTTCAACAATCCGCATATCAGATCACGTCGGCGGAGAAATGCTGCTTTCATCACCTGTCGGGAATCTCCTTTCCCCTGAATAGCAGCCAATGCGGCGCGCTGGGCAATAGAACAGACACCTGACGTGAACTGACCCTGTAATTTATTGCATGCTTTCGCTATCCACAAAGGGGCACCAATGTATCCTATCCTCCATCCGGTCATTGCATATCCTTTTGATACTCCATTGATTGTAATAACCCTGTCGTAAATAAAATCAAAAGAGGCCATGCTTACATGTTCACCCGTGAAAATAATATGTTCATAAATCTCATCGGAAATCAAAAATACACCTTCATGTTTTTCAACCACCCTGGCAATTTTCTCCATCTCCTTCCGGTCGTAAACCATCCCCGTCGGATTTGAGGGAGAATTGAAGATTATTAATCTCGTTTTGCTGGTAATTGCAGCCTCAAGCTGTTCAGGTTTGATTTTGAAATCATTTTCCAGGTTGGCTTTTACAATAACTGGTTTCCCTTCAGCAATGATTATCTGATCATAATAACTTACCCAGTAAGGGGCAAGGATAATTACCTCATCTCCGGGATTAACAACCGATAAAATAACATTTATCAGGGAGTGCTTTGCTCCTGCTGATACAATAATCTGATCGGGAGAATAATTTATACCATTCTCATCTTTAAATTTCTTCGAAATCGCTTCGCGAAGATCTGTATATCCAGGTACAGGAGGGTACTTGGAATAATTATCATCAATCGCCTTTTTGGCGGCTTCTTTAACATAATCCGGTGTGTTGAAGTCGGGTTCACCAAGACTCAGACTTATAATATCAATGCCCTTTGCTTTTAATTCCCTGCTCTTCTGATCCATCACAATTGTCTGGGAGACTGATAAAGATTTAACTCTGTCTGATAAATATTCCATACTTAAATATATATAGTGACCAGCTAAAAAAGGACCCGATAAAAGTATGAACTAAAATCGGATATCCGATTTCAGCAATTCTTCATTTTTTTACTTTGTCCTACTTAGTGTTATCCTTAGTGTTCCTTCGTGGTGAAAACAATTCATTTAACCACAAAGGGTCATAAATGTTTTCACAAAGGTACACAAAGGAACGGTTGAAATCGGGAACTGTACAAATCAGCATCATCAGCGGGGAAATAATAATTGAAAATAAAAAAGAAACACTTAAGTTTGTATAATAATCTAAAACGCTGAATGATGGAAACACTGTCAGATATTTTGAAAATGACTATCCCGGCGCTTATCGTCTTTTTTACGGCCTGGATTATTCTCAGAAATATGATAAAGAATGACCAGGACAAGAGGAGACAGGAGCTGATACTTCAAAACAGCAGGACAGTTACTCCCATAAAACTTCAGGCATATGAAAGAATTATTCTCTTCCTGGAAAGGATCTCTCTTGAATCATTACTGGTAAGGGTAAGCTCACCCGGTATGACAGCCCCTCAGCTTCATACTGTAATGCTTAATACAATCAGAAGTGAATTTGAGCATAATCTTTCACAACAGATATATATGAGCCCCCAGGCCTGGGAGGTTGTCAGGAATGCACGCTCCAATATGATTAAAATAATCAACAGTGAAGTTGAAAAGTTACCGGTTGATTCATCAGGAATGGCCCTCAGTAAGAGACTTCTTGAAAGAATCATGGAACTCGAGAAAGAGCCAACGCGGGTCGCGATAGATTATATAAAGAATGAGATTGCCATAATGATCTGAGAATATTCTAAAACCCCAGTTGTATTTTCCCGCCGAGGCGGGAAAAACCTTACAGTTTTAGTCTAATTTACCTAAATATCAGAATATTATCGCCCCTACAGGGGAGATGTCCCGCTTCGGCGGGACAGAGGGGTTTTTCTCCCGGTGCGATTGCCTATAGCAGATCTATACTCCTATTGACAAAAGTACTAAGCTCTTCTCCTCTCAGCATATTATTCGCAAGTAAAGCCAGATCGATCAGCTGTTTAACTACCTTATTGGCAGCGCCATATGATTCAAGAATATCTTTTCTGGAATTTTCAGAAGTTGTGAGTTCTTTATGTAATTTTTCAAGATCATCTTTTTCCAGCTGGCTGATCTCATCTGCTTTTTTCTTTTTATGCTCCTGTTCCATGAA
>Ga0265316_10002896_pt1 | contig 17550 bp, 15 predicted proteins | sample 4522metaG_FD_202092 | JGI IMG/M metagenome (GOLD analysis project Ga0265316, IMG submission 202092) | Rhizosphere microbial communities from Carex aquatilis grown in University of Washington, Seatle, WA, United States - 4-5-22 metaG | ecosystem: Host-associated > Plants > Roots > Rhizosphere >... | reverse complement strand
AATAGAGGATACAATACATAATGTGATCGCCGCCAAGACTGAATTCCGCCGGTTTTTGGGAAAAGTAAGGAAAAGACAGCGTCATTACCCCAAATACCTTAAAACCTTTACTGTCGATAAAGGCCTTCACTTTTCCGCCATAGGCGGATCAGCCTCTGGCTGAAAATAAAACAAGCCATTGCCGTATAATTTAATTAGCGCTAACTAATTAAAACAAAATACGACAATGACCTGTAAAAGTATTGTAATGAGTTACAAAAACAATTGCAAAACAGAAGGGCCGGTCATCACCAGGCTGAAAATCGCCCGCCATTACTTTGCAGATGGTATTGCCCAAAAAGACATTGCCCGGGATATTGGCTGCCATAAAAATACCGTTAATAAAATTATTAAAATTTGTAAAAATCAGTCTGACCCTAAAGTCCTTTGGCTGTTGTCCGCCAATGAAAAAATTAAAACTTCAGATTTAAAGCTGTTTGAATTCTTAAAGTTTGAATCGCGGCGGCCTAAAAGCAACAAGCGGACGGCTGACGAAAGTACCGAAAAAACCATAACAGAGAAACATTTAAAATTAAACTACGGCTTTAAACGCCTCTACAAGCATTTTAAAATAGCCGGGATGGATATGGAGACCTTTACTTTTTCTAAAATCAAGGGAGTTTACAAAAGGCTGGAGCTGAAAGGAAAAAAGGTTAGGACAGTGAATGGGGAGCGCAGGGCTTTGTACAACTATGCGGAAATCGGGGCGTTTGAACAACTGCAATACGACACTAAGGAGATTTTAGACCAGCATGCTTTGCCGACAGAAATTTATCAGAAGTTTAAAAGCCTTAAGCTTAATCTGCCTAAATACCAATGGACGATCGTGGATGCGAAGACCAAGACAAGATTTTTAGCCTGGTCATATACCTTAACTTCCTTTTATGGATTAAAGTTTTTACAAACCGTTATTCTTTGGTTAAGAGCCCATAACATACAAAACAAGATTAATACGCGCATGGACGGCGGCACAGAGTTCTTTTCCGCCTCAGAAGCAAAGCTATCGCGCTGGAATGAACAATTAAAGCCATTAGGAGCCTCGGCCGAATGGACAGGGGGAGCCAAGTGGAAGAATAATCTGGTTGAACGAACGCACAGGATCGATGACGAAGAATTTTACTGCCCCAGAGGGGAATATATTAACAACGTTTCTGATTTTCTGGTTGAAGGCCAATATTGGAATTTTTACTACAACTGCAGGCCATCTGACGGCATTGGTATGGAAGGGCTATCGCCAAAAAACAAACTTGATTCCCTTGGCGTATACAACGCCGACCAGATTTGCCGCTTTCCGATGTTAATTCTGGACAACCTCTTTAATCCCTTAATGGAAACTTTTCCACAAGCTCAATCACAATATGTATTGACCCCTTACCCAATTTAAGCAAATAAGTTGGTCAATAAATAAGCAAATAAGCTGGAACACCATCCAGCTTATTTACTTACAAACTTATTAACTTACAAACTTATTTGCTTATTAACTTATTAACTGACCTCCCCTACTCCCCTAACTTTTTCCCGCCGAGCAAATGCAGATGCAAATGCGGGATTACCTGCCCGCCGTCCCGGCCCACGTTAAACACCAGCTTGTAGCCGGTTTCGCCCACGCCATATTTTTTGCCCATTTCCTTGGCCAAGACCACCATCTCTCCGACCAAAGGTTCGTCGGCGGCTTCCAAGTGGACAATGCTTAAAATATGTTTTTTTGGGAGAATCAGCAAATGCACCGGCGCTTTGGGCAAAATATCCTTAATGACAATTAACCGCTCGTTCTCAAAAAGGATTTGAGATTCAATAGTCCGGTTAACAATGTTACAGAATACGCAATCATCCATATGCTACAGAAGGCTACAGAAGACTGCACTACAGAAAACTACAGAACCGCAATACAATCCCTGTTTATTAATTTTTAAATGCAATTCTAAATTTCTTGAAAATCCGCTTCTGTAGTCATCTGTAGTTCAACAATAGCCTTCTGTAGTTCATTTCCTATCTTCCCAAACGCTTTTTAACCTCTGAAACTATTTTGTCATAAGAAATTATTTCCTGCATTCCGCTTTTGACGTCGCGCAGAATGACCATTTCTTCCATGGCTTCCTTTTGCCCCATAATTAAGGCCACCGGCGCGTTACTGGTCTCGGCCTGCTTGAGCTGGTTTTTTACCCCGATATTGCCAAAGTGGTCGTAAACGGAAATTTTTTCCGCGGTTAAATCGCGGAACAGGCGCAAAGCCCGTTTGGACGCCAGCTCTCCGAGCGGCACCAAAAACACGTCACTGCCCTGCTCCCTGCTCACGGTGGTTTTATTGAATTCCATTAACTGCCGGACTTTGGACAGACTGCCGACAAAGCCGAAACAGCAGTAATTTTTGCCGCACAAATTTTGCATCAGCCCCTCGTGGTAGCCGCCCTCGCCGATTATCACGGTCTCCCCTTTTATTTTGGATTTAATAACCAGATTGGTTTTGCCCGAGCCGTCCGGCCCGGCGTAAAGCGGGTTTAACTGATACGGCACGCCCAGCTCGTCCAGAGCTTCCAGAATATTGGTAAAATGTTTGCGCGATTCCTCATCCAAAAAATCCAAAACCGCCGGCGCTTCGGAAAGCAGAGCCTGGCAATCAAGATTGTCACAGCGGAAAACGTTTAACACCCGGCCCTGCAAATGCCCGTTGCAGTTGTCGCAAAGCTGGTATTTTTTGCTCATCAAATAATCCTGCAAAGTCTGGCTGTAAGCCACCTGGCATTCCTCTTTGCCCAGGGAATTTATTTCCAGCACGCTGTCCTTAAGCCCCAGCGCCTGCAAAAATTCCCAAACCGAGCCAATAACCTGGGCTTCGGTTAAATGGTTAAACTGGCCAAAAACCTCCAGCACAAACTGGTAGTCGGAAATTAAATTTTCTTTTTCGTCCCGCTTAACCACAAAACCCGAGGCCGCCCATTTGCTCAGCGGGGATTTTTCGTAAATTTTATGCTGATAGTAGGCGCGCAAAATACCGGGCAAAAAATCGCCGCGTATGGCGGCTTTGTCCTGCTTACGGACTTCGGCGGACACAAAACTTTTTAGCAGGCCCGGGCTGGTTTTGTAAAAATTTTCGTAAAGCCGCGCGTCTTCCAAAAGCGGCGTTTCCACCTTTTCAAAACCGTAAATCCGCGACAGCCGCGCGAAGCGGCGCAAAACCGCGCCCCACAGGGGTTCAGCTTCGCCGATGATATCTTCCAAAGCGTCCAGGTTTTGGATTTTTTTGGGAGAATAACTGCTTGATGCGGTTGGATTTTTTTTAGGACGACCCATAGTAGTATCGCTGAACATCGCGGAATCTAACGCGGAATGACGCGGAAAACTCTGCGCAATATTATAATTGATTAGCTTCCGCGTATTTCCGCGTGAAGTTCCGCGTCCTTCCGCGGATCAATAACTTGGTGTGTGGAATACCCCAAAATCGCTGAACGGAAACGCTTTAAGCCAGACTTTGCCTATTATGAGGTCGCGCGGCAAAATGCCCCAGACGCGCGAGTCGGAACTGGCGGTGCGGTTATCGCCCAAAACAAAATATTCGCCACTGCCCAAATGCACGGGACCGTTACTGCCCAAAGTTTCAAGTCCGGCCGGCAGATAACTTTCTTTAAGCGTTAAGCCCTGCGGATTTTGGCTGTTAACAATTACCACATTGCCCTGCTGGAGTTCCACGGTTTCGCCGGGCAGGCCTATTACCCTTTTTATAAAAAACTGGGAGGGATCTTTGGGGAAACGAAGCACAATCGCGTCGCCGCGCTGGGGATTGCCGGTTATGTATGTCAGGCGGTTGACTATTAAGTAATCGTTGTTATGAAAATTCGGCAACATAGAAGAGCCGGAAACCACAAAAGGTTCAGCCACATAAGCGCGGAACGGAATAATTATGATTAAAGCAATAACCAGAATTTTTACCAAATCCCACACAAAAGCTCCCACGGCGCGCCAGGGCGAACCCTCCTGCGCCGGAACCGATTGATTTTTATTTTGATTTTGGTTTCCGTCCATAAAGTATATGTTAAATAATATTGATATATTTTGTTAAGCAGAGTGATTATAAATGAGCGGCAAAAATTATGCAAACGCCCGTTTTGGTGTGGGGGTGTAGGGATTTTTGGGATTGGTCAAGCAAGGAGATAAGTTATCAAGTTAAAAGTTTAAAGTTATCAAGTTATTCTTTGTTTTTTGTTGACCTGTTTGATGATTTTCCATACAGACAGTGTAACGAAACCCCTTAAAAAATCAAGTTTGACTTCGTCTTAAAAAGCAAGCTATAATAAAAGTACTTAATCATTCTTTTATGAACTACTTTATCCAAAGAATCCGATCGTATTTAACCACCCCAACCCAAGCCCAGGAAAAAATCAGTGACTTGGTTGTTGAATTGCGCCATCGCGGCATTAATTTTGAAGTAAGGGAAATCAACGAAGACGGGGAACATTATTTTTTGGCTAAATCAGTTGGCTACCCCCGCGGCACCATGATTACCACAGGCAGAACGCCTGAAGAACTTGGGTATATGATTAAAGACGCAATCTTTACTTCTTTTGGCGTGCCGGCGCGTTACTGCAATCCTGATTTAATCAACCTGGAAAATTTGTCTAAAAATTTAAATACACCAGCGCAAGAAACTAAAGTTTATGCTACCACTTAAGTTGCCTTCGGACGTAAAGCAGTCCAGGTTGCTTAGGGCTTTACGGAGAGTTGGTTTTATGATAGATACTAAAAACGGCAAAGGCAGCCACGCCCAAGCCAAAGATCCTAAAAGCGACAGCTATATTACCGTTGGCAACCATTTATACAAAGCCGCTCTTCGGGAAATCTTAAAAACTGCGGAAGAACTCGGATACGATGCTACAGAAATTATGAATAATTACTAAACCATCCCTCAAATTACTTCTCCTTTTTTTCGTTACCAAAAAGAAGAGATTAAACTAAAACAAAAATGAGCCGCAAAAAAACCGCATCCTCAAAAGTGCGGTTTTTTGTTGCGCGTCCTATTTAATTTCATTTTTGGGACAAGTGGTGGGCGGTACAGGATTTGAACCTGTGGCCCTTGCAATGTGAATGCAATGCTCTACCGCTGAGCTAACCGCCCGAAATAATATATATTTTCTTATACTTCGTCCAATATAACACTCTTTTGCGCTTAATTGCAAGAGCAATGTTTAGGCTTAACTATTTCCGATATTTCAGCTATAATTAGCAGGAACCCTATGACAAATCTAGATTCAATCAATCAAAAAAAATCCGTTCAGCCGCCTAAAATTACCGTTTCACCGGTGCCGCCGAGAACGCGGCAGGCCAGCCTGCTGGCTTCGGGGCAAAAACAACCGGGCAAAAAAATATTAAAAAAAATCCTGGTTTTAATTTGCGCCGTAATTGTAGTTTTAGGCGCGATGACTCTGGTCAGGGCGGCTAATATTTCCCAAAAGATTTTTGTGGGCCAAAAAACCAGCTTCTTTGGCAAAGTGGTTGATTTTATCAGAGGCGGCGGCGACAACGGCCAGCTTATTGGCGAAAACCTGGGCCAGATTAATGTTCTACTTTTGGGCGTGGGCGGCGCGGGCCACGACGGCCCTTACCTAACCGACACTATGATTTTGGCGCAAATCCGTCCGGACATCGGCGAAATAACCTTAACTTCCATACCCAGAGATTACTGGGCTGATATACCGGGAGGCCATGATAAAATCAACTCCGCCTTTGCCTACGGTCTGGGTAAAAATATGGACTGGGACAATGCCGGCCTTTACTCCCGCGAGGCGGCGCAAAATTTAACCGGCCTGCAAATCCCCTACTTTGCCGTTATGGATTTTTCCGGTTTTGAAAAAGCCGTAGACCAGGTCGGCGGTTTGGACATTACTATTGACAACACTTTTACCGATTACCAATATCCGGACAGCGGCACGGGATATTTGCCGCCGCAAACATTTACCGCCGGCTCCCAGCATATGGATGGAGCTACGGCCCTGATTTTTGTCCGCTCCCGCCACGCCGCGGGAATTGAGGGCAGTGATTTTGCCCGCAGTCTGCGCCAACAAAAAATTATTGACGCCTTTAAGCAAAAAGCTTTAAACGGCAACTTAATCGGCGACGCTTCCAACCTTAATTCCCTTTTGGGAATTTTTGCCGACCACTTCCATACCAATATGTCGCCGTCGGAAATTTACCGGCTTTACAACCTGACAAAAAAACAGAATATGCGGACGCTGTCTTTGAGCCTGGATCCGGACACCGGCTTAATTTGTCCGGAGATTATGGATTCCACCGGCGCCTACATACTTACTCCCTGCCCGGACAAAAGTATAACCGATGTCCAGAACTTTTTTAAAAACAGCTTTAGCATCGGCAAACTTACGGCGGAAAAAAGCACAGTCTGGCTGGCCAACTCCACCGGCAGTCAGCAGGCCTATAACACGGCTTTTCGCGATCTTACCGATGCCGGTCTGCAGGTTTATCAGCTGTCTTACAGCAAAGACAATTTGCCCCAAACCATTGTCTACGAAGCCAATCCAAAACCGGCCGCCGCGGAATTTATAAAAAATACTTTAAACGCCACGGAAGTAACGTTACCTCCTCCGGGAGTTACCGTTTCCAAAGACAGGGTGGACGTAATTGTGGTGCTGGGGCAAAACGCTCCCATAGAATCCGCGCCCGCTCCCTACATTGCCCCTCCGGCAAGAATACCAAGCACAACTCCGGCTACCAGCACTTTGGGCGGTTTAAAATCGACTTCAACACCGGTTGGCAAGAAAAAACCGTAGATAATTTCAAATTACCAATTCCAAATTTCAAATGAATGTCAAATTTATAAAATCAAATGTCAAATAACTGCAATCATTGATAATTTGAAATTTAAAAATTGAGAAATTATTTGAAATTTGTAATTTGATATTTGACATTTATAATTTAAACTCAAATATAGAACGGATGATTAAAATCTAATAAACTTTTACCAATGAACAAACTCCTCCCCATAGTCGCCATTGTCGGCCAGCCCAATGCCGGCAAATCAAGTTTGATGAATAAAATCGGCAAACAGCCCCTAGCCATAACTTCGGACGTTTCCGGTACCACGCGCGACCGCCAATATTTGGACACCTCCTGGAACGGGGTTGATTTTACTTTGGTGGACACCGCCGGGCTGTCTTTAAATCCGGCCGACGAATTGGAATTAAGTTTTCTCAAGCAGATTGAAGTCGCTTTAGCCGAAGCCTCTGCCATTATTTTGGTGGCCGACGGCAAAGAGCCGGCCCGCGCTTTAGACCAGAATATTTTAAAAAAATTCCGCTCCATAAAAAAACCCACCGTCCTGGCCATAAATAAACTGGACTCATCCAAACAATGGGAAGAAAAATTAGTGGAGTTCCGCTCGCTTGGAATTAAAAATCTGTTTCCTATTTCGGCTTTAAGCGGCCGGGGCATTGGCGATATGCTGGATAAGATTGTTGGGGTTTTGCCCGTAGGGAATGGTCGCGACCATTCCCTACCCGATGATGATCATACCGATAGCATCGCCGTTTCCATAGTCGGCAAACCCAACGTTGGCAAATCCAGCATCTTTAATAAAATTCTGGACGAGGAACGCGTGGTCGTATCCCCGGTTGCCGGCACCACGCGCGCGGCCATAGACAGCGACATCAACATCTCCGGCGTGGATTATACTTTTATAGACACCGCCGGACTTAAGAAAAAAGAATACCGCCAGGAACAGCCCGATGTTTTTGCCGGCTTCCAGACTTTTAAGTCCATCCGCCGTTCCGATGTGTGCTTTTTTGTCATTGACGCCGCGCAGGAAATTACCAAACAGGACCAAAGCGTGGCCAACGAAATTATCAATATGCAAAAAGGCTGTATTATTTTAGCAAATAAATGCGATTTACTGTCCGATTCCCCTCTCCCTCTGGGAGAGGGGTTAGGGGTGAGGGTTCAAAAGCAGGCTGATGACCACTATCAAACCACCCGCGACTATATAAGCCACCACTTCCCTTTTTTGTGGACCTGTCCGCTGTTTTTTGTCTCCGGCCTAACCGGCGACGGCTTAAAAGAGGCGGTGGATTCTATCAAACCTATTTTTGACCGCCGGCACAAAACCATATCGGCCGATGATTTGAAAGAATTTTTGAAAAAAGTAATGCTAAAAAACCCGCCCAAACTTTTGCGCGACCAAAAAAAACCTAAAGTTTTAGGTCTAAAACAAATCGCCACCAACCCGCCGATGTTTGAACTCCTGGTCAACCATCCCGCCGCCATCTCATCGCAATTTAGAAAATTCCTGGAAAATTCCATTACCAAATTCCTGGACTTCTACGGCACACCGATTACGCTGAAATTAAAAGGGAAAGATAAAAGCTAATTTAAAAAATTATTTTTTAAAATCTTCTCAACTTTGTAACCGTTGCAATGCCGTAAAATTCCCAAATAAGATTGGATACTCTGATTAAAATGTTTTTTGTCCAATAATCCCTGTTTCAATAAAGCCTGCTTTCTAAAAAGCTTCCTAAGCATACGTCTCTTCGTCTTAGTCCGCAAAACAATATGGTGCGGCAAAACAACGTGGCCCAAAAAGTCTATGCCCTGAGAAAGTTTTTTCAAACTGACCTTTTTTGGATGCAATTGTAGCTGTAAAAAATCATTTAAAAATTTTTTAACAGGCTCAATTAAGGACTCTAAATATAACCTGTCTTTACTGACAACGACAAAGTCATCGGTATAGCGGATATAGGCTTTGGCTTTCAAAACATATTTTACAAATTTATCCAACTCATTCATATAAATATTGGCGACCAGCTGGCTAGTAACGTTACCCAAAGGCAAGCCTTTTCCCGCCTCTACTGAAAAACTATAAATAATTAAATCAACCAAGCACAGCACCTTTTCGTCGCTAACTTCCTTTGCAATCAGGCGGCGTAAAATTTCGTGGCTAACGGAATCAAAAAACTTTTTAATATCACATTTCAGAACAAAAATATTTTGCCGATAATTCCTGCTCAACTTCCGGCAAAAAGTTTCAAGTCTTTTTACGGCTTTATGGGTACCTTTGTCTATCCGGCAGGAATAAGAGTCAAAAATAAACTTTTTCTCAAAAATAGGATATAATACCCGAAAGACGGCCTGATGTACCACTCTGTCTCGAACGCAGGCTTTATGAATATGCCGGAGTTTAGGGTCGGTAACGTAAAAATCTTGATAGGCGGTAGGCCGCCAAATTTGACTACGAAGTTCATCACGCAACTCCAAAAGAGTATATTCCAAGGACATCTCAAACTCCTGCACATCGTTTTTCTTGCTCTTGCCCAGCTTAAATTCCTGCCAGGCAAGCAATAGATTCTCCAGATTTATTATTCGCTCAAATAAATTTTCACTTTTATGCAACCCCCCCCCCAACGGGATTTCTTTGGTCCACAAAACCTATGGGTTTTACAAAATTTGTCATGGTTGTATTAAAAACTTCCCCAAGCTGGAAAAGTATTCTTTAGGATTAAAAATTGAAAACACACTCTTGGAAGTATTGGAACTTTTACTGGCGGCGGCTTACGGCCTTAAAAACGAAAAACAACAAAAAATCAGAATCGCCAGCAATAAAGTAGATTTGTTAAAATTGCTTATTCGTTTAAGCTACGATACCAAATCCGTTAATACCAAACAATATTTGGCTTTGCAGGAACAAACCGTGGAAATTGGTAAAATGCTTGGCGGTTGGATAAAATCTTTAAGCCTATAGCTTGATGGCGGTCTCCCTATTTTTGGAAGACCGCCATCATTTTACATTGGAAACTACCAGGGGACGGCCGACGATGTTGTCGTTGCGGTTGGAAGCGGAATTGTAGTTGACGTTGGCAAGACCGCCGTTGTCACGGTTACCGCCGATGAGCCGGTTGCTGTCCTGAAAATTTATTTTAAGCCGTCCACAATTCACCGGAGATTTATTAAAAAATATTTCTCCTGTAACCCTGCCTCACGGCGGTTAATTTTTTACTCGGCAGGCTAAAAATTTCAGCCACCCGATTTAGCCTAAAACAAGGAGTTTCGTGTGTATGGAAGACGGGGCGAGGACAAACCGTAATCTGTCCTTCATTAGCCCTCATCCCAGTTTATTCTAACAAATTTTTTGCAAAAAGAAAGAACCCCCGAACGCACCACAGATGTGATGCGTCAGGGAGTCCAAGCACCCAAGGCCAAGGGACCAAGGGATTACACAAAACAGCCCAGGGGACGGCCGCCGATGCTGCCGCGCCGGCCGGAAGCGGAATCGTAGTAGACGCCGGCAAGACCGCCGCCGTCACGGCCACCGCCGACGAGCCGGCCGCCGCCCCGAAAAACGTCGTCGAACCACGCCCACATATTGAACTTGCCGCGATTGTTATCGTAAACATTGCCAATCGCATTAAATTCAATCGCCCGTTCCAGACGGAAGACAATGCCGTTGCCGGAAAGCACGTCAGCCAACGCTGGCAAAAGCCGGTGGCGCCACTCCTCGTTAGTAATGGAAAACCTAGAACCGATCGGCGTATTGTCGTGCTTGCCAACTACTCCGGCTCCCCGAAGCTTACTGATCAGCGCGGACAAGGGATCATTGACGAACACCTGCGTGCCATCGGTGTAGTCCGTGCCGACCGTAAAGTCGGCAAGATACCAACCGCGCCGGAGGCGTGCGCTATCCGGCGGAAGACCGAGCTTCTTCTCCAAATCAAAATCCCTCATCTGGTCGTAAAACCATTTCTCGGGCTTGACCCATTTGCGAAAGTTGCGGGTTTCGGCGATCTCCTCACCCGGCAGGAACACCGGATGCAGACCGAATGCCGCCCACTTAGCGAGGTTCTCGGCGGTCACCGCAGCGGGCAACGGGTCAACGACGATAGACTGGCCGAAATACCGCCGCAGTTTTTTGGTTACGCTGGCAACCGACTGCTCCAGCGGCGACAGTTCGCGCGGCTGTTCAAACGGATGTTGGTGTTTGGTCACAAGCTGAAGTTGATCCAGCGTGAGACCGGTTCCGGGATTTTCCAGTCCCTGAATCAGTTGCCTGTCCAGTTCTGTAAAAATCCCCGAGCGCTTCCTTAACCAGTCCGGCGTCAGTGAAACCGGACCCACGACCATGCTTAAGCTTGACATGGCTGTTTCTCCTTTTGCTGTTGAAAATCCTCCTACTGCTTTCTCCCAATTTGTCCGCGCAATGCGGCAAACCGAAAGACACATAAATATACTAAAAATTGACCTTATTGTCAAGGCAATATATAATTTCAAATATGAAGTTAATTGTCGGTTTGGGAAATCCGGGGGAGAAATATAAATATACCCGCCACAACGCGGGGTTTTTGGCTTTGGATTTTGTTTTGAGCTTTGACGGTTTTATGGACGCCAAGCCCAGCCGCGAATTCAAATCGGAAATGTATAGTTGGCAGAATGGGGAAAATAAAGTTATTTTCCTCAAGCCGCAAACTTATATGAACGACAGCGGCCAGGCGCTAAAAATTATTTGCAATTTCTATAAACTGGATTTAGCCAAAGACCTTTTGGTAATCCACGACGATACCGATTTGCCGTTTGGAGAAATAAGAACGACCGCATCTTCGTCTTCCGCCGGACACAACGGCGTGCAGAGTATTATAGATAACATCGGCACGCAGGATTTCCGCCGCATCCGCATAGGAGTTGAATCCCGTAAGTCGCGCGCCGATATGCCCACCGACGCTTTTGTCCTGCAAAACTTTTCCGATGATGAATTAAAAAACCTCCGGGAAGAAATTTTCCCGAAAGTAAAAGAAGAAATAAAAAACTTTACAAACTCTTAATCGCTCTCTACTAAATACTAAAAAAAGCGAAATACTAAACTTGGAATTTTCTAGTTTCGTATTTAGTATTTTAGTTTCTTTAGCCCGCCTGCCGACGCTGACTTCTGTGATAGCATCAGATATCAATAATAATCAGCTCGTCTATAGAAAATAGTCTTTGGCGGGCAGGTATTTCGTAGAAAATAAAAATCTGCCCTTTACAGGCAGAATTTAGATTTTTATATCCACTACCCCACTTGCAAGTGAAAGGCTATAAACAATCGTCTACAAACCTTTACTTGGTGCTTGAGTCGGTAATAGGAGGGATGATACCAACCCTTGCGACTTGCAAATAGGATGCTGGATACAAGTAACACAGAAATTTTATCAAAACACAGAAACAGATTTTATTTTTACTTTACCTATTATTTTACTCTATTTTACCGGTTTTGTCAAGGCCGGTCTTTAGGCCTATTTATGCCGATTATTGACGATTCCCTATATTTACACGGTCTTAACCTTCTGCCCCAATTCGGCCCGGCCAGGTTGGCTTTGTTATCTAAGCGGTTTAAAACTTTTAGGGAGGCTTTTTTTGCGTCGGAACAACAACTGGTTTTGGCGGGCATAGACGCGGAGATTGCCGCGAGCTTTGCGTCTTTGCGCGAAAAAATGAATTTAGATGAAGAAGCTGAAAAACTCGCCAAAGAACAAATCGGCATTTTAAGTTTTCGCGATGATAATTATCCGAAGCTTCTTTTGGAAATTCCAAAGCTCCCGCCTATTCTATATTATAGAGGGGCAATATTAACGGCTGATGAATTGTGCATCGCGGTGGTCGGCACCAGGATGATTAGCAATTATGGGCGCTCTATAATCCCAGGCTTAGTTGAGCCGCTGGTGGACGCGGGCGCGGTGATAGTTTCCGGTATGGCCTTTGGCGTTGATGCCGCGGCCCACGAGGTCGCGATTAAAAAAGGCCGGCGCACCATTGCGGTTTTGGGCGGCGGTCTGGATGAAAAAAGTTTATACCCGCGGCATCATGTGTTTTTGGCCCAGCAAATTATGGACAACGGCGGCGCGCTTATTTCCGAATACCCCGTTGGCACGCCGAACTTTAAACAAAATTTTGTGGCGCGCAACCGGATTATTTCCGGAATATCCATCGCTACCGTGGTGGTGGAATGCGACCTGCAAAGCGGCACGCTGATTACCGCAAAACACGCGCTTGACCAAAACCGCACAGTTTACGCCGTGCCCGGGCCGATATATTCGCCGACCAGCGAAGGGCCGAACAACTTAATTAAAATGGGCGCCAAACCGCTGACCTGCGCCAATGATATTTTTCAGGATTTAAATCTTGCGAACCTGCCCGAGCAAAAAACCGCGCAAACGGTTTTTGGCGACAGCAAAGAAGAATCGGCGCTGTTAAAACTTTTAAGCCTTGAACCTATAATTATCAACGAGCTCATAAAAAAATCCGGCCTAAACGCCGCGGCAGTCGGCTCGGCTCTGACCTTTTTGGAAATGAAGGGGAAAGTTAGGAATTTAGGGGGACAACAGTATATACTTTCCCGATAAAATCGGTAAAGTAAATGTCAAATATCAAATTACAAATTTCAAATGAACCGCAGTGCTTGGGCATTAGAACATTTGACATTTATTTGAAATTTGATATTTGTAATTTGAAATTAATATTATGAACCGTTTTATCATCCTAAAATTTACCGCCGGGCTTCTCATACTAATATCGGCGGCTCTTATAATCCACTCCCTCTTCCCCTCCCTCCTTGGCTCCCGCACTTCCATTACCAAATTTTCCGACACCACGGACGGCAGTTTGCAGAGCTATTATGAAAAAGGGCAAAATCTTTCGCCGCGCGGTAATACCGCAACCACTTCCGCGACTTTTTTAGCCGTGGGCGATATTATGCTAAGCCGCAACGTTGCGGCGGCTATTCAAAAATCGGATGATGTTAATCTGCCCTTTAAAAAGATGTCCGATATTTTAAAATCCACGGACTTTAATTTTGGCAATTTGGAATCCCCGGTGTCCCCTCCCCTCCTTAACAAGGAGGGGTGCCCGAGTGCATCCGAGGGCGGGGTGGTTGGAGGCCACTCAATGATATTTGGCGCATCCTGCTCTTATATAAAAAGCCTGTCAGATTTTAATTTTAAAATTCTAAATCTCGCCAACAATCATTCCTTTGACCAAAAATTGGCAGGCATTGATGCTACCAGATCGGTTTTGGACAATCTTAGTATTTCACACGAAGGCACCGGCGACAATCTTGATCAGGCCTGGCAACCCGCTGTAGTGCAGGCCAATGGTCTGCGAATCTGTTTCATCGGCGCTTCATTTTCTTCCATTAACGACGGCGGAAAGGCTACCAACAATTATGTGGCGCGAATTGAAGATTTAGATCATTTAAAATCCGCAATCCGTAATTCGCAATCTGTCTGTAATTTTACTGTGGTTACTATGCACGCCGGCACGGAATATACCCGCACGCCAAATCAAGCGCAAATCACTTTTGCCCACGCCGCGATTGACGATGGGGCAGATATGGTAATCGGCGCGCATCCTCACTGGGTCCAGACCATAGAGCAATACTGCCCCCTGCAGTATTCCCCTCCTAATATAGGAGGGGTGTCCCGCGAAGCGGGACGGGGTGGTACATCAAAGACAAAAAATCTACCACCTCCCCCTGCTACGCAGGGGACTCCTCCTGTCCCAGGAGGAGAGACTGCATCCTGCTCCAACCCCAAATACATTTTCTACTCCCTGGGCAACTTTATTTTTGACCAAAACTTCAGCCAGGATACTATGGAAGGATTAACGCTAAAAATTACTGTCAGCAAAACCGGCTGTTCCCCTTCTCCCCTCCTGAGGGGAGATGCCCCGAGTGCATCCGAGGGGCAGAGAGGTTGTGCCGACAACCTACAAGGCTCCCGCACCCCCGCCGTCCTACAATCCATTGAGCTGATTCCCATCATCATCACCAACTCCCAATCCCGCCCGGCCACGGCGGATGAGAGTAAAAAAATTCTGAAAAAAATTAATCAAAATTCAAACATTCTAACTCCATAGCTTGACAATAATTTTTTTTATGGTTAAACTCACTTTTGTTAGACGCTTAACCGACGCCGATTTAAACACCATCACCGAAAAAACGCTGAGCTATCAATAACAACTCAGCGACCTATTAGCGTTACTATCAGCGACACATCAGCGGAACAAAGCTATGAGCAAACCTCTAATCATCGTAGAATCTCCCACCAAAGCTAAAACCATTAGCCGTTTTTTGGATGGGGATTATATTGTCAGGGCCAGCATGGGACACGTGCGGGATTTGCCAAAGAGCAAAATTTCCATAGATGTTAAAAACGACTTTGATCCCACCTATATTATTCCGGAAAAAGCCAAAGAAACCGTGGCCGAATTAAAAAAGCTGTCCAAAGACGCTTCCTCTATTATATTGGCGACAGACGAAGACCGCGAAGGAGAGGCCATTTCCTGGCATTTGGTGCAGGCTTTAGGCTTGGGCGATGAAGCCCAGATTGCCAAAGGCAAGGAAGATAATCGCATAAAACGCATAGTTTTCCACGAAATTACCAAAACTGCCATTGACGCGGCTTTAAAAAACCCACGCGATATAGATTTGAATTTGGTTGACGCCCAGCAGGCTCGCCGCGTTTTGGACAGACTTGTAGGCTACGAGCTTTCGCCATTTTTATGGCGGAAGATTAGATATGGCCTTTCCGCCGGCCGCGTGCAATCGGTCGCGGTACGTTTAGTAGTGGAGCGCGAGCGCGAAATCCAAAAATTTAAGACGGATGAGTACTGGAGTATAGAAGCGAAGTTGTCGCGAACTGACGATGAGGTGAAGACTTTCATCGCGAAGTTAAACGCGATTGATGGAAAAGCCGTGGGCAAAATGGGAATTCCCGCGGAAGTAGACGCCAAAAAAATCGTGGCGGATTTAAACGGCGCCGAATATAAAGTCGGCGAAATCAATAAAAAAGAAGTTAAGCGCACACCCGCTCCCCCGTTTATCACATCCACGCTCCAGCAGGAAGCCGCGCGCAAATTCGGGATGTCCGCCAAACAGACTATGGTTATTGCCCAACAGCTTTACGAGGGCATCAACATCGGCGCCGAAGGCCACCAGGGCTTGATTACCTATATGAGAACCGACAGCTTAAACCTGGCGCAAAGCGCTTTGGAAGCCATTAAAAAAGTTATTACCGATGATTTTGGAGCCGACTACACACTGCCCGCCGTACGCTCTTTTACCAACAAAAGCAAAGGCGCGCAGGAAGCGCACGAAGCCATTCGTCCCAGCGATGTTGCCCGCAAACCGGCTGACATTGAACAGTATTTGGACAAAGGCCAGTTTAAAATTTATGACCTAATTTGGAAGCGCACCATTGCCTGCCAAATGGCGCAGGCGATTTTGGAGCAGACCTCTGTAGATATAATCGCTGGTAGGGTAGGGTCGCGACCCTACCCTACAGGAAACACCGAATATATCTTCCGTGCCAACGGCCAAACCATCAAATTCGACGGCTTTATTCGCGCCTACACCGAAGGCCAGGACGAGAAAGCCGAGGACGAAATAGAAGGCGTCCTGCCGGAACTTTCGGTTGAAGAAAAATTAAAATTGCACGAATTAAATCCCCTCCAGCATTTTACCGAACCCCCGCCCCGCTATACCGACGCAACTTTAATTAAAACTTTGGAAGCCGCCGGAGTAGGCAGGCCTTCCACCTATGCGCCCACGCTTTCCACCATTCAGGATCGCGGCTACGTGAATAAAATAGACAAAAAATATTCCCCCACCGAGGAAGGCTTTTTGGTTAACGATATGCTGGTGGAAAATTTTCCCGAGATCGTGGACATTAACTTTACTTCCCACATTGAAGAGGAGTTTGACGATATCGCCGAAGGCAAAATTAAATGGGTGGAAGTAATGAAGGAATTTTACGGCCCGTTTAAAAAGCATTTGATTGAAAAGGAAGAAAGCGTGCAAAAAACCATAGAAGTTTCTACTACGCCCTGCCCGCACTGCGGCAAAATGATGCTGATAAAATACGGCCGGATGGGAAAATTTTTGGCCTGCCCGGAAGAAGGCAGTAAAGTAACTTTGCCAATGCCCGAGGAAGCCGCGCAAATTAAAGCTTTGGAAGAAAAGACCAAAGACGAGCGTTGCCCGATTTGCGGCAAACCAATGAACGTGCGCAGAGGGCGATTCGGCTTTTTCCTAGGATGCTCCGATTACCCCAAGTGCAAAGGCATAAGCAAAATCTGGAACAAGACCGGCTACAAATGCCCTGCTTGTTTATCATCCGCCGACAGAAAAGACAAACCTGGTGATATCGTGGAAAAGAAGTCACGAGGCAGAGGCAAACCCTTCTTCGCCTGCACCCGCTTCCCCGACTGTACCTTTGTAATGAACGCCAAACCGGAAAACCAGCAACAGCTTGATGAAGCGTATAAAAACTGGATAGCCAATCCACCAAAACCTAAAAAGGTTTACAAGAAAAAAACCGAGTAACTACTCGGTTTTTTCTTTTTTGTTACTTTTACGTTTCAGTTTGCTTAACGTTCCTATTGCCGTTAGATAGCTCATCGCATCTTTCAATATTTCGTCCCCCTCAGTATAAGATTTAATTCCTCTCTGACAATTAAAGAGAATGCTTCCTGCGGCCTCTAAGGCATTCT
>Ga0265316_10002892_pt1 | contig 17555 bp, 9 predicted proteins | sample 4522metaG_FD_202092 | JGI IMG/M metagenome (GOLD analysis project Ga0265316, IMG submission 202092) | Rhizosphere microbial communities from Carex aquatilis grown in University of Washington, Seatle, WA, United States - 4-5-22 metaG | ecosystem: Host-associated > Plants > Roots > Rhizosphere >... | reverse complement strand
GAAGAAGGGCGAGGGCGCGGCCACGCGCACGGAGATCGCCGAACACGCGGAGGGCCTGGTGTGCCTGTGGGGACAAGCTGAAGCTTGTCCTACATGGCTCCTCGACGCCTTTGGCCCCCGCGACGTCTATGCCGAGATCCAGCGCCACATGGATCGGGAAGAGGAGGCGCGCAACCAGGCGCTGGTCGAGCGGGCCCGCTCTATGAAGGTCCCGCTCCTGGCCACCAACGGAGTCTGCCATGCGACGGCCGCCGAGCGCGAGATCTTCGACGTCCTTACCGCGGTCCGCAACAAAACCACGCTCGATGCGGCGGGACGCCTGCTCGCCAGGAACGCCGAGCGCCACCTCAAGCCGGCCTCCGAAATGGCGCGCCTGTTCGCGGACCACACCGACGCCATTGCCAACACCGTCGAGCTTTCCTCCCGGCTGGAATTCGTCCTCACCGATCTCGGCTACGAGTTTCCGAAATACCCCGTGCCCGAAGGCGAGACGATGAATTCGTTCCTCGCCAGGCGGACAGACGAGGGCGCGCGCCGCCGCTACCGCCCCTATCACGAGCGCGCCCGCAAGCAGATCGAGCGCGAGCTGGCGCTCATCGAAAAGCTCGGACTAGCGGGCTATTTTCTGATCGTTTGGGATCTGGTCCAGTTCTGCCGGAACAACGGAATCCTGGCGCAGGGGCGCGGCTCGGCCGCCAACAGCGCCGTCTGCTACTCGCTGGGGATCACGGCGGTGGACCCGGTCGGCATGGACCTGCTGTTCGAGCGGTTCCTATCCGAAGAGCGCGGCGAGTGGCCGGATATCGACCTCGACCTGCCCAGTGGCGATCAGCGCGAGCGCGTGATTCAGTACGTTTACCAGCGCTACGGGCAGCGCGGCGCGGCCATGACCGCCAACGTCATCACTTACCGCGGCCGCTCCGCCGCGCGCGAGGTCGGCAAGGTTCTGGGTTTTTCCGAAGACGTGTTGGGACGCCTGTCCTCCCTCGCCCGCGCCTGGGAATGGAAGGACCCGCAATACACCGCCGAGCGGCAGTTCCGCGATGCCGGCCTCGATCCCTCTAGCCCGCGCATCCGGAAATTCCTCGAGCTGTACCTGGGCGTGCAGGACCTGCCGCGGCACCTTGGCCAGCACTCCGGCGGAATGGTCATTTGCGAGGGGCAACTCGATTCCGTGGTGCCGCTCGAACCGGCCACCATGCCGGGCCGTGTCGTGGTGCAGTGGGATAAAGACGATTGCGCCGACCTCGGCCTGGTCAAGGTGGACCTGCTGGGCCTGGGCATGATGGCGGTGCTCGAAGAGACGCTGGCGCGCATCCGCGAATCCTATCACGAAGAGGTCGATCTGGCGCAACTGCCTCCGGACGATCCCGAAACCTACTCCGCGCTGCAGCGGGCCGACACCATCGGCATGTTTCAGGTGGAGAGCCGGGCGCAGCAGGCCGTGTTGCCGCGCATGCGTCCCGAGCGCTTCTACGACATTGTGGTGCAGGTGGGCATAATCCGCCCCGGGCCCATCGTGGGCAAGATGGTGCACCCCTATCTGAAGCGACGGCAGGGACGCGAGCCGGCCGAATGTCTGCACCCTTCGCTCGAGCGCGTGCTGCGCCGCACCCTGGGCGTGCCCCTTTTTCAGGAGCAGTTGCTGCGCATGGCGATGATCGCCTCGAACTTCAGCGGCGGCGAGGCCGAGGACCTTCGGCGCGCCTTCAGTCACAAGCGCTCGGAGGCGAAGATGCAGGAGATCGAAGTCCGCCTGCGCGCGGGCATGGAGCGCAACGGAATCACCGGCCCGGTGCAGGATACCATCGTGCAGGCGATCGCCTCCTTCGCGCTCTACGGCTTTCCCGAATCGCACGCCGCCAGCTTCGCCCTGCTGGCCTACGCCAGCGCATATCTGAAGGTTCACTACCTGGCCGCCTTCACCGCCGCGATGCTGAACAACCAGCCCATGGGCTTCTATCACCCTTCGACGCTCATCAAAGACGCGCAGCGTCATGGACTGAAAGTGAAGCCGGTGGACGTGACGGTTTCCGACTGGCCCTGCACGCTCGAAATGCCCGCTCTACGCCTGGGCATGCGCTATGTGCGCGGGTTGCGCGAGGAGGCGGGGCAAGCCATCGTGCGCCGGCGCCCCTTCGCGAGCATCGACGACCTGGTGCGCCGCGTTCCGGAGCTACGCAAGGACGAACTGACCAAACTGGCCGCGGTCGGCGCATTGAACGCTCTGGAGGCGGCCGGCCGGCGCGGCGCGATGTGGGAATCGGCACGAGCGATCCAGCCGGTCGGTCCGCTGCTGGAATCCTCACTGGCTGAAGCCTGCGCTATCCCCCTCCGCCCCATGACCCCCGAGGAGCGCTTGCACGCCGATTACCTGGGCACCGGCGTCACCATCGGACGCCACCCCATGGCCTGGCGCCGCGCTGAGATGAACGCGCGCCACGCCACCCCCGCCGCAGAGCTTCACCGGATGCGGAACGGCCGCCCCGTGCGCGTGGGCGGCGCGGTCATCGTCCGCCAGCGTCCCGGCACAGCGCACGGCTTCGTCTTCCTCAGCCTCGAAGACGAGACCGGAATCTCCAACATCATCGTTACCCCGGACGTGTTCGAGCAGTACCGCCTGACGCTGGTGGGGGCACCATTCCTGTTCATCGAGGGCGCGCTCCAGAACGTAGACGGCGTGGTGTCGGTGAAGGCCAGCCACATTGAGGCGCTTCCCGCATGGACGGCGGAGCCGGTGTCGCACGATTTCCGCTAGGGGCCAGCTTCCAGTATGCTGTTGCTAAGCAGCCTGAACCGGAGTGGGCGAAAGCGAGGGGATTTCCATGGCGCGACGATCGTTTCTATCGCAGCTAGTTGCTTTGCCGTTTCTCGGCCTGACGGCCTGGGGCATCGTATCGCCGCTGATGCAACACTTGGGCGATGAGGCACGCCGGCTCGCGCTCCTCCGGGCGGCCATGGAGGCCTGGCGGGCGGCGCCGAACGATTGCTTCCTCTGGGCATTCCGGACGGAATGGAAGGCTCTGCCTCCGAAAGAGGCGCGGACCGTGGCGCGCGAAATCGTCCGCGTGACGCTCGAGGAGCCCGACCAGCCGATCACGGCGTCCTATGGCGAGGAAGGAACCGTGCGGATAACGTCCCGCCGGGAGCACAACCTGTTTCAGCTCCTCCACGTTCTTCGCCATCTTGATGGACCACTGGCGGAGTCGCTCATTGCGGACCATGAACAGCTCGCCGCCGCCGCCCGCCGTTTTCCCAACGGGATGGACTCGCTGAGGGAGGAAGCCGAGGCCCGCGCCGCCGCCCCTGGACCAAGTCCCGGCGGTGGTTACATCAGGTACGGGCGGCCAGCGGATTTCCCCTATCTGGACGCGCTCATGCAGGCCTCGCGGGACGGAGACTTTGGGCCTCCCATCGAGTACGCGCTCGAGCAATACCGGAAAGACTCCGCGCCGGACAGCCCGAACGAGGTCCCGCGCGAGTTCTGGCCTTCGACCTGCAGTCTTCGCGGCATTTTCTACCGCGCCGGGGAGCGGCTCGGGCTCGGCGCAACCGTCTATCTCGACCGCATCCCGGACCCCGACCTCCGGCTCTTTGCACAGATCGAGCTCGCGGCCGCCGTGGCCGGGCTGCCGGAGTTGCAAGGACCACAGCGGGGCTATCCCCACCTCCGTAGCGCCCCGCCCAGGTGAGGTGTGGCGCGGGCGACGATCATGATGATGAGGCTGGTGTCATCGCTCTGCCGTCGGTCTACGCTGTGGCCGGGTTGCCTTAGTCAACTCGTTTGCGTGGCGCCTCCATCCAGTTGCCGCCCGCGTCGCGAGTGAACGAAGCCCCGCCTATCCGAATCTCTGTTCCGGGAGCGTGGTCAACGAACTCAAGCAACTCCGGCGCGAACCAAAGGATGTCGGCTCGGCCTTCGAAGTGAACGGTGATGGCGCAGTCGCTGTCTGAGCGGCCCACGAGTGCAACGCCCGTGACTGACGGTGTAGTCTGGCCCCAAACCTGACCGATCCGGCCGGCGACGCCCAACGCCTCTGTCTCCGGTGTCGAACGCACCCGGACATTGTCGCCGAAACTCGCTTCCGGGCTGGCGGGCATCGGCGGTGCCGCCCTACTCTTCTTCCTCCTGCCGGACCCGTTCGTAGCACGGGATGCAGAACTTAGCCCAGGGGACTGCTTCCAGACGCTTCGCCGAGATGGGCTCGCCGCAGCCCTCGCAGATGCCGAAAGTGCCGCGGTCGAGCCGCCGCACGGCCGCTTCGAGCTCGCGCAGCAGCGCGGTCTCGAGCCGGTTCTGGTTCACGAAAAGCCATTCGTCGTGGCTCTTCTGACACCAGTCGCCAAAGTCGAGTGGCTCCTCGGGACGCTGCACGAATTCGGCCGCCCGTCTTGCCGACAGCCCCTGGCGGACCTCGTGGATCTTCCCCAGGATCTGCCCCAGATACTGCTCCGTTCTCACGGGCGCCAGCGCCTCTTTCACCATGCCTGCCATCTTCCCCTCCATTAAGGCCACACTACGGTAGCACGATTTTGGAGAATCGGACACCAAAGTTGACGAAAAATGTTTGGGCTGAAGCGGGTGCGGGACTGCACGCGTGCGGGGTGGCCGGGTTCCTGACCTGCCTGAGGCAGGGGGGCGCAATGCGAGAATCGGAGCATGGAAAACCGCGAGATCGCGCGCCTGCTCTCCGAGACCGCGGATCTCATGGAGATCGCCGCCGAGGACCCCTTCCGCATCCGCAGCTATCGCAACGGAGCCTCCGTCATCGAGAGCTACCCCGAGCGCATCGAGGACATCCTGAAGGAGCAGCGCAAGGTCACCGACATCCCCGGCATCGGGAAGGGCCTGGCCTCGGCCTTGCAGGAAATCGTCACGCGCGGCTCGTTCGAGCGCCGCGACCTGCTGCTCACCAAATACCCGCCCACGGCGCTCGAGCTTCTGAAGATCCAGGGCCTGGGCCCCAAGACCATCGCGCTGCTCTGGGAGCACTACCGCGTCAGCACCATCGATGACCTCGAGCGCATCTGCCAGGAACAGAAGCTGCGGCTGCTGCCTCGCCTGGGCGCCAAGCTCGAAGAGAAGGTGCTGCGCTCCATCGCCCAATACCGCCGGCGCAGCGGCCGTTTCCTGCTGAGTTTTGCGGATGAACTTGCCGGCGAGTTGGTCGCCTACCTCGCTGCCACTCCCGGTGTCGACAAGGTAACGCCCGCCGGCAGCCTGCGCCGCGGGAAGGAGACGGTGGGCGACCTCGATCTGCTGGTCACCGGCCCGGCCCCCGAAGCCGCGCTCGATCGGTTCGTGGCGAATCCCCGTGTCAGGGAGGTCCTCGGAAAGGGCCCCAACAAGGCCAGCGCCAAAGTGGGACTGCAATCCATCCAGGTGGACGTGCGCGCGCTCCCCGCCGAGAGCTACGGCGCGGCGCTGATGTACTTCACCGGCAGCAAGGAGCACAATATCGCGCTTCGCGGCCGCTGCCTCAAGATGGGATACACGCTGAGCGAGTACGGCCTGTTCCAGGTCGAAGGCGGGACCAAGGTGGCCGGCGAGACCGAGGAAGAGGTCTACCGGAAGCTCGGCCTATCCTGGATTCCGCCCGAGCTTCGTGAGAACCAGGGGGAGATCGACGCCGCCGCCGAGGGCCGCCTGCCGCGCCTCGTCGAACTCGCCGATATCCGCGGCGACCTGCACATGCACACCACGGAGACCGACGGCCGCGCCTCTCTCGAAGAGATGGCCGCCGCGGCGCGCGAGCTAGGCTACCAGTACATCGCCGTCACCGACCACTCCCAGGCGCTGGCCATGGCCAACGGCCTCGACGAGGCCCGCGTGCTCGCCTTCGCCCACCGCGTGCGCGAGATGGACCAGAGCGGGCTCGGCATCCGCGTGTTTTCGGGCATCGAGTGCGACATCCGCCGCGACGGCACGATGGACCTGGCCGATGACGCTCTGGCCGAGCTCGACTTCGTCATCGGCAGCGTCCACAGCTACATGAACCAGGAGTCGGCCGAGATGACGGACCGCCTGCTGCGCGCGCTCGAGTGCCCGCACATCCGCGCTCTCGGACACCCCACGGGACGCCTCCTTCTGGTGCGCGATGCGTTCCCCTTCGACTTCGACCGCGTGGCCGCGGAGGCCGCCCGGCGCGGCGTGTTTATGGAGATCAACGCCAGCCCCGAGCGCCTGGACTTGCACGACACCCTGCTGCGGCAGGCCAAGGCCCGCGGCGTCCGCTTTGTCATCTCCACCGACGCTCACCACCCCAAGCACCTGCTCAACATGCGCTATGGAGTCACCATGGCGCGACGCGGTTGGCTCGAGGCGTCCGACGTGATCAATACGTTACCATTGAATCAGTTCGAGCAACGGATCGGCCGGTAGGGACAGGGCGCTGCGTCTCCCGTAGACACAATGCGCTTTTCCCGATTTTCCGAAAGCTATGAGTCTAATTCCCATCGAGAAGTACAAGCTGAAGAACGGCCTGCGCGTGATTCTGGCGCCGGATAGCTCCGTGCCCGTGGTTACGGTCTACATCATCTACGGCGTGGGCGCGCGCGTCGAGGAAAAGGGCCGCACCGGGTTCGCCCACCTCTTCGAGCACATGATGTTCCAGGGCTCGGAGAACGCTCCCAAAGGCACGCATTTCCGCCTCGTCGAATCGAACGGCGGATCGCTCAACGGCTCCACCCATCCCGACTACACCGACTACTTCGAGGTTCTGCCGTCGAACAAGCTGGCGGTCGGCCTGTGGCTGGAATCGGACCGTATGCGCGCGCTCGCCATCAACCAGGACAACCTCGACAACCAGAAAGAGGCGGTGAAGCAGGAGCGGCGGCTCTCCTTCGACAATCAGCCCTACAACACCGCCATCGTCGATCGCTGGCCCGAGATCTCCTACCGCAACTGGCAGAATTCGCACTCGCTGATCGGATCCTTCGAAGACCTCAACGCCTCCACCGTGGAAGACGTCGCCCGCTTCTTTCACACTCATTACGTGCCCAACAACGCCGTTATGGTGCTCTCTGGCGACATTCAGGCTGACGAGGCAAAGGAACTGGTGGACGTCTATTTCGGCGACATGCCGGCCAAGCCGTTGCCCACCATTCCCGATATGACCGAGCCTCCGCAGACCGCCCCCCGAACCGAGGTCTACCAGGACAAGCTGGCCCGCGTTCCCGCCGTCATCATCGGCTATCCCGGCCCCGGCCGCCGCACGCCCGACTACAACGCGCTGGTCATGCTCGACTTCCTGCTTACCGGCGGCGACAGCTCGCGCTTCCAGCAGAACCTGGTTAAAGGGAAGAAGTCGGTCATCCAGTACGAGGCCAATCTCGGCTGGCCGTTCGCCGGCGCCACCGATTACAGGGACCCCGGCCAGTACGCCATGATGCTGCTCTACAACCCCGCCTTCAAGGGCGACGAAATCGTGGCGCAGGTGGAAGAGGAGATCGGGAAGATCGCCCGCGATGGCGTCGATCCGAAGGAACTGGACCGCGCCCGCACGTATTTCCGGTCGTCGCGCCTCCGCCAGCTCCAGAGTTCGCACAGCCGCGCCGCGCTCCTCGGGAAGTTCGAGCTTCTCGACGGTAACCCCGATTACATCAACACCGAGATGGACGATTTCCTGGCCGTGACGCCAGCCCAGATCCAGGCCGCCGCAAGGAAGTACCTGGATCCGGAGAAGCGGTCCGTGCTCGACATTGTGCCTTCGGGCGTCGAGCCCGAGGCGGGCGATGCCTCCGCCGAGGGCGGAGAGAACTGACATGCGCGGCCCTATGGATAGAACCAAGGCTCCTCAGACTCCCGATTTGCCGGTGTTCAAGCTTCCCGCCGTTTTCGAGACCCGGCTCCCCAACGGATTGACGGTCCTGCTGGTCGAAGATAAACGGTTCCCCGTGGTGACCGCGCGGCTCGGCTTTGAGGCCGGCGCGAAATACGACCCGCCTGAGCTTCGCGGCCTTTCCGAGACCGCGGGCGCGCTGCTCACCGAAGGCACAACCCATCGCATCGCGCGCCAGATCGCCGAAGAGGCCGCCTCGATCGGCGGCAGCCTGCACGCGGACTCATCCGCGGATTCGTTCGTGCTGGCAGCCAGCGCCCTCTCGGAGAACCTGCCGCGAATGCTCGAGCTCATGGCCGACGTCGCGCGCAACGCCGACTTCCCCGAAGAGGAAGTCGCCCTCCGCAAGCAGAATCGCAAGCAGGAACTGCTGGCGCAGCGCGCCGACGCCGGCTTCCTGGCGGACGAGAAGTTCTCGGAAGTCGTCTTCAGCCCGCATCCCTACTCGCGGCAGGACCCCACCCCGGAATCGATCGACCTGCTGGACCGCGCCGCTCTGGACGATTTCCGCGATCGTTATCTGGTTCCGGCCAACGCCGTGCTCGTCCTGCTGGGCGCGCTTCCGGAGCGTAAGCAGGCGCTCGATCTGATCGAGGCCCGGTTCGGCGACTGGGCCAGCAGGGAAACGCCCGCGGCTCCGGCGGCGCAGTTCCCGGCGCCCGGCAGGTCGGTCACGCTGGTGGACCGCCCCGGCTCCGTGCAGGCCGATCTCCGCATTGGCCGGCTCGCCGTCACCCGCACCGATCCGGATTACTTCCCGCTGCTGGTGGCCAACACCATCCTAGGGGGCGGCGCCAGTTCCCGCCTCTTCGCGAACGTCCGCGAGAAGATGGGCTACGCGTACGACGTGCATAGCGCGGCCATGCCGCTCAAGGATTCCGGTACGTTCTCCGTGGCCACGCAGGTGCGTAACGAGGTGCTCGTTACCGCGATCCAGGCTCTTCTGGCGGAGATGCGGGAGATCGCCACCAAGGACGTCTCAGCGGACGAACTGGCCACGGCCAAGAACTATCTCTGCGGCGTCTTTGTCATGCGGCTGGAGACCCAGGACGGCTTGGCCAGCCAGCTCGCCGCGGCCAAGCTGCTGGGCCTTCCGCTGGACTATCTCGAGAAGTACACGGCGCGCGTGCGTGCCGTCGATGCGGCCGCGATTCGCTCCGTTGCGGCCAGGTATATCAGCCCCGACGCCGCAGTGTTGGTGGCCGTGGGCGCCGCCGCAGAGATCTCCGAGCAGCTCGAGACCTTCGGCGAGGTCTCCATCGTAAAGGCGGACCGATGAAACTGCTCTCCTCGCGAACGCGTTACAAGAACTCGATCTTCTCGGTCAACGAGGAGCAGGCCCTCGAGCCCGGCGGACTGCGCATCCAGCGCGCCATCGTGCGCCACGGCCCCTCGGCGGTGATGATGCCGGTGGACGAGAAAGGCCGGGTGTTGCTGGTCCGGCAATTCCGCCTGGCGGCGGGAGCTTCGCTGTGGGAGCTTTCGGCCGGGCGGGTGGACGAGGGCGAAACGGTCCTTGCCGCGGCTAAACGCGAGCTGATCGAGGAGACCGGCTACCGGGCGCGCAAGTGGCGCAAGCTGGTCACCTACTATGCCAGTCCCGGCTATGTGTCGGAGACCATGACCATCTACCTGGCCACCGGCCTCACCGCCGGTCAGGCGACTCCCATGGAAGACGAACGCATCGAATGCCGCTGGTTCACGCCGAAAGAGCTCGATCGTATGATCCAGACCGGCCGCATCATCGACGGAAAAACGATGATCGGGTATCTCTTCTGGCGGAAGTACAAGCCCTGACGCCGTGACTTGTGGCGCAGGCACTCCTGCGCTTGCCTTACTTCGCCGGAGCCGCCGCCGCCGGTGCGGCAGGCCTCGCCGTGGGCGCCGCAGGCTTCGCCGCCGGGGCGGCGCTGGCGGCTGGAGCGGTGCTCCCGGCGCTCTGCGCCTGATCGTATAGGGTGACGATATCCCGCGTGATATCGATCGAGTTGGAAGCGAACAGAACCGGCGTCTGGGGCGAGCTTACATCCAGGATGAGCACGAAGCCGTGTTCGCTGGCGTAGCGGTCCACCACCACCATGATTTTCTGGCCGAGCACCTGGAGCACCCGGTCCTGGTCCTGCTGTAGCTCCGCCTGCGCGTCGTCGGTGTCGCGCTGCAACTGCTTGCGGCGCTGGTCGATGTCCCGCATCAGTTTCTGCCGCGCCTCGTCCGACATGGTGTTGGTGCCGGTGCGGTACTGCTGTTCGAGCTGCTGCACCTCGGACTGCCTCTGCTCCAGCTCCTTCTTCCTCGGTTCGTACTTGGTGCTCAGCTCGCTGACGGCCTTCTGCCCGTCCCGGGTTTGGGCGATCGCCTGCTGAATATTGAGGATGCCTACCTTGGTGGGTGGCGCGGCCGCCTGGCCGAAGGCCAGAACTCCGAAACCCAGCGCCAGCAAGGGCGCTTGAAACACGCTTTTCGTCACGAAATCGACTCCTTCAAACTCTTGATGTTAGCACAGCGACTTCTGTTCGGCGCCCAGGTGCCGGCACGAGTGCGTCAATCCGGCTGCCACAATTCACTAGAACGTCCGTCCGATGGTGAAGCGGAACGAGGTCCTCCGGTCCGGATAATTGTATCCCGTCCCGATCGTCCCTACCGCGTTCGCGTAACTGGCCGAGTTCGGGAACATCGAGCGATCCACCACGATGGGCTGCTGGACCGGGCCATTGTAGATCGTCGGATTGTAGGCGTAGTAGACTCGGAACGGTGCGTTCACTACCGGCAGGATCACCTGCAGTTCGAGGCCGGTGGAGGTGCGTGGCCGCTCGGTTCCGGGAGCGATCTTGATTTCGTTCGTGAACCCCGCCCACGGAAACTCCTGGTTTAACTGTTTCAGGCGCGACGCGCTTATGGTCAGTTGCGAGGGCAAGGTCACCCGGTCCCATCCTGCATCGAAGAACGCGGCCAGCGTCACCGGTCCGAAGATCGGGATGCGGTACTCGAAGTTGCTGATGGCCTGCGTATCGCCGCCAATCGCGATCGCCTGATAGACCGGGATCGTCATGGTGGCGTTGGTCCAGGTCACGTTGCCGGTCGAGTCGAAGGACTTCTGCACGCGCTGAGAACCATCGGCGTTCAATACGTTGACCGTGGCCGCGCTCGGGATGAACGCGATCGGGCTGATGCCCCAGATCTCGAACCCGCGCACGTCCTGCTCGCCGCCGATGTAGAAGCGGTTGAAAGGCGGCGCCGACTTGCCGCCGTACCCGGTAATCATCGTGCCCATGAAGCGCATTCCGATCACGTGCCCTTTCTTCAGGGCCGGGTGGAAGTAGCTGAACGAAATGGACGGCTGGAGCGTGTTCACGTTGCCGCCCAGATAGTTGCCCGCGACGCCGGCCGAAGCCGAGAAGCTGTGGCCGTGCGTCGGTGTGATGGGGTGGTCCACCGAGTTGTAGGTGTACGAGGGCGTGATCGAGCTCGTCCGGATCCCCGTCAACTGGTTCGGCCCGCTCAACGTGCCCTGGAAGCTCGAATAGTCGAAATACGTCGTCGCCGCGGTGGTTAGGGGCGTGTACGAACTCAGGCTGTACCCGTAACTGATCCCCACCCGCGAGAAAGCTCTCCGCCGCAGAGGATAACTCGCAAATACCGTGAAACCGCGGGTGTCCGAGGTGTAGTTCAACAGGTTCTGCGCACCAACCTGCTGGAACAGCGGAATCAGGTTCTGCCCGTACAGGATAGACGCTTCGCGGCCCTGATCGTAGTTGAACCGCTGAATGAACACGGTGAAGCCGGTCTGTATCGGGCGATTCAGGAAATACGGCTCGGTGAAGCCGAACGTCACGTTCCGTATCCGGGTTCCCAACTGCGACTCGATAGAGAGGGTCTCGCCCAGGCCCAGGAAGTTATTGGTCGAGTAATTGAGCCCCACGAAGCTTCCCGCGATGCCCGACACGCCTCCCGTCAACCCGATTGTGTTCTTGCCGCGCTCCCTCACCTTCAGCGTGATATCGACCGTGTTCGTCTGCGGGTTGCGGGTGATCTGCGCCGCCTCCTCTTTCTTGAGCGTCTCGAAATACCCCAACTGATTCAGGCGCAGAATGCTCATCTCCCACATCTTCGAGTTGAACAGATCGCCCTCGTCGATCAGCAGCTCGCGGCGGATCACCTTGTCCCGCGTCGTGTTGTTGCCCTGGAAATCGATGCGGCGCACGTAGAACTGCTTGCCCTCGTCTGCGGTGATCGTCAGGTCGATCTGGTTCGTGCCCACCGTCTCGGGAAGGGGCTCGGGGACGAAGTCTATGTAGCCGAAGCTGCCGTAAAGGTCGCGCAGGTTCTCCATGCCTTTACGCAGCTTCTCCGTGGAGAACACGTCGCCCGTCTTCATGCGGAACATGGGCCCGGTGAGGCTTTCCGGCACCCGGAACAGCTTCACGCCCACGTAGTTCACGTTGCGCAGATGGTAGAGCGGGCCCTCTTCCAGGGGCAGGACGATGTCGGCGTTAATCCCCGGCTTGGACTTATAGATGAACGGGATCCGGAACTTCCCCGCGGCCGTGTTGCGCAGCGTTACTTTCTGCTCCAGCACGCGGGCGGTGAAGTAACCCTTGGTCTGATAGAAGTCCTGGATGCGGGACTTGTCCTCCTCGAGTTTCGCCAGGTCGTACGTTTTCGCGAACAGGTCCTCGAACAGGATCGAGTGGGGAACCCCCAGCGGCCGCAGGTTCTTCATGGCCCGCACCACCTCGCGGTGGCTGAAGGCCTTGTTTCCCTGGATGTCGATGGCTCCCACCTTCACCTTGGGGCCCTCGTTCACCTGGAAGGTGACCTCGAGCGAAGAAGGCGGGATCTGGCGTAGTTCCGGAACCACTTCCGCGTATTGCCGGCCGCGCTCGGCCTCGTACTCTTTGATCACCACGACCGCGCGCTGTATCTTGTTCGGATCGTACTGAGACTCGACCGAGAGGCCCACCTTGCGCTCTTTATACCGGTCCAGCAACTCCGACAGGGTCACCGATTTCATCCCCTCGTACTTGATCGAGCGGATCACCTGCCGCTCCACCAGCACGAACCGGACGATGATGCCCGCCGTGCCTGTCTCGGTCTCGATCCGGATATCGTCGAAGCGGCCCGTATTCCACAGGGCCATGAAGTCGCGGCGCAGGGCTTCCTGCTCGTAGTGGTCGCCCTTCTTGCTGAAGATCATCGCCTTCAGAGTGTCCTGCGGCACGCGGCGCGCCCCGCGGAACTCGATGGCTTCGATGATGGTCAGGTTGGGAGCGGCCGGCGGGGCCACCTGGGGTGTTTCGAACGGCGCTTTCTCGCCCTGCGGTGCGGGCGGCTTCTGCACCGGAGCGGGCGCTTTCTCCGGCGCCTGGGGCGCCGATTCGAAGGGATTCTGCTGCTGTTGTTGCTGGTCGGGTTTCTGTGGCGGGGACGGCTGCGGCTGCGCCTTGGCAGTCAGGCAGCATGCGCAAACGAAGAGTACCCACAGGCACCCGTCGGGCCTGTCAAACCTCATGCGGACTCAGTTCCTCTCCACTCTGCGCGCCTATTCAGACGTGGCGCCAGCTCTCGGCGTTTCATCCGATGGTCGCCATCCTGCGCAGATTGAATCATTTATTCTAACACTTCGGATTCGAAGGGCCGCTCGGTCGATGCTCTCTATTCGACGGCATCCGGGGTCGCGTCCGTTTCACGCATCTCCCCGGGGGTTGCCTCCCCGAGGAAGGATCGTGTCACCGAACGGAGCCCGCTGGGAAACCAGCCCAGCACCAGGCCGTAGGTCACGTGCGCCAGCAGGAGGGTCCGAGGCGGACTGTACAAAGCGACGAATCCCCCCAGCTTCCTTCGAAACAGAGCCTGGGAAAAGTAGAACCAGACTAGCCCGGTCAGCAATCCCAGCAACGCCACCCGAAGGCGCCTCCCGGCGTTGCCCACCAGCAGGCCGAATGTCATCCCGATCAGGCCTGAGACCGAGAAGTGCAGGCCCAGGCCCAAGACCGTGGCCCAGCCGAAACCGCGCTCGAGCGTCGGCTGTCCGCTCAATGTCGAACCAAGCAGGTTCGGCGCGGTCCAGATCGAACGCAACTCCACCAGCGCGCTGAGAGCCAGCCACCCGAACATGGCCGCCCCCCCCAACACCCCGGCCTCGATTCCGGCCAGTGCTCTGCAGATCGGGGGCCAGACCCGGCCATGATTTTCCGGACCCATCAAAAGAGCCTATACTACCACGCCTGGGTTGGCAGGGCCGCCCCCCTGGTCCGCGGGTTGTCCGCCGCTTGCCCGCCGGGCCCCGGTTCCGCCCCGGCGGCCCCAGTCCTAACTGACTGGAATGCCTGCCGCGGCGCCGGCATAGCGCTCCACCGTTTCCTCCAACACCTTGCGGCTGATAGGCTTGGTGACGTGATCGTCCATCCCGGCGTCGAGGCACCGCTCCCGGTCGCCGCTCATGGCGTGCGCGGTCATGGCGACGATAGGTACGTGGGTCCCCGCGTTCTGTTCCCGCTGCCGCATCCGCCGGGTGGCTTCGAAGCCATCCATCTCTGGCATTTGCACGTCCATGAAGACCAGGTCGAAGGTGGCGTTGTCGAAGGTGACGCACGCTTCAGCGCCATTTGAGGCGAGCGTGACCCGGTGTCCCATCTTCTCGAGCATGGTGGCAGCCAGTTTCTTGTTCACCGGGTTGTCCTCGGCCACCAGGATGCGCAGGGAGCGCGCGGGCGGCATCGCAGGCGCCGCCGCGGCAACCGGCGCCTCTTTGGCCCGCGGGCCGCCCAGCGCCTTGCGGATCGACAACAGGAGCTCCGGGGTCGCGATGGGCTTCACCAGGTAGGCTTCCACCCCCAGTTCACGGCACCGCTGCGCGCTGGCGCTGTGGCCCGTGGAGGTCAGCATCAGGATCGTTGCGGCGCGCCAGGAGGGATGGGCGCGAATGCACTCGATCATCTCGAAGCCGTCCATCCCCGGCATTTGCTCGTCCAGCAGGATCAGACGGAAGGGCTGTCCCGCGGCCGCCGACTGTTCCAGCCGCGCCAGGCCGGCGGGACCCGACTCCGCCTCTCCCGGCTCCATTCTCCATTGCCGGGTGGCTCTCTGGAGAATGCGGCGGTTGGTCGCACTGTCGTCGACAATCAGCACGCGAACGCCGCGAAGGTCCTCGACCGGCGCCGCCCGGTCTTCGTTCTCCCCAACCGGGGCCGCCGCCATGCGCGACGTGAAGTGGAACACCGAGCCCGCCCCGGGCGCGCTCTCCATCCAGATCTCTCCCCCCATCAGGCGCACAATGCGCGCTGAGATGACCAGCCCCAGCCCGGTGCCGCCGTACTGGCGCGTGGTCGACGAGTCCGCCTGCTCGAAGGCCCGAAACAGCCTGTCCTGCTTCTCCGGCGCGATCCCGATGCCCGTGTCCCGCACCGCTACGTGCAGCTTTACCGCTTCCCCGTCGCGCTCCGCGATGCGCACCTGGACCGTTACCTCGCCGCGTTCCGTGAACTTGATGGCGTTGCCGGTCAGGTTCAGCAGAACTTGCCGCAAGCGTGCCGGGTCGCCGATCAGGTCCGGCGGTACCTCCGGCTCGATGTCGAAAGCCAGTTCGAGCCCCTTTCTGTGCGCGGTAACCGCCATGCTCTTCATCGCCTCGCCAACGATCTCCCCCAGGTTGAAACGAACCGCGCTCAGGACCATCTTGCCGGCTTCGATCTTCGAGTAGTCGAGGACATCGTTGAGGATCACCAGCAAGCTCTCGGCCGAAGACCGCACCAGGGAAAGGAACTCCCGCTGCTCGGCCGTAAGGTCGGTGGAGAGGGCCAGTTCAGTCATGCCAAGGATGCCGTTCATCGGGGTGCGGATCTCGTGGCTCATGTTGGCCACGAACTCGCTCTTGGCGCGGCTGGCCGCTTCCGCCGCCACTTTAGCCGCGCGCAGTTCCTCCTCGATCTGCTTGCGCTGCGTGATATCCATCGCCACGCCCAGAACCTGCACCTCCCCGTCTTCATTGACGATGGGCCGCTTGACGGTCTGAAGCCAGCGGGTCTTGCCGGCGGCGTCCGTGAACAGGTGTTCGGGTATGAACTTCTCCTGGATCGTCTTCAGCACCTCTTGATCGGAGCGGGAGAGGTACTCCGCCTGCTCCTTTTGCGAGCTGACGTCCAGGACGGTCTTGCCGATCATGTTCTCCACGCTTGTGCCATAGCCCTCGGCGATGGCCCGGTTGGCCAGCGTAAAGCGGCCCTGACGGTCTTTGACGAAGACGAAGGAGGGCAGAATATCGATCACCTGCCGCAGGAAGGCCCGCTGCGTCCGCAGGTCTTTGGTGCGCTCGTAGACCACCCGGGCCAGTTCCTCCGCCCTGCCGCGTAGTCGCCGCGTGTAGAGTCTCTGCAGGGCCACGGCCGCAAGAAGCAACGCCAGGGCGCACACGCCGCGGAACCAGTAGGTCTGGTAGAACCGCGGCTCGATGGTGAACTGTACCGAGGCCCCCTGGAGGTTCCACACCCCGTCGTCGTTCGAGGCGATCACCCGAAAGCGGTACGGGCCCGCGGGAAGACGGGTGTAGCTGGCCACGCGGCGCGAGCCTGCGTCCACCCAGCCGCGGTCGTAGCCTTCCAGGCAGTACTTGAAACGCACTCGGGCCGGTACCAGCATGCTCAAGCTCGTGTACCAGATTTCAATCCGGTCCTTGCCCGGAGAGATCGGAAGGCGCTCATCGAGGGGCACCGCCTCGCCGTCCGCTACCACCCCCTCGATCACCACCGGGGGGACCAGTTCATTGCGCGCCAGGCGCCTGGGATCCGCCATCACGATCCCTTTCTGCGTGGTGAACCACAGCCGGCCGTCCCGTGTTCGCCAGCCTCCCGGCCCCGCCGCTGGATCGGAAGCCTCACTGGTACGCATCCCGTCGTCCGTCCCGTATCGGACCGTCCGCACGGTCGAGGAGAGCCCCTCAGCCACGTCGTCCAGGTCTTTCCGGTTCGCCACGTAGATGCCATTTGGAGTGCTGATCCACAGGTTCCCGTCGCCGTCCGTGAGAACGCGCGACGTGTAGCCGTCGAAAAGTCCCTCCCGCTCTCCGTAGTGCGTGATGCGTCCGTCCCGGATGCGCAGCCGGGTGAGGCCCGGTGTGCGGCCTCCCAGCCACAGGCTCCCCCGCCCGTCTTCGGCGATCGAAGTGACCGCGAAGTCGATCTGCTTCTGGCGGGCCTCCCGCGGCGAGAGTCCTTTGGCGAACTTGAAGAGACCTTGCGCCGTGCCGAACCACAGCGTCCCCTGCGAATCGCGGTAGATCGTGAAGGTGTAGTTGCCGCGGGTCGAAAGCGGCGTCGTTTCCCCGTTGACCGTGAAGGGGCGGACCTGCCCGTTCTTGAAACGCACCGCCATCGCGCCGGCCACGATCAGGCTCTCGTCGTCTTCGCCGATGGCGGAAATGAAATAGGGGAGTTGCCTCCACTGCCTGGTCAACCGCCCGTCCTTGTAACGGACCAGGTCCGAGGTGGTTCCAACCCAGAGGCTGCCATCCCGGCTCGCGAACAGGGCGTGACCGAAGGTGCTCCGCAGGCCATCTGTTTGCGTGATGGCGGTCACCACTCCGTCCTTGATGCGCGCCACTCCTCCGCCTTCGCAAAAAACGTAGAGGCTGCCGTCCGTGGTCTCGACCGCGGACCGGGTATCGTCCGAAGGAAGGCCCTCCTTGACCGTGAAGGTCGTGAGCCTGGTGTCGCGGAAGCG
>Ga0265316_10002891_pt1 | contig 17556 bp, 14 predicted proteins | sample 4522metaG_FD_202092 | JGI IMG/M metagenome (GOLD analysis project Ga0265316, IMG submission 202092) | Rhizosphere microbial communities from Carex aquatilis grown in University of Washington, Seatle, WA, United States - 4-5-22 metaG | ecosystem: Host-associated > Plants > Roots > Rhizosphere >... | reverse complement strand
TTACCATTAAAAAACAGGCCGAATGGCCTGAGGTTCTGAAAAAATTAGGAATTAACAAAATTTATTTTTCCGAAAAAAGCGATTAAAAGTACTAAATACCGAACGGTAACGCCGGTCTTTTGGTAAGCGGTCCAGCCGGAGCCGGTTAGGTAGCCGCGCACAACGCACTCAATGGGCAACATTTCCAGCTTTTTGACCACGAGCGCCCTGCCTTGCAGGTCGGCGTTGTTACGCAGGTTTTCCGGCAGGTATCCGTCAATTCCTTTGCCGAAAGCCACCAAATGATGTTTGATGTCGGCAAAAAGAGCGTTGAGCCAGAACACGGTCATGGCGGTCAGCACCGCGCCTTTGTCCGGCACCAGAGCGCCGAGTACAAAGTCAAAGATGCTGATGCGGTCGGTGGCCACAACGAGTAACTTGTCGGAGTGGCCTGGAAGCGTGTAGGTATCGCGGACTTTGCCTTGACGGGACGGTCCGAGGGTTGCGGTTAGTGCCTTACTCAATTCGTTAGTCGCTACTTGCGGTGGTATGTAGGGCATATAGCCCTCCTTTTTGAAAATGTCGTAACCAAAAGTTATCAGAAATCGGGCGATAGGTCAATATTAAAGCCCTTGATTTTATAAGCCAAATCTGCCAAAATTGTGTTACGTTTTTACATCACCGAAAGAGGAATTTAAATGTCAGTACAGATGTCAGTACAGAACTTGATGTTACCGGGCAACCCCCGTTACCAGCCAAAGGCTCTCCAGGAGTTTTTCGGCTACGATAATCTTTACCGCGCTGTGGGCCGGGTGGAAATCGCCAGCTTACGGGTTATGGGGGAAATGGGTCTCATGCCTGCTTCCGCCTTGGCTCTGCTCACCGGCGAAACTGAAAAGAGTATTCTGGCGCTCACTGCCACACAGATTGAGGACACCGAGCGCAGGATTACCAAGCACGACATTCGCGCCTGGATTTACGAGGCGCAGAAACTGGTGCCGCCCGAGCTGGGCAACTGGTTGCATGTCATGCTGACCAGTTATGATCCGCTGGACACCGGGCGCACCCTGCAGTTTACCGAAGCCCATCGCGATGTTGTGGCTCCGGCCTGCCGCAAGCTTCTGCGCTCCATGATTGAACTCGTCAGAAAGCATGCTGACCAGCCCCAAATTGGTCGTACGCACGGCCAGCACGCCTTGCCCATAACGGTTGGCTTTTGGTTTGCCACCATTCTTTACCGCATGTTCTACAATTTTCAAAAGATGGAACTCCATGCCGGAGAACTGGTGGGCAAGATTTCCGGCGCTGTCGGCGCCTACAACGCCCAGGTGGGGTTGGGCGCGGCGGCGCTTGCGGGAGAGCCGACTTTTGAGGAGCGGGTGTTAAACAAACTCGGACTCAAGGTTTCTCCCATCAGTACGCAAATCCTGCCGCCGGAACCGTTGGCTTACTACCTTTATTCCTGCGCCATGATGTCGGCCTCCATAGCCCAAATGGGTACGGACTGCCGGCAACTCATGCGCAGTGAGATTGGCGAAGTGGCTGAAGAGTTTGTCTCTACCCAGAGCGGTTCTTCCACCATGGCGCATAAACGCAATCCCATCAACTTTGAGAATCTCATCGGGATGTGGATTCGCACCAAGAATGAGTTCGGCAAAGTCCTGGATACGCTCATTAGCGAGCATCAGCGCGATCTGGTGGCAAGCAGTGTGTACAGGGATTTCCCTATCATCATCGTCAACCTCGCAACCCAGCTTGGCACTCTCCTGCGGGAAAACGATGCCGGCTTGTCGTTCCTTCAGCGCATTACGGTGAATCCGCAGGCCTGCGCCAGGAACTTCGCCATGAACGCCCAGGTAGTCTTGAGCGAGCCGCTGTACATTGCCATTCAGATGGCCGGATACAAGGGCGACGGGCATAAGCTCGTCAATCACACGCTGGTGCCGCGCGCTCAGGCATCAGGAGAATCCGTGGCGTGGGCTGCTGCGTGGTATGCCGAATTGGACCCCGAGTTTGCCGAAGCGTGGGGACGCATCCCCACCGCGGTCGTTGAGCTTCTGCATCGGCCGGAAAAATACACCGGCTTGGCTTCGCAGAAGGCGCTCCAGATTGCCGACCTGGTGGAGTTGCAACTCTGAAATTTGATTACTGTAGCCTTGCGCCCGGAGGGGACGCTTTGGCGGCGCGCTGTCCTTGCGGATGGCGCGCTTATTTTTTTTGATTGACCAAGGTTTTGGGAAGTTGTATTATAATCTCACCTTATTTAAGGATTTAAGGTATAAAACTAAGGAGATGTGAATGCAGACACGCACAGCACTGCTTTCTGTTTACAGTAAGGCTGGAATTGTTGAATTTGCGGCACAGCTCGTGGCTTTGGGGTGGAATATCCTGGCCTCGGGCGGCACAGCCAAAACGCTTTTGAACGCCAAAATCCCGGTGCGGGATGTGGCTGAACTGGTCGGCGGCGGCGCCATTTTAGGCCACCGCGTGGTCACGCTTTCCCGCGAAGTTCATGCGGGACTACTCGCTACGACTTCGGAAGCCGACATTTGCGAGTTGGAATCGCTCGGCATCCCGTTCATCGATCTCGTTTGCGTTGATCTTTACACGTTGGAAGAGGAGATCGCGCGTCCGGGGTCGGATTGCCTTTCAGTCATTGAGAAAACGGACATCGGAGGGCCGACTATGCTTCGTTCAGCCGCCAAAGGGCGGCGCGTCGTCATAGCTGACCCTGCCGATAGGCAGCCTGTGATTAACTGGCTTGCGGCGGGCGAACCCGATGGCGAAAACTTCAGGGACGCTTTGGCCGCTAAGGCAGAGTATGTTGTTGCCAATTATTGCCTGGCCTCTGCCCGTTATCATGGACACGGCGAATACGAAGGTATGATCGGACACAGGGTTCAAGTTTGTAGCTACGGCGAAAACGCCTGGCAGACGCCGGCCGCGCTCTATTCTACCGGAAGTTCCGACCCGCTGGCTCTGGACAAGTTCAAGCTCGTCCAGGGCGGCGCGCCGAGCTACAACAACCTTTGCGACCTGGAGCGCCTGCTTCAGACCGTTACGCATATTGCGGCGGTGTTCGCGGTCAATCGCAACGGCAAAGTTCCCTGCATTGCAGTTGGCGCCAAGCACGGCAATCCGTGCGGGGCGGCGGCCATAGAGCTGGAAAGCGAAGCTTTGCAAAAGATGGTCACCGGCGACACTCGCGCCATTTTTGGCGGATTGGTTATGACCAACTTCCTGCTAAGCGAATCGCTCGCCGAAGTACTACTCACTTATAGGCAAAAAGAGGGCCGGCGGTTGCTTGACGGCGTCATCGCGCCGGGCGTTACTCGGGAAGCCCTCGCAATGCTCAAGCGCAAGGGTGATAAGTGCCGGGTGTTGGTTAATCCGGCATTGGAACACCTCGGAGCCAAAAGTCTGGATCAGGCGCGGCGCTTTCGCTATGTCCGTGGCGGCTTTTTGGCTCAGCCGAATTATACGTTCGTGCTGGATTTGAAACATCCGGACATCTGGAAAAGCGGCGGGCTGACTTCCGAGCAGGAAGAGGGCTTGATGCTTGCCTGGGCAGTTGGCGCCGCCAGTAACAGCAATACCATCACTCTCGGCGATAGCGGAATGCTTAAAGGCAACGCCGTCGGCCAGCAGGACAGGGTGGGGGCGGCTGAGTTGGCTTGCAAACGCGCCCGGGACGCCGGACATAACATCGTCGGCGCCGTGGCTTACAGCGACAGCTTCTTCCCGTTTCCCGACGGGGTTGAAGTGCTCGCCAAGGCCGGGGTGAAGACTATTTTGGCTTCCAGCGGCTCGCGCAACGACGAACAGACCAAGCGAGTGTGCAAGGAATTCGGGGTGACACTCGTGCTTATTCCCGACAAACTGGGACGCGGCTTCTTTGGCCACTAGCGTCTCGGGACGCGTGCGGTTGTGCTTAGGCAACCGCACGCTTATTTTTTTTACAAGGTGATATAATTATAGGTATGAAAATAATCTTTAGAATTTTGTTTACGGCTTTGGGGGTTTTGGCGGCCGCGAGTATTGTGCCGGGGATTGTGGTGGCCGGATTTTGGACAGCTATTTTAGTTGCCATAATCTTGGGGATTTTAAACGTTACCATCGGCCTAATTTTAAAGCTGTTGACCTTGCCTTTAAGCGTTGTGACTTTTGGTTTTTTTCTGCTGGTCATAAACGCTCTGATGTTTTGGGCGGCCAGTTTTGTGAAAGGCTTTCACGTGGCCGGATTTTGGGCCGCGTTTTTTGGCAGTTTAATTGTCACTATAATATCACTTCTCGGCAGGGTTTTGCTCAGGGAATCGGATAATAATTATCATAGCCAAATTTGATTCTTTGTGTTAAAATTATAAGTAAATGGGGGGTATAAATAATTAATGCGGAAATTACCGCAGTAATTTTTTAATTTGACCCTGTTATTCAACAGGGTCATCCTGTCGGATGACAGGATAAAATTTGTAATTTGGAATTTCTATAATGCCCTATATAAGCCAGCTTTTAAACAATAAAATTTACGACAGCTCCGATGCCGCGGTCGGCAAACTGCAGGACATCCTTATAATCCCCAAAGAAGCGAGTTTCGCGCCTTTGGAGTTTTTGGTTATTAAAACTCCGGACAATAAAACAAAGTTTGTTCCTTATGACTCCGTGGCCAACTTTGACAGCAGTCAAATCGTTTTAAAAAATTTATTCAACAAAGCGGCTTTAAACGAACTTCCGGCCACAAATGGATTTGTTTATTTAAAAAAACAGGTAATGGACAGGCAGATTGTGGACGTGGCCGGAACGCGCGTGGTTCGGGTTAACGATTTGCGCATAAGCGTGTTTGAAAATAAAATGTGCGTGGTGGGCATAGACGCCAGCTTCCGCGGTTTGCTGAGGCGGCTGGGTTTAACCGGCACGTTTTTGGCCGCGCCGTTTAAGGTTAATTTGATTGATTGGCGCCAGGCCAAACTTTTGGAGGGGAGCGCGCCCCTGCAGTTAGCCACCTCTGCCGGGCAATTAAGCAGACTGCATCCGGCCGACCTGGCCAATATAGTAGAGGAGCTGGATGTAAAATACGGCTCCAGCCTTTTGGCTTCTTTGGATTCGGCCGAAGCGGCCAAAGTTTTGGAGGAGGTTGATCCGGCTTTGCAAACCATTTTGGTTCAGTATCTGGGTCCGGAGCGGGCCGGTAAAATTATTTCCCATATGTCCGGCGACGAGCTGGTGGATTTGGTTAAAACTTTTTCCAAGCCCGAAGCGGCCGAATATTTATCGCAAATGTCCGGCAGAGCCGAACAACTGTTAAAATTAAGCGCTTACCCGGACAATACCGCCGGCGGTTTAATGACCCCGGACTATGTGGCTGTCGGGCCGGACTGGACCGTGGCCCAGGCCAATGAGCAAATCCGCAAATTCACGCCCAGTATGCGCTCCATACTTTACGTTTACGCGGTTGACCCGCAGGGCCTGCTCCGCGGAGTAGTTTCGCTCCGCCGGCTTATTGCCTCCAAAGATGACATTAAAATTCAGGATTTGATAAAAACTTTGCGCTATTACGACACCCTAAAAGTTACAGACAGGGTTCCAAAAATTATCAAGCTGATGACCAAATATAATTTATACGTGGCCGCGGTGGTGGACGAAAACCGCAAAATGCTTGGCGTGGTAACCATTGACGACGTTATGCGGCTACTCGCGCCGTCCGCTTGAGCTTCTACTAAATACGAAAAGGACGAAATACGAAATCTATAAACAATCGCTAACTATTAGGTAACGCCAACCAGTAGCTTTAGTATTTCGTAAACTTTCGTATTTGGTAGAGAAAAATTTTTATGAAAAATTTTTGGCAAAAATATAAAACTCAAATCCTGATTTTTCTGGCCGTGGCCGGGCCGGGGTTGATTACGGCTATGGCCGACAACGACGCCGGCGGGGTGGCGACATACAGCGTGGCCGCGGCGGCTTACGGTATGAGCTCGCAGTATTTTGTAATTTTGACCACAATTCTTTTGGCAGTGACCCAGGAGATTGGCGCGCGCGTTGCCATTGTCACCGGTTCGGGCTTGGGCGATTTGATTCGCGAGCATTACGGCGTTAAGGTGGCCGTTTTTTTATTTATCGCTTATTTTGTGGTTAATCAGGGCGTAGTTTTGCAGGATGTGACCGGGCTAAAATCTTCCATCCAGCTTTTGGATTCCGTCCGCTGGTTGCCCTGGGAAGCGGTGCTGATTTTTTGCTGTCTGGCGCTTATTTTTTTGGTTATCAAACTTAATTACAAAAATCTCCAGCGCATCTTTTTAATTACGATTCTTTTTTACGCCACTTATATTTTTTCCGCCATACTTTCGCACCCCGACTGGGGGCAGGCCATTAAATTAAGTTTGTTTGTGCCGGACAGGGCTTATATTACCGATTTGCATTATTGGTTTACGCTAATCGCGGTTTTGGGAACCACGGTTACGGCCTGGGGGCAGTTTTTTGTCCACAGCTATATTGCGGACAAGGGTTTAAAACCCGAGCATCTCAACAAAGAAAAAGCCGAGGTTTACAGCGGCGCGGTTTTAACCAATTTTTTTTCCTGGATGATAGCCATTGCCGTAACTTACACAATTTTTATTAACCATAAGGTTGTCACGGACGCGGCCACCGCGGCTTTGGCCATTCGGCCTCTGGCCGGAAATTTGTCTTACGGATTGTTCGCGGTCGGCCTGCTCGCGGCTTCGTTTTTGGGGCTGACGATTGTGCCTTTGGCCACGGCTTACGTCTTTACCGAGCTGTTCGGGTACGAGCGCACCTTAAACGCAAGTTTCCTGAAGGGTAAAGTTTTTTACACGTTTTTCATTGCGCAGATTTTAATTGGTTTGATAGTGGCGCTGTTTCCCAAAATTAATTTATTCGGCCTGACTCTTTACGCGGATTATTTGAACGGGGCAATGGTGCCGGTAATATTCTTTTTTTTGATAAAGTTTTCCGAGGACAAACTGATTATGGGCGAGCGCTACATTACCAGAGGATTTTCCAAATGGTTTTTGCGCGGCTCAGCCTTTTTTATAACCATAGCCGTGGTAGCCACGTTAATTGGCGGTTTGATTTTCCATTTTCAATAACAATCCGGAATTAATCCGGAAATGTATCCGGAACTACTCCGACGCTTCAACTAGAAGTTAAAGGTCGGAGCCCCGACCGAAGCGTCGGGGCGGAAAACTGCAGAAGGACACACACGTTCTGTAGTCATTTGTAGTGCAGTCCATTAAGCAATACCTTTTGTAGATTATGTTCCCATACCTCAAATTTCTCTCCAAATACTGGCAAAAGGAAAAGGGCAAGATTGCCTTAATTTTTGTGTTTGTGATTTTAAGCCAGAGTCTGTCTTTGCTGGAGCCGTTCTTTTTTGCGACCATCGTGAGCAAGTATTTGGGACAGCCGCAAAGCTTTCCCAGCCAGGCCATATTTTTTAAAAGTTTGACGTTGATCGTAGTTGCGTGGGTAGCCGTGGCGTTTGGCGGGCGCACGTTTAAAAATTTGCAGTCGTATTTTGTGGGCACCGTGGCCGACAGAATTGGCATCGGGGTTTTGGAAAACGCCTATAACCACGTTTTGGCTTTGCCGATGTCCTTCCACAGCCAGGAAAAGGCCGGGGAAGTGTTCCGCAAACTGTCCAAAGCGCGCGACGATATTACCGCGCTGTTCCAGGTTTTGTTTGACAAGATTTTTCAGAACGCGTTTTCCATTGTGGTGGTTTTTGGCATCGTGTTTTGGAAATCCTGGAGAATGGGCGTGGCGCTTTTTGGGTTTATCCCGCTGTTTTTTTTGGTAACCTGGTTTTTTACCAGACGGATTAAAAAAACGCAGATAGAGATAAATAAAATCAACGAAAATTTGTTCGGCAGTTCGTTTGAGGCGGTTAGTCACATTGAGCTGGTTAAGGCATTTTCGTCGGAGAAAGAAGAGGAAGGGCATTTGCGGCACGACAACGCGCTTCAGCATATGCGGTTAAAAAAGAAAACCGTGGCGTATCAAATGTTGGCTTTTGCTCAGGGTACTGTTGTTAATTTGGCGCGCGTGGTGTTGCTGTGGTGGGGCGCGGTTTTGTGCTTCCGCGGCGAGCTGAGTTTTGCCAACGCCATCCTGTTTAATTTTTATTCTTTTGCCGTATATCAGCCGCTTTATGATTTGGGCGATATTTACACCAAATACGGCGAGGGCGTGGCCGCGGTTGACCGTTTGCAAAGCGTGCTGGACGAGCCGGTGACGATTAAAGATTTGCCGGGCGCAACCCGCGTGGAAAAATTGCGGGGCAAGGTGGAGTTTAGGAATGTTAGTTTTGATTACGGACTTAGAGGCTCTCCTCCTGCAAAGGAGGAGTACCCCGCGACAGCGGGGGGAGGTGGCATTTCTAAAGGATCTACCACCCCGTCCCGCCAGGGCGGGACACCCCTCCTGTCCCAGGAGGGGAATACTGCAGCGCCGCGATCCATCCTCCGCAATATTTCCTTCATCGTTGAACCCGGCAAAAAGCTGGCGCTGGTCGGCCAAACTGGCTCGGGAAAATCCACTATCATAAAATTACTACTCCGTTTTTATGAGCCGACATCCGGCGAAATTTTGCTTGATGGCAAACCGATTCAGGATTACAATATAGAAAGCCTGCACAAGCGCATAGGTTTGGTTTTGCAGGATAACGTGCTGTTTAACACCAGCATCGCGCAAAATATCAGCTACGGCACGTTTGACGCGACCGAAAAAATGATAGAGGACGCGGCGCAAAGAGCCAGCCTTCAGCCGTTTTTGGCCAAGCTCTCCGCCGGTCTTATGACCAAAGTGGGGGAGCGCGGACTAATGGTCAGCGGCGGGGAAAAACAGCGCGTGGCCATCGCTCGCTCTATAATTAAGCGTCCGGACATTTTGGTTTTTGATGAAGCGACTTCGGCTTTGGACAGCCACACCGAGGAAGAAATTAGAAAGTCTATATTAGAAGTAAGCAAAGGCGTGACCACAATAACTGTCGCGCATAGATTCGCGACCGTAATCGATTCAGACGAAATTGTCCTCCTGGTCAACGGCGAAATAACCGAACGCGGCACGCACAATCAGCTTTTGGCCGCCGAAGGCACCTACTCTAAAATCTACAACCTCCAAACCCAGCGCCAGCGCGCCGGCCAGGAGCTTGGGGAAGAAGTTTAAAATAATATGATGGACAAATTTAAACCGATTGATTTAACGCAATTAGGTTCAAAAATTGAGCGACCCAAACTATCTCCCGAACAAATGACGGAGAGAATTGAAAAAGGGAGAAAAGAGTTTGAAAGACGGAAAAATAGTTTGATTTTACAAGCGATTCTTAAGCATGTTCAGGCGGTCTCTTATCGTGGTTTTAGAGTCGGTTCAAGTTTAGTGGCGGAAAATTCCAAAGTTGACGGCGGCTATAAGGAGGAATCGGCTCACAATTTTAAGCCCATAAAACACAAGCAAAATGCCTGGGATAAACTATGCGCGGAAAATAATGTTTGCACAACGGCTATTCTGGACGGCTCCGAATATATAGCTGGTATTGTTGTCGCATCACATCACACGGTAATTGGGGAGCAGGCGGAAGATGCCAATCACAGCCAGGCTGTTTTGCATTCTTGCATGAACTGTAGAAATCTTTTTAGGGATCTGGTGAAGCAGGGGATAATGAGTGACGAAACCAAAATAGAATTTGTAAATGATGACGTTTTGGTTTACGAAGATACTAACGATATGGAACTTATGGGGACGAATGACGATGGGGAGGAAGTTTGGGTTCCTAAAATAAAATTAAGAAAGGAAATTACCGAACAGGATGTTATGGCTTTACCTGCTGAAGAAATGACAATGAAAGAGTTTCTATCTCTTGAAAAATATCAAGACGATCAGCCATGGGAGAAAGGCCACACGCCCGCTCCTTACGACTTAGTTTCTTAGTATCTTAGTTCTTTTTTGCCGATCATTATAATATGGTTGGCTTTTTAATTTTTTGGGACGTATAATTGTAGTGAAAGGGGGATTCATAAAATGAGTCTCTTTTGGATGTGTCTGATTACCCTGGTCATCTTGCAGGCCTCGGTGTTCTTTACGACGATTTTTCTGCACCGGTTCAGGACGCACCGGGGCTTGGAACTTCACCCCGCGGTTGGGTTTCTGATGCACCTGGAACTTAGCCTGTTTACCGGCGTGGTGCCGCGGCAGTGGGTTGCCGTGCATCGCAAACATCACAAGTTTTCGGACAAAGAACTTGATCCACACAGTCCGTTAGTATTTGGAATGTGGCACGTGCTGTTCGGAAACTATTTCTACTACCGCAGGGTCGCGGACGACCCGCGGGATGTTGAGCGCTACACCAGCGATTGGAAAAATGACCCGCTTGACCGGTTGCCGCTGATGAACTTCGCGGTGTTCGGCGGACTGGCGATTTTTATGCTGATGTTCGGCGTGTGGTGGGGGCTTGTCGCCTGGGTAACGCATATAGTTTTGTATGTTTTTCTCAACTCGGCGATAAACAGCCTCGGCCACACGGTCGGTTACAGGAATTTTGACCAGAAAGCAACCAATCTGCGCTGGTTGGCACTGCTGACCGCCGGAGAAGGCCTGCATAACAATCACCACGAGTTTCCGGCTTCCGGCATATTCACTCACCCTACGTTTTTACATCGAAGGATGGAAATTGACCTCGGGTGGCTGGTAATCCGCGTACTGCAAGCCTGCGGATTGGCGCGCGTCAAAAACGTGCCGGTAGCAACAAAAGCCGCCTAAGGGGGGCGGTTATGAGCAGACTCAAATTACGCGGGGCGGCAAGCGGCTGTCCTCGCGTAATTTTTATTTTGGCAATAATGTCAAAGGCGCTCTTTGACATAAGGGGTTTTTAAAGTATATCTTCTTTTTTTACCATCTTATATTGTCCAACGGGCAAATCGGCGGGGAGGAGGAGTTTGTTTATACGGATGCGTTTTAAATTGGAGACGGTCAGACCCACGGCGTCAAACATTCTTCTAATCTGTCTTTTTTTACCCTCGTGGAGAATAATGCGGACCGTAGGTCCACTATATTGCCCTCTCCCTTTGGGAGAGGGGTTGGGGTGAGGGTTTGATGGATAATGATTAAACAATTTAACCTTTGTAGGGTAGGTAAGGCCTGTGGCAATTTCTACGCCGGATCTTAATTGTTCCAACTGATTATCATCGGGCTGTTCCTGGGTGGTAACCTCGTATTCTTTTTCGTGTTCGTATTTGGGATGGGCGAGTGCCTGGGTTAAATCGCCGTCGTTGGTTAAAATCAGCAGACCCTCGGTATCGTAATCCAGCCGGCCAATGTTCCAGACTTTTTTACGGATGTCTTCGGGCAGTAAATCAAAAACTGTTTTGCGATGTTTGGGGTCGCTTTTGCTCACCACCACGCCCTTGGGTTTGTTTAAGGCGATGTAAATTTTTTGCTCGGCGGGTTTTATAATTTTTCCGTAAACTTTTACAACGTCAGATTCAGGGTCAACTTTATCGCCCAGCTTGGCTTTGCGGCCATTAATAAAAACCTGGCCGGATTTAATAAACTCCTCGGCCTGCCGTCTGCTGGCCGCCCCGGCCGAACTGATAAATTTTTGCACGCGCTCCTGCATAGGCTTCTACGAAATACGAAAATAACGAAATACGAAACTGTGGTAAGTGCTTTTAATTATAGCTGGTTTGACTTGAAAAATCCAGTAATTCGTGGTAAAATCAATTAGTTTTACAAAAGGGTTACCAAAAATCCAAATGAGTAAATCATCGGGATTTTTGGGAAAGAGAGTGACAGTAAGTTGATAGCGACGTGGTTCCGTAGCTCAATGGATAGAGCAGTGCTCTTCTAAGGCATTGATGTTGGTTCGATTCCAACCGGGACCACCACTGCTTCCGCCGCCGCGCAAAGCTATGGCGGACAAGTCGCTAAAGCTTCGCAGTGCAAGCAGAACCGTTTAAATAATAAGTTTTTATTAGGCTTCCCAAAATCGTAGATTGATGCTTTTGGGAAGCCTTTTAAAATAATTTTGCTTACTGTAGACTAAATTTAGGTTTTCCAATCCACATACGGTAGTCATACGAAGAATTAGTAAAATAATTTTCGATAATAATATATCATAATCAAATATGTGGCATACTAAGAAAACGCTACGTGCGTCATCGTTTACCTTTGATACATACACAGTTGATGCCGCCCGCTCAACAATCACCTTTACCTACCGCGTGGAATTTAAAAGCGGTAAGGTAAGGACATATACCGATCGTCTCTTTTTTAAAGACGTGGCGCCGGAGTTGTGGGAGAAGGTGCCTAAAGCCGTGCTGGAACCAACGCTACAAGCATTGCTCCTTATAATAGGCATCAACTACTGGTGCATTCTTCCGACGAACAATATTCGTATTGAAGGATTCAAACTCACGCGCGAGCAGGCTCACTTCTGGGACTCGCTTTATTTAAATGGACTTGGCGAATTTTGGTATTTTAATAAGATAGATTTCCATAATCTTATTGCATTTCCTTATGACGATTTTGCTTCCATGCCTGCGCCCGCCCGATTTGGGCCGCCCGAGCGAGCGCTTCTCTTGAACGGAGCGGGCAAAGATTCAATCCTTTCGTCCGAAATGTTAAAAGCATCGGGTAAGCCGTTTGATTTTTTTGCTTTTGCCCCCTCGCCCGCTCACGAACGCATTACAAAACTCGTTGGCGCGAAAACTGTAACAGTCAAGCGCCGTCGCGATCCGCGACTCAAATGGATTACGCTGACTCTTGGAGTGTCGAGTGCGTATCCATCGGTCTCCACGTTTACGTTCATAGCTACATTGCTTGCTGAACTTCTAGGCTACAATTCAATTATTTTTTCCAACGAACGCAGCGCTGATTTTGGCAATCTCACATATCTCGGCTTGCCGGTGAACCACCAGTGGTGCAAATCAACCGAGGCAGAAAAGATGACGAACGATTACATACAGCGTTTTATAACGCCCGATATTCGGGCGTTCTCACTCTTGCGCAAATACAGCGAACTTGAGATTGCGCGGCGTTTCGTGCGCTATCCGCAGTATCTCAATGACTTCACGAGTTGTAACACCTATTTTTGGCTTCCGCATATTCAACAGCGCCTGATGCGCAAAAACTACTGGTGCAATGGGTGTCCCAAATGTGTGTTTCTATTTGCGTGCTTCTCGGCATTTTTGCCCAAAAAAGAGGTAGCTCACATGTTCGGTGCAGATCTCTATACTAAAAAACGTCTCCTGCCTCTCTTCAGGCGCATCCTTGGCATTGAAGGGTTTAAGCCGCTTGACTGCGTTGGTGAACCTGAAGAAATGATTCTCGCCATGCATTACGCATCACGTCGTAAAGAATACTCCGGTGAACCGGCGATGCAGGTTTTTGAACAACATTTCCCTTCAAACTACGATTTTGACGAAATTGCACGGAGGGTTTTCATCAATGAGCTATGAGTTAGCCCCCATCCGGGTAAACGCACCAAAACATAATCATTGGCGTATATTATAGTATAGAGGCCAAATTTCGGGCGGAAGCTTGAAGCTTGACAGGAGTCTTTCTTTGATATAAAATATTAATATAAGGTTGAATTGCAGAAATGAGGCTTTGCCTCAATACCGATCTGTAATACTGCTAACCCCCTCCGGCTTCTGTAAAAAGACCCGGAGGTTTTTAATTACAGAAACCAAAATGAGCAAAAAATTAGTGATTTTTGACGGTAGCAATTTTTACCACAAATCCAAGCGGCTGGCTCCGGAAGTGCATTTAACGTACTTTAATTACAGGAAACTTGCCGAAATTATTACCGGCTCCAAAGATAATCTAGACATTGAATACTGCGTTGGCGAAATTAAGCGCGAGCGTAATAACTCCAAATCCAGGGCTATGTACAATGGCCAAATGGCGCTGTTTAGCACTTTAGGCCTGCAAAGCATCGCTATCAATAAAGGCTTCATGATGAAGCATAATGATATTTATTCCGAAAAAGGCGTGGACGTAAAAATTGCCACAGACATTCTGCGCGGAGCTTTTTTAGACGAATACGATGAGTGCTATATTATTTCTTCCGACACGGATATTATTCCGGCCATTCGCTGTGCCATTGATATAAAAAATAAAACTATTGTTTACGTTGGTTTTGAAAATTTTATCAGCAAAGCTCTTGATGCCCATTGTTCCAGAACGGTGATCTTAAAGAAAGAGCATTTAACCAGTTGCGCCTCGGTTTATTTAAGTTTTCTTATGGGGGCCAAAACAATAACTGATAACGAACTAAAAAATATTGGTATTGAAATAATTGGAATAGCTGGATCTGGCGCGCGAAAATTAAAAATCCCTGTCCCGAAACTTGCGGCTTATGAGCAACTGATTGTTGAAAAACTCGACAACGGTATTTGGAATGATATTGTAAGCGATAACAAAATTGTGTTTATTTTTAAATTTAAAGATGGAGCCATAAAAAAATTAATACTATCACCTGATAATCAGGTTGAAATTGCTCGGCTGTGCCATGAATTCAATAACGATCCAATAGAAAAAACTTCGGATATTTTAAAGTATTTGTCAGAAAACAGCTTTTACGCGGAGGTTGTAAAAATTTATGGGGAACAATCCAAGAAGAACACAGATAAAAGGAAGGGTTAAAAAATATGTCGAGAAAAATTTCCGAAATTTCCAGATATTTGGAATCCTTGTCAGCCGAGGAACTGATTGAGGAAATTAAAAAGCTGCACAAGCTATTCCCGGATGTGCGGGAGTATTACAAGGTACAGTTGCAGGATAACGGTGAAGAAGAGTTGTTGGCAAAATGCAAAAAAATATTGCAAAAAGCCTTCAGCCCCTATTCTGATTATAGTGGCCCTAAATTGCGCGAAGCTCGTAATGCAGTAAATGATTTTATTAAGTTAAGCGGCAATAGTTCCAATATTGCCGAGGCTATGATTTATTATGCGGAAATGGGCGTTAAATTTACCAACGATTACGGAGATATAAATGAGGCATTTTATGCCAGCGTAGAAAATATGTACGAAAAAGCCGCTGAATATGTCAACGAACACGAACTAAAAGACAAGTTTGTGGAGCGGTTTAAAAAGATGGCTGAAGAAACTGACGGGATAGGCTGGGGTTTTCACGACACGCTGGTAGATATTTATCTGGGGCACTTCAACCTGCCTTTAAGGAAATCGAAGTGGTAAGTTTTTTATAATACCTTTTTCGCTGTTTGAATTGCCTTTCCAGAAAGGCGATTTTTTTGTCTTCGTAATCAATGATGGTTTTCTGGTTATCCTTACCGCGCATGCGGCCGATATATTGGATAAGCTTACCCTCAAAGGAAAAGGGGAATGCAATAATTAGGCAGTCTATGTCAGGGATATCCAACCCTTCGCCGAAAAATTGACCGGTAGACAGAATGACCTGATAGTGGCCAGTTTGGATCTGTTTAAGTTTAATACCTCGTTTGGCATTGGAATCCTCGCCTGAAATTGTGATAGTTTCGCATAAACCTTTTAAATACATGCTTAAAATTTCCAAGTGATCGCGGCGTTCGGAAAGGAATAAAACCTTTTTGCCCTGGCTGGTTTGCTCCTGAATGTCTTTGACTATCATCTGGTTGCGGTTAGTGTCAAAGCATATAAGTTTAGCCAGCAACTGAAAGTTGTCGGTCGTAAATTTGAAAGGAACTTCAAGGTTGGTCTCACGGATAATGACATGGGTTTTAACTGGCCTGTAAGGTACTGTGACAGTTTCAGCTATTATTTCCGATGGTGCTTGTTCCATTTGAGCGATGATGTCGCCGATGAACATATAAATTAACGGTTCGTCGTTGTGCTTGCGCTTGGGAGTAGCGGTTAGGCCGTAAATGTATCTTGGATTAAGCTGACTAATAACCTCTCGGAAAGTTTTGGCGGGAATATGATGGCACTCATCAGCAATAATCGTTCCAAACTTATTTTGTAGTTCAGTAAAATTATTTGTTCGCACCAAAGTCTGCATCATGGCTATGGTAATTTTTTCGCCGGTCTTTTTCTTAACAGAGTAAAATTGGCCGATATCCTTTTTAGGAATCCCTAAAAAGGATTGTGTCCGTTCAATCCACTGGTCAAGCAACTGCTTGCGATGGACAAGGATTAAGGCTGGCAGTTTTCTTTGGGCGATAATCTCAAGGCCGATAATTGTCTTACCGCTTCCAGATGGCGCGACAATGACACCACTGTCAGTTTGCAGAGCTTTTTCCACGATCGGCTGTTGTGCGGGCAAAAGCTTAATATTGCTGGTAAATTTTACCTCGGGTATTTGCGGCCGCTGGTCTTTGAGCCTATAGGTAATGTTATTGGCATCTAAAAATGTAATCAGCTGGCTTAAAAATCCTCGAGGCAGTAAAATTTCATCGCCGTTTTCCTCAAGCAGTTTAAAGAATTTTTGGACTTTATATACGGACTTACCAAGCCGCTTCTTCGTCAGGTATTCAGTGCTGATAAAATTCAGCTTTTCTTTCAGGAAATGAATAAGCTGCGGGGTAAGCTCGGAACGATTTAAAACGATTTTGCTGTTTAAAGTTAAACTTATCGATGATGAAACTCTATACGCCTCCGACGCAAAGCTTGTTGGCTTGTTTAATACAGTTGAATAAGCTACTTCAAGTTCGGCAGCCGTGTGCTTATGAATAGTTTGCAAAAAAGCCCACTGGTCGGGATAGGGCTGAAAAGTTTCAGGGTCTAAAAACAGAGTGTTATTTAGTCGGACAGACTGGCCTTGCATAGGGATGGCGATGAGATTACCGAACCCATCTTTGGCTAAGTTATCTTGGTTTGGGAATAGCCGGTCAAAACTGATTTCCTTATCGAACTCGGATAGTTTTAGCGCCCGGCGTATTATTTCCAAAATCGCCTGCCTGCTTTTGTAGCAAGGATAAGGCGTTTCAAAGAAAATCCAGACATGGCCTCCATTACCGGAACGGGAGCGTTCAAGATAAGCACGCAGACCAACCTTTCGGCATTCACCGATAAAATTTTTGCAATCTTGTTGCCAGTTACTACCGTCAAAATCAGCGGCAATAAAATACGAGGTGTTGTCTTGTAATATCGGATATACGCCAATTGCGTGCGCGCCGATTAAATGTTTTTTAACAATGTCCGGAGTTAAAGAAATCAGTTTTTTATCCTTGAAGTCCTTGAACGCTCCGCCCTTTAATTTAAAATTGTTATAAGCCGTCCAGTTGACATCGTAAGCCGGGCTGTAATTGGCTTGGCCGTTTTTCTCCCAGTACCGGGCATAAACATCGGTTCTACCGCGAAACAAGGATTGATACAAATTAAGCTGTCCTTCAGTGATAAGTTGGTTCATATATTTAAATTCCAAAACAATTTACGGCTTCGTCTTTAAACCAATTTAAAAATTGCGGCATACTGTCTTCGGCTATCAAATTTTTAACGTCGAAAACAAAAAGTTCTCCGTGGCGGGAATAATAAATGCCGAGCTTGTTTACTTGGCAGTTGCCGGGGATATCGCCGATGCCGCCAATTTTGTGTAACAAATAATAACCGGTTAACTGGTGAAGCATGGGCC
>Ga0265316_10002888_pt1 | contig 17582 bp, 15 predicted proteins | sample 4522metaG_FD_202092 | JGI IMG/M metagenome (GOLD analysis project Ga0265316, IMG submission 202092) | Rhizosphere microbial communities from Carex aquatilis grown in University of Washington, Seatle, WA, United States - 4-5-22 metaG | ecosystem: Host-associated > Plants > Roots > Rhizosphere >... | reverse complement strand
TGATCCGCTGCGCGGCCCAGTCGGCGGAGATGTCTTTGCAGCTCACGCCCCACACCTTTTCGGTATAGGTCTTGAAGAACGTGCGGAACAGGCGCCGGCCGAACTGGTTGCCGACCCAATCCTCCAGGTTCGTGGCGTTGGGGACGGGCCGCAGGCGCGCGCGCAGGTACGAGAGCCCGCACAGGAAGGACTCGAAGAAGCCCAGCTTCCACAGCGCTTCGGCCGCTTTGAGCGGATAGGAATAGAGCTGGCCCCGATAGAGGATGCGGGACAGGCGCGGCCGGTCGAGCATGTCCTCGGGCAGGAGTTCGGTCCAGAGATCCTCGATCTCCTTGGATTTCGAGAAGAAGCGGTGGCCGCCGATGTCGAAGTGGAAACCCTTGTACTCGACGGTGCGGGAGATCCCGCCGACGTACCGCGGGTCCGCTTCGAGGACCGTAACCGGAATGCCTTCTTTGGCCAGCGTGTAGGCCGCTGCCAGGCCCGCGGGCCCCGCACCGATCACCGCGACGCGCGGCGCTCTGCCGCTCTCTGGCCTCATGGCTGAACCGACCCGGCTATTCTAGCAGACCGTTGCGGGGCCGCCCTATTCCCCGCGGGACCGCCCGCCGATACTCTGGTATGCGGCAACCGTCGCGTCACGCGTGCGCCGCCCTCTTCCGCGTGGCGGAACGGGCTGGGGTCCACCTGACGCCGCGGCACTACTACACCCCTGTGCCGGACGTGCGCTGGCTGCGACAGCATGCCGAGCTTTGGGAGGGCGCCTCCGCGCTGGCCGGCGTCGCCTGGGATCTCGACGCCCAACTGGAGCGCCTGGCTCGGATCTCGGCGCCGTACGTTCACGAGGTCGCGGGGCTGGAATTCTACAATCGGGTCACGTCGGACGCCTGGGGGCCGGGGTACGGTCCCATCGAGTCGCAGGTGTTGCACTGCTTCCTGCGGTCCCAGCGGCCCAGGCGCATCATTGAAATCGGCAGCGGCGTGTCCACGGCCTGCATGCTTCACGGCCTGCCCCAGGTCCAGCTTACTTGCGTCGAGCCGTTTCCCTCGCCCGCACTGTGCCGGACGTCGGACGTGCGGCTGCTCGCTCTGCCCTGCCAGGAGGTCCCGCTCCTGGTCTTCGACGAGCTACAGGATGGCGACCTGCTGTTCATCGACTCCAGCCACGCGGTGAAGGTCGGCTCGGAGGTGCCTCGCATCTACCTGGAGATCCTTCCGCGTCTGCGGCCCGGCGTCTTCGTCCACATTCACGACATCTTCCTGCCGTACCTGTACCCGCCGGACATTCTGAGCTGGCCCTTCTGGGCGTGGCAGGAAACGGTGCTGCTGGCCGCGCTGCTGACCAACAATCCCAAGCTCGAAGTGCTGTTCTGCCTGTCCGGCCTGCACCACGCGCGGCCTTCCGAGCTTTGCCGCCTGCTGCCCGACTACCGGCCCCGCGCCATGCACGGCGGCCTCTTCGCCGACGGCGGGCCGGGGCATTTTCCGTCGAGCATCTGGCTGCGGACCGGGGAGTAGCCCAGCGGATCAGCAGGCTGGAGACTAACCTTAGAGCCGGTGGATCGCCTTCACCGCCACCGCGGGGTCATGTTCAATGATTCTCAAGAGTACAGCGGCAGGACCTGTGGGGCGTCGCCTGTCCTGTTCCCAGTTTTGAAGCGTCTTCACGCTAACGCCGATCAGCTGCGCGAATTCCGACTGCGAAAGGCTGGTCCGTTCGCGAATGACCCGGACGGCGCGAGGGCGGATGACCCGTGGCGAAGGCTTCTGCCTGCCCCGCAGGATTGCCCCGGCTTCGCGCACGCTGCTAACTAGTTCGTCAAACATCCGTTTTGTCATCGCCGAACTCCTCCTTGACCGCCTTGGCGAGCTGCGAGACTTGCTTCGGAGTCAGATCCGCTCTTGCATTCTTCGGATACGCGTAGAGCAGCAGGATCACGTCCTTTCGAACCGCCCAGTAGTAGATGACGCGGGCGCCCCCGCTCCTTCCACGCGATCCGACGGCAACGCGAACCTTGCGTGTCCCGCCGCTTCCTCTGATGAGAACGCCGATCGCCGGATTCGCAATGATCCGGGATTGAAATTCTCGATCATTATCCGCCAATGGCGGATAGCAGTCAACGGTGGTAGCTCGCTTCCCGCAGCGCCGCCAGCGTCTTCGCCGCGGTCTTCTCCCACGTGAACTCGGCCGCGCGCGGCGGGCCGGCGGCCGCAAGGCGAGCGCGCAGGGAGTCGTCCGAAGCCAGCCGTTCGAGCGCCTGGCAGATTGCATCTTCGTTGGCGGGTGCGAAGGTCAGCGCCGCATCACCGGCCAGGCTCGCCAGCGGTTCGATGGCCGAGCAGGCGGTCGGAATGCCTGCGGCCAGCGCTTCGATTACCGGCAGGCCGAAACCCTCGAACGTCGAAGGGTACACGAACGCAAAGGCGTGCCGGAAGAGTGTGTACAGTTCCTCGCGCTCGATCCAGCCGGTGAGCTGCACCGCGTCGGAGCCAGCTACCGCGCTCTCGACCGCCTGCGCGTGGAAGCCGCGCACTCCGGTGATCACCAGCCGGAAGCCGGGCCGCGCGCGCCGGAAGCGGGCAAACGCGCGCACCAGCGGGACCAAACCTTTGTGCGGGTGCGAGGTCGAGGCGCACAGAAAATAGGGCTCGACGGCCGCGCTCTCCCGCTCGCGCGCGATCTCGAAGAACGCCGGATCGGCGCCCAGCGGTACCACGCGGATGCGCTCCGGAGCGAGGCCATAGAAGCGCACCAGATCCGTCCGCGTCGCTTCGGAATCCGCCAGCAACAGCCGGGACCGGTGCGCCGAAGCCCACAGCAGCACGCGCCAGAACGGCAGGTCGAACCAGCGGAAATACTCGGGGTGCCGTTTGTGCTGCAAGTCGTGGAACACGGTGACCTGCGGGCAGGGGCAGAGGATGGGCGCGGTGAATCCGGGATTCAGCAGCACATCCAGGCGCCGCGAGGCTGCCGCCACAGCAAGGCCGGTCTGCTCCCAGAGGATGCGCGCCGGCCGGAACGCCGCGCGCACGGGCTGCGGGACGGCGTGAAAACTCGCCACGGCGGGCACCAGGGCGGCGTCCGTCTCGCGGTTGGTGAAAACCAGATACTCGTTCTCTGGGTCGATGGCGGCGAGCGCGGCCAGCAGGTGGCGCAGGTAGATTTCCGTCCCGCCGACGCCGCCTGGGATCATATACAGCGCGTTGACGCCGATCCGTAGGGGGGGCATCTCAGCGCGCGGCGCCCAGGCGAGCGAGGCCTGCCTGCGCCACTTCGTTCGCCGGGTCCAGGCTCAGCGCATGGCGGTATTCGCTCGCAGCGGCGGTCGCATCGTTCCGGGCGGCGAGCAGGTCGCCGCGGTAGGCGTAGACCCCGGCGAAGTTGGGATTGAGGCGCTGGGCGTTGTCCAGGGCCTGGGCCGCCTCGTCATTCCTACCGGCCCTGAGATAGGCCCATGCGACCATGGACCAGGTTTCCGCGTCCCAACGTTGCAGGGTGGCCTGGCGCAGCCTGTCGATGGCCTCGTCGTGGCGGCCGAGACACTCGTAGGTCATGGCCCAGTCGACCAGCAGGGGGTAAGTCGGCTTGCCGGCCTTGGCGGCCGCCTCGAACTCCGGCAGCGCGGCGGCGCAACGCTGCTGGGTGAAGTAGAGGAAGCCGAGCTGTAGGTGCGGCCGCGCCTTGAGGGGCGACTTCGCGGCGGTGTCCTTCCACAGCGCTTCCGGATCGCCCCACAAGGCGCTGCGGTTGTAAGTCAGCACGGCCATTACCGCTAGAACTCCTGCCAGCGTTGCCGCTACGCGCGCCGGGGGCGCCTTCCAGCGCCGCGCAAACTCCACCACCACCAGCAGCAGCCCGATGAACGGCAGGTAAACCCTGCGCTCGGCAACCAGGTCGAGGATGGGCACGAAGGACGAGGTCGGCGCGAGCAGCAGCAGGAAGGCCAGGAAGCCGTAGGAGGCCAGCGCGAACCGCTTGCGGTAGTAGATGGCGACCGCTACGGCCAGCAGCAGCGCGGCCAGGCCGATGATCGCTCCATGAGCGAGAAGCGTTCTCGAGACCGCGAAATCGTGGTCGATATTCTGGCCGAAGGGCAGGACGAACAGGCGGAGGTAGAGCCAGATGGCGCGGCATTGCGAATAGAAGTATTGAAGCCAGGTGAAGCCCTCGACGCCGAAGCCGGCGGTGTTGTTGCCGCGCAGGACGTGCAGCACCATACGCAGGGCCGCTGCCGCGGCCGCCACGAGAATGGCGTAGAGCCGCCAGTTCCGCCGGATGCCACGCCACCCGGACCAGAAGAAGTCTGTCAGCAGCAGCAAGGCCGGAAGTACCGCGGCGTGCTCCTTGGTGGAAGCGGCCGCCGCGAACAGAGCCACCACGCCAATCGACTCCAGCCAGCCGATCGCCTCCGAACGGCGGTACAGGAACAGGGCGAACGCGGCATAGAAGAACATCACGCTGAGCGTTTCGGAGCGGCTGGCCACGTAGGCCACCGACTCGGTCTGCAGCGGATGCAACAGGAACAACCCGGCGGCAAAGGCGGCCAGGCCGTCGCGCTTCCAGCCGCTCTCGCCGGCGCGGTCCAGGAACTTGCGCACGATGAGAAATGCGAGCGCGCCCGTCGCGAGGTGCAGCAGAAGGTTCAGGAAATGGTAGGAGAACGTCTGCATCCCGGAGATCGAGTGGTTGACCCAGAAGCTGAACATGAGCAGCGGCCGCAGGCCGGCCACCCAGTGCGTCAGGGGCGCGCTGGCCATCTCCGGCGCGGTGAAGGGCAGGTACAGGTCGTCGAAGACGAACGGGCCGTCCACCGCCGGCCAGTAGACGATGCACACCGCCAGGAATGCCGATCCCAGGGCCGCCCAGTAGTGCCAGGCCTGCAGCACGGGCCCGGCGGAGACGGCCGCGGTTCGGCCCTTATCAGTATTTGTTTTTGCCTTCTTCATGGACCGATTCGATTTGAAACTCCAGGATGGCGATGCGCTGCGTCAGGGCGATGTTGGCGTCCTTGAGCGCCGAGATGATCGTCGACAGCCGGAACAGCACCAGCAGGAACACGCAGCCGACCAGCGTCAGCAGCGCCATGGGAGGCGAGCCGATGCCCAGGGTCGAGGCCAGCCAGTCAAGCAGGAGGCGCCAGCGTGCCAGCACCAGCAGCGCCAGCGCCGCCCCGAGCCAGCTCACCGAGTGCTCGACGCGGGTGTGAGAGCGCCGCACGGAGACCAGCACCATCACCATCAGCAGCACGCTCAGGCCGGTCAGGAAATTCAGGAGTCCTTGCATAATGTATCGCTCGTCGCTTGTCGCCCGTCGCTCGTCGGCCGAACGCGCTGGTTGCGAGCGGCCACCGACCGGCGACGGGCCTTCCTACTTTCGCCTCCGCCTCCCCTCGTATTTCAGCACGTTCACGAACACTCCCATCAGCACGTGAAAGATGTAGTAGAGCGATTTGACCGCGGTGATCGAGCTCCGGCCCCCCATCCTCTCGCGCATGCGGCAGGGAATTTCGACGAACCGGAAACGCTTGCGCTGCAGCACCACCAGGGTCTCGATCTCGGGGTATTCGAGCGGAAAGCTGGTGCTGAAGACCTGGAGCGCCGCGCGGTTCACGCCCACGAAGCCGGAGGTGGGATCGTGCACCGGCTTGCCCAGGATCGGCCGCAGCACCAGCCGGAAAAAGCGGATGCCCAGGCCCCGCAGGAAGCTGGAATGGTTCACCGCGCGGTCTTCGAAACGGGAGCCGATCACCATCTCGCAGGCGTTGGTCCGCAGCGCTTCGTAGATCTTGGCGATGTAGGCTGGGTCGTGCTGGCCGTCGCCATCCACGCGGATCACGTAGTCGAAACCCAACTCGAAGGCCAGACGGTAGCCCGCTTGCACCGCGCCTCCCAGGCCCAGGTGGAACGGCAGGCGAAGCACGCGCGCGCCGGCTTCACGGGCGATGCGGGCCGTCGCATCCTTGGAACAGTCGTCCACCACCACCACCGGCACGCCCGGCACCACGCCGCGAATCTCCTGGACCACCCGGCCGATCGCAGCCGCCTCGTTGAACGCGGGTACGAGGATGAGCAGCGAGTCCATCACAGCGCCGCCACCTCGCGCGGGCTGATGGTATGCCTGGCGACGAGCTGCTCGAACTCCCGGGCGCTGATGCGCGCCTTGCGGCGAATCGCCCAGCGTTGCCGCAGCAGGCGCGGTCCGTGCTTCAGCATCACAAAATGGGCGCGGACCACGATATAGAACAGCTGTGCCGGGTTCGAGCTCTGCTCGCGGAACCGCGCCGCGCTGCCGCGGCCGGTGAGCGCCGATACCAGGTGCCAGAAATAGCGGGAGCACGAAGCGGCCGGCACGCGGTCCAGCAGCCGGATCGGGAAGTTCTTCAGCAGGACGAACAGTCGGTTCCGCTCCACGTAGTAGGCTTTGATCCACGAGTCCGCGCCCGCCGTCTGGGAGTAGCGGTGCTCGACCCCGGCATTGGGGGCATACAGACAGGTCCACCCGGCCCAACGCCCGCGCAATCCGAGGTCGGTGTCCTCGCAGTACAGGAAGAAGTCCTCGTCGAACATGCCGATCTGGTCGAGCATCTCGCGCCGGTAAAGCCCGGCGCATCCGCTGGGACAGAGAACCTCCTCGGCCTTGCCGAACGCCTCGGGCGGCTGGAGGTTTCCGCGCTGCTTGCTGGTGCCGTCTCCCGAGATCAGCATTCCGGCCGAGTCCAGTTGCGTGCCGCCCGGGAGACGGATCGCGGAAGCGCACATGCCGGCTTCGGGGCGGGATTCCATCGCGCGGAGCAGGGCCTCCAGCCAGCCGGGGTCCGGGATGGCGTCGTCATTCAGCGTGACGCACCAGGCCGACTTCGATTTCCGAAAAGCCTGGTTGACCGCCGTCCCGAAGCCTTTGTTCTGGTCGTTCTCGATCACGGTGACGCCGCTCCAGGTTGCGGCCATCTCCCTCACGAGCCCCTTGCCGCTATTGTCGATAATGACCGCCTCGAAGTTGCGGCAAGTCTGCCGTTCCAAAGCGAAAAGGCACTCCCGCAGGACCGGCGACGCCGTCAAAGTCGGGATGGCGATAGTGACCAGCGGTTCGGGCAACTCCCGATTCTACAATTTGTTGAGCCAGTGGGGCAGGACTCCAGTCCTGCAGCGGGTCTCCAGACCCGCCGGGCGCTTAACTCAGTGCCTGTTCCAGGTCCGCCAGAATGTCTTCCGCCCCCTCGATGCCCACCGACAGCCGCACCAGGTTGTCGCGGATTCCCACCCGGCGTCGCTCGGCGGGCGACACGTCGCGGTGGGAGCTCATCGCCGGATACAGCATGATGCTGTGCACGTCGCCGAGCGAGGTGCCGCGGACGATCAGCTTCAGGCGGTCCATGAAGCGGAAGATGCCGGGGCGGTCCGCGCCGCGGATTTCGAAACTGACCATGGCGCCGCGCAGATCGGGCGGGAACAGGCGCGCGATGGTGGCCGCATCCGGGTGGTTCGGGTCCGCGGGGAAGTGGACCCGCTCGACCGCCGGATGCCCGGCCAGCGCGGTTGCGATCCGGCAGGCGTTGTCGCACTGCCGCTCCATGCGCAGGGGGAAAGTTTTGATGCCGCGCATGGCGAGGTAGCTCTCGAACGGTCCGAGCACGGGGCCGTAGGCGCGGGAGAGCGTGCGCAGGTTCTCGTAGTGTTCGCTGTCCGAGGTGACCGTGCCGCCCAGAACGTCGCCGTGCCCGGCCAGAAACTTGGTGAGGCTGTGCACCACCAGGTTGGCGCCCAGCTCGAGCGGCCGCACCAGCAGGGGCGTCGCGAAGGTGTTGTCCACCACGCAGGCGGCGCCGGCCGCGCGCGCGATCTCGGCCAGCCGGTCGATGGCGCCCACTCGCAGCAGCGGGTTCGACATGGTTTCCATCAGCAGGCAGCCGGGCTTGCGCTCGGCGACGGCTTTCTCCACTGCGGCCAGGTCGCAGATATCGACGTAAGCCACGTCCACGTTCAGGGGCTCGAAGACCTTGCCGAGCACGCTGATGGTGGCGCCGTAGAGCGCGTTGGCGGCGACGATGGACTTCGGCCGATCCACCAGCGCGGTGAGGAGCGCGATCTGGATCGCAGCCATCCCGGAAGCGCAGGCCAGCGACCCGTGGCCGTTCTCGAGCGCTGTGACCAGCTCTTCGAGCGCGGCGTTGGTGGGGTTGTCGTAGCGCGAGTAGGAATAGCCGGGCACCTCGCGTCCGAAGACGCGATCGAGTTGCTCCATCTCGTCGTAGAGATAGGTGGAGGCGGTGTAGATCGGCGTGGTCACCGGCACGGCGGGGCCGGGCTTCTTGCGGTCGCCGGCGTGAACGGCCTTGGTATGAAGGTTCATGAGTGCTCCTGAATTCCACTCTACTGCGGGCTCGGCGGTGGCATGGGGTTTGGAAAAGAGAGAGAATACTCCCGATGGAGATGAGCCGACGGCCAAAGTCGAAATGCGATTGGGTCCGCAGAAACCGGAGTTTCCAGCTACTTCTCCGCCTGAGTCGCCCCCAGAAGCGGCACCACCGCTTCCGGCGTGAGGGAACGTACGGGAGAACCGCGAAACCCCTTGGGGTCCCGGGTCACGATGCACTCACAACCCGCCGATCGCGCCGCGGCCGCGGCCACCGCATCCTCAAAGTCGGAAGCAGGTAGCTGGAGAGCCTCTTGAATGACGGCATGATCGACGGTAGCTACTCGAAAGACGCTCAGGACCGCCGAGAGGATCCCCCTGGCCTTGACGTTGCCCAACTCCTTCCGGAGCAGATAGTGGATCGTCGTCACCGCGTGAGCGGCCAGCATCCCTTCCGATGCGCCCGTCTCGACGGCCGCCCACGCCGCCGCGCTTGCCGCCACATACGGCTGCCGGTCCAGTAGAACGTCCAGAACCACGTTGGTATCGAAGAGGATCCGTTTCATCGATACTTCACCGCCAGATGCTTCCGGTACTCGCGGACGTCTGCGCTCTTGAGAACTCCCCGTACGGAGCGCAGAATCGGTGCGTCGCCGGTCGGGGGAGAACTCGGCCCGGCGACCGCCGCGAGATAGGTCTCGACCATCTCAGACACGGAGATGCCTCGCCGTTTCGCGTATTGTTTCGCGCGCGAAACCACGCGATCGTTTACGCTCAAGGTAAGTTTCGCCACATACGTATGATATCAGAGAGCCAGTACGTACAGCTTCTGCGACCACGAAGCAAGGTGGAATGGGCTCTCCGTACCGTCAATTGACGGGCGGAGACCCGCCCGAAGCGTGCCCAATCCGATCTTGTCGACCGACAGGTTGGCGTTGCGCTCACGAAAAACCGCAATCAGTCGTAGGACATTCCAACGAATAAGATCTCGGCGGGTCTGCCATCTCTATACACGATGGTGTACATACCTTGTCCGCGCTCCATTACGGAAGCGACGGCCCCGGCGTCTTCGATTACCTCTCTGGTGGGCTGTGGTGTCCCGAATAGTTCGAACACCAGATCCTCGGGCATCTGTGTCATCACGCCGTAATCCGGGGTTTCTCCGGTTCGGTCCATGTCTATGATGGAGCGGGTGCCGTCGGCACCGGAGGCCTCAAACGCTTCTTGGATCGTGGCGTGGGCGGCCCCCGGGCCCGGCGCACTCAGGTCCGGCGGGAACTCGGGGAGTTGCTGAACCGGGTTGTACCGCCCCGCTTCGAACTCCCGCTGCCGCAACTCCTGAAGCGCGTTGCCGATATCCGGCCGATAAGGCACGAAGTAGCACCACGGCTCTGCGCCCACAATATTCCTCCTGTTCTGCGAGATTACTCCGGTTCCCGCCGCTGAGCGAGCTTGTCGGGCCCAAGCTTCCCATCAAGCAGGCTGTCGTAATCGTCAGGCAAGAAAAAACCCACCGCCTTCAGAAAAGTCCTGCGGTGCGTTTCGACCAGGAGCGCGAGCAACGCCATCGTGGCGTCTCCGCACGGGCCGGCGAACTCGTATGTCACGCTGAACCACTCGCCCGAGAACTTCAGGTCGGGAGCGCTGCCCAGTTCTCCCAGTCGAATCATGTGGTCCGACCATTCCTTGAACGCCGACCGCAAACCCTCAACCCATTTTGGCTCCGCGCTGCGCAACAGGCCGGCCACTCGGATGATCGGAGAAACCGCCCACCATTCCGATGCGCCGACCATGGGCCACTGGGCGCAGCTCTTTGCGTCCGCCGCGGCGCCGGTGAAGGAGTAGTTGTACCCCCCGCCATCCACCCCCACACTGCCGGAAACGGGGCTAAAATCGGGCGCCCAGTACTTCTTCAGTTCCAAGTATGGGTTACCGAACTCGTTCGAAAACCGGAACAGCACCCACTGCCAGGGCAGGAGCCAAAACCTGCGCAAGGCTGGATGATGCGAAAGCGCATCAACATCGGCGATGTTGGACTGCTTCGTGATGTAGCTGAATGGCATTACCAACCTTTTCGCCCAAGCCGGGGCCCAGCCCCAAGCCCCACCGCGGGAACGCAAACGTAATTGTCCTCTTTGCCAGAACAAACTTCAACTGCTTTTCTGGGCTCTCGCCCCGTAAGGGCTTGATGTCATGAGGCGTGGCAAAGTACTCCGGCGGTTTGAGCAGTGTGGCGGCGTGGAGAGTTGTAAAGAATACGGCGCCGGCGGAGCGCGGAGCAGCTAGCCCCCTACCCCCGCTTCCAGCGCACGCCTTCCTTGGTGTCCTCGAGGATGACGCCGCCGGCGGCCAGTTCCTTGCGGATTTCATCAGCCCGCGCGAAGTTGCGCGACTTGCGGGCCTGGTTCCTCTCGGCGATGGCGGCCTCGATCTCGGCGTCCGACATGCCGGTCTGCTGCTCGGAAGGCCGGATCACGTCGAACACCTGGTCGAAATGGGCCAGGAAATCGAGCGCGGGGGCGGCGTTGCCGGCTCCGAATTCGCCCGCATCCATAGCCGTATTCGTCTCGCGCACGAACTCGTAGGCCGCGCCGAGCGCCTCGGCCGTGTTCAGGTCGTCGTCCATGGCCTCGTCGAAGCGCGCCACGGCCGCGCGGGTCCGCTCAAGCAGAGCCTCGCTGGCGCCTTCGGGGAACTTCTCTTTCTCCAGCCGCCATTTATAATTCCGCAGCCGTTCGAGCGATGCCACGGCTGAGCGCAGGCTGTCGAAGGTGAAGTTCAGCTTCTTCCGATACGGCACCGAGGCCAGCAGATAGCGCACCGCCTCCGGCGCGTAGCCCTTCCCCACCACGTCGCGCAGCGTGAAGAAATTACCGAGCGACTTCGACATCGTCTGCTCGTCGATCAGCAGGTGCTCGGAATGCAGCCAGAAGCGCGCGAACGTCTTCCCGGTCAGCGCCTCCGATTGCGCGATCTCGTTTTCGTGGTGCGGGAACGTGAGGTCGATGCCGCCGGCGTGTATGTCGAGCGTCGGGCCCAGGTACTTCATCGCCATCACGGAGCACTCGATATGCCAGCCGGGGCGGCCCGGGCCGACCACGGTTTCCCAGAACGGCTCGCCTTCCTTGGGTGCCTTCCACAGCGCGAAGTCGCGCGCGTCGGCCTTGTCGTAGCGGTCGGTGTCCACGCGCGCGCCGGCGCGTATCCCGCTGAAATCGGCGTGCGAAAGCCTGCCGTACTCGGGAAACTTGGAGATCCGGAAATAGATGGAGCCGTCGCTCTGGTAGGTGTAGCCCTTCTCGCCGAGCTGGCGTATGACCTCGGCCATGTCCTGTATATGGTCGGTGGCGCGGACCAGGTGCTCGGCGCGCTCCAGGCGTAGCGTGGCGCAGTCCTCGAGGAAGGCTTTCTCGTAGACGGCGGTGTATTCCTGCAGCGACTGGTGCGCGGCCAGCGCCTGCTGTATGATGCGGTCGTCCACGTCGGTGATGTTCATGACGTGGTCCAGGCGGTAGCCGCGCGCGCGCAGCCAGCGGCGCAGGATGTCGACGAAGGTGAAGGTGCGCAGGTTGCCGATATGGGCGAAGTTCCAGACCGTGGGGCCGCAGGAATACATGCGGACCACGTTGTCGTCGAGCGGCGTGAAATCCTCGACCCGTTGCGTGAGCGTGTTGTAGAAGCGCAAGGACATAAGGAGAGAAATACTATCGTAGCAGCCCGTCGCCCATCGCTCGTGCGGAATCGACAGGCGACGAGCCTACCGGCAGATCCCCCGTTTGCTGCGGCGAACGAAGTCCACCAGGTGCACGGCGTGCCGGGTGGGAATCTCGGCCTCGATACGTGCCAGGGCCTGTTCCAGCTTCAGGTTGGACAGGAACAGTATCCGGTAGGCCTGCTTGAGCGCCGCGATATCGGTCTTCTCGAACCCGGCCCGCTTCAGGCCGACCACGTTCAGCCCCGTCGGTTTCATGTGGTAGCCGCTGTACAGGATGAACGGCGCCAGGTCGAGGTTTACCCGCGTCATGCCCGCCACCATCGCGAGCCGGCCGATTCTGGTGAACTGGTGGATGGCAATTCCGCCCGAAATGAAGGCCTGGTCCTCGATCTCCACGTGGCCCGCCACCAGCGAGCAACTGCAGATCACGGTGTCGTTCCCGATGTGGCAGTTGTGGGCGATGTGGCCGGAGGTCATGATGTAGTTCCCGTCGCCGATGGTGGTGGCCGATTCGGGCGCCGTCCCGCGTGAGATGGTGTAGTGCTCGCGAATGCGGTTGCCGTGGCCTATGCGCAGGTAGCTGCGCTCGCCGGTGAACGCCTTGTCGAGCGGGTCGGTCCCCAGCACCGTTCCGGCCGAGATTTCGTTGCGGTCGCCGAGCGTGGTCCAACGTTTTATATAGACGTAGGGCTCGAGCCGGCAGCAAGCGCCCACCGAGACGTCCCGCTCGATGACGCAGTACTCGCCCACCTGGGTCTCGGGGCCGATACAGGCATCGGGATCGATGCGCGCGGTGGGGGCGATCACCGCCGAGGGGTCGATGGCCATAGATTTGTATGATAGCTTGTAGCCTATGCGGGTACGCGAACTGGCGGAATGGTTAGGCGCCACCTTCGAGGGCGATGGCGAGAAGGAGCTGGCCGGAGTGGCTCCGATCGAGATCGCCGGCGTGGGCGATCTCTCGTTCCTCGACAGCCGGAAGGCCGCCAAACAGGCCTCCGCCTCGGCCGCGGGCTGCCTGATTGTGCCCTCCGGATTCCCGAACCCGGGCGGTCGCACGTTGATCTACGCGGCCGAGCCGCGCGCGGCATTTGTGCGGGCCGTGAGCCGGCTCCACCCGCCGGAGCCGGTCGAGCCGGGCATTCACCCCAGCGCCCAGGTCCACCAGACGGCGGAGATCGGTCCCGATGCGGTCATCGGCCCCAACGCCGTCATCGGCGCGCATAGCAGGATCGGAGCGCGCTGCCGCATCGGCGCCGACTGCGCCATCGGCAACCGCGTAACGCTGGGCGAGGATTCGATCCTGTACGCCCACGTCACCCTGTACGACGACGTGGATATCGGGGCGCGCGTCATCCTGCATTCCGGCAGCGTGATCGGCGCCGACGGCTTCGGCTTCTTCATGGCCGGCGACCACTACGAGAAGTTTCCGCAGATCGGGCGCGTCTCGATCGGGGACGACGTCGAGATCGGCGCCAATTCCTGCGTGGACCGTGCCGCGCTCGGCGTCACCTGGATCGGCCAGGGCACCAAGCTCGACAACCAGGTGCAGATCGCCCACAATTGCCGCATCGGGAAGCACGTCGTCATAGCGGCTCAGACCGGCATTTCGGGCGGCGTGGTCATAGAGGACTACGTCATCATCGGCGGGAAGGTGGGGATCGGCGACAAGGTGCGCGTCGAGGCCCACGCGGTGCTCGGCTCAGGCTGCGGAGTACTCACCTCGAAGATCATCCGCTCCGGCCAGGTGGTGTGGGGCACGCCCGCTCGGCCCATCAAGGAGTACCTGGAGACGCTCGCCGGGATGAGCCGTCTGCCCCAATTGCGGGCCGAAGTGGCCGAGCTGCGCCGCCGCCTGGCGGAACTGGAAAGCGGCGGACCTACGGCGCAAAATAGCCGTTGATATCCAGAATCACGTGGGTGCGGTTGGTGACGAACACGCTGATGGCGCCGCCGTCCCCCGCGGGCACGATGGCCGCGTTGGCCACGACCGTCCCATCCCACGAGTTCAGGGTGGAGACATTGGGCTGCGCCGATCCGGTGGGCCAGGCGGTCAGGTATTGCAGCATGCCATCCGGCACCACCGTGACGTTCAGCGAGTAGGCCGCTGCCGTCGCCGGAATCCCGCAGCCGCTTGAAGGGATCGGGAACGAGCGCGCCGTCGAGGCCGCGATCTCCGGCCCTCCAAAGGGACCCTGGCCGCCGCGCGTGTCGGCGATCCGGCACGGCGCCACAGGATGGAAGCTCAAGGAGCCGGCCCCGCCCGGAGCGCCGAAGTAGCCGTTCGTATCCAGCACCACCTGAGTAGGATCCTGGGCGTAGACCGAAATGGAGCCGCCGCTCCCCGCCGGAACCAGCGCGGCATTGGCCACCACTTTTCCGGTCCACGAATTCAGCGTGGAGACGTTGGGCTGCGCCTGTCCCGTGGGCCAGGTCTTCAGATAGCCCAGGTAGCCGCCGGGAACCACCGTCACGTTCATGGAGTAGGCGCTGGCAGTCGCGGGAAGGCCGCAGGAGCTGGAGGGAATCGGGAAATCCCGGCTTTGTGCGCCGGTCAGGGACGGCCCGCCGAAGGGGCCCGTGGCGCCGCGCGTGTCGGCCACGCGGCACGGCCGGACCGGGTAGAAGGCATAGGTGCCAGGCGAGTCGAAGTAGCCGTTGACGTCCAGGATCACGTCGGTGGGATTGGTGACGTACACGCTCACAGCGCCGTTGAAACCCGCGGGGACGATGGCGGCGTTAGCGACCACGATTCCGCCGAAGGAGTTCAACGTGGAGACGAGCGGCTTGTCCTGTCCCGCAGGCCACAAGGTGAGGAAAGACAGCGGCCCCTGCGGCACCACGGTGACGTTCAGCGAATACGCCTGGGCGGTCGAGGGAATCCCGCAGCCGCTCTGCGGAATGGCGAAGGAGCGCGTCTCCGCCGCGCCCATTGCCCCGCCGCTACCGCGCGTGTCGGCCACGCGGCAAGGTGTGACGGGCACGAAGCGAAGGCCGCCGGCGGAGCTGCTGAGCTGCTGGACATCGAAAGAAAGCCCCGCGACAGTAAGCGTGGTGGAGCGCAAGCCGCCCTCGTTCGGCGCCACGGCGTAACCAATGCTTACGTTGCCCACGCCGGAGGCGGGTCCGGCCAGCGTCATCCAAACCGGCGCGTTCGAGATGGCCCACGGGCAGTTGGGGCCGGCCGCCAGACCAATCGATCCGGCGCCGCCAGCGGCCGGCACGGTTGCACCGGAGGAATCGAGGGCGTAGGTGCAGCCCGCATCCACCACCATTGCCGTGAAACTTGTAGTCACCGTAGCCGGCGTGACGGAGAACGAGCCAGTCGTCACGGTCGCGCGAAGAGCGTAATTCCCCGGAGCGACCAGAGCGGTCCCACTGAAAGACGCCGACGCGCTGGACCCCGGTTGCACGGTGCCATACGGCGTGTCCGTGCCGGACCATGTGAACCCGTCGGCCGGCACCATTGTTCCGGTGATGACGGCCGGTAGATCTCCGCTGTTGGTCGCGGTGCAGCGGATCGAGAACTGCGAGCCGGTCGGGATTGGGGCCGGCACGCCGCATGAGAGGCCGATCCGCGGGCCGGACATCGAAGACCACGGGCCGTTGAGGGCGAGCGCGAACGGCTCGGCGCTCACGCCCGCGAGCGTCGGGCTGTCGATGGACACCGCCACCACCGAGTCGGCTCCGGAACTCGCGCCAAACACCTCCTGGACGTTGCCCGGCGATGGCCCCGAGTCGCCCCAGCGGACGCCGTCATCCGCCCCGTAAAGACGGAGACTCACGCGATTGAAATAGGAGGCGCCGCCAAGGACGTGCCGGTTCCAGGTGAGCGTTGCGCGGGGATCCCCCGATATCCTGTAGAGCCTGGAGGCTCCGGCGGTAAGGCTCCCGGTGGCGTAGTGCAACTCGGCCAGGGCCCGGTTGAGGTTGGTGAATCCAAATCCCTGGTCGGGCAGCCACCCCGTGTTATCGGTCGTGTTGATCAGAATCGCCTTGATCGCGAGTGGGTCCTGGACGCCCGCGCTCGTGAGAAGCGCCGCGGCGCCCGCGATGTGAGGCGCAGCCATGCTGGTTCCTGTTCCGCTGGCAAAATCGTCGGCAGTGCCTGGAATCGCGTCCCAGGTGTACGCGGCCGAGAACACGTTGGTGCCCGGCGCCGCCAGGTCGGGTTTGGGCCTGCCTCCGTAAGTCGGGCCGCGGCTCGTGGAGGTGTTGATGACGCCGCGGGAAGCCCAGTTCGAGACCGCGATGGCGTTGTACGCAATCGCCGGGCTGATCACGGGATAGTACGCCGGTCCGCCGTTTCCAGCGGCGAACGCAATCGTCAACCCGTAGCTGTCGATATACTGGTCCACCGCCTGCGCAAAACCGTCATCGTCCGCCGTAGCCCCGATGCCCCAACTGTAGTTGAAAATCCTCAGAGGTGTGTTGCGAACTGCCCAATCGAGCGCGGCGAGCATGTCGCGCTGGTCGGACTTTCCGTAGGTGCCGCAAGACGCCGAGGGAAACACCTTGTAGGAAACCTTCAAGACATAAAGCGTACTGATGCCCTTCGCCACGCCCTGGTAGTTCGTCCATCCGGCCGCGCCCTGGCTCGCTACAATTCCGGCCACGTGGGTTCCGTGCCCGAGTTGATCTTCGGCCGAGCCTGCGTAATCTCCGAAGCAGGGGTCCGTCCGGCCGTAGTCCAGAAACACCTGGCTGACCAGAGGCATTCCCGCGAACGCCGGATGATTGGTTTTCGCGCCCGAATCCAGGATGCCCACCGCCTCGCCCTGGCCCGTGTAGCCCGCATTCCAGAACGCGGGTGCGCCGAGATCGGGCACGCTGGTGGCGAGTTGGGGATCGTTCTTCTCCGCGGGAAACACGCGGGCGACCGACGGATCGGACTGCAGCGCCGCGAGCGCTGAGGGCGGGATCTCGGCCGTGATCATGTTGATGCCCAGATACCGCGAAACCGCGCCGGCTCCCAACTTCTTCAGCCGCGCTTCCAGAGCGTCCTGCTCGGGCCCGATGGCGCGTTCAATGGCCTGAAACGCCTCCCGGCGAGTCTCCAGTACGATCGCATCCGCTGCCTCTCTCGCCTGATATCCCGACTCCGCAAGCTGACGGCGCAACGCGGCCGGTCCCTCAGCCCGCCGCATTATCTCGTATTGGGGCTGGTGCGCCAGGACTATGAAGACGGGAATTACCGCCTCCGACTGCGGACGCTCCCGGAGCCGCGAATCGATCTTGCCGTCGCCGATAACTCCGGCCTGCGCCACCGCCGTCGCGACCAGCGCCGCTATTCCGACAATCGCTAGTGAAGTTTTGCGCACCGCGTCCGGAAGTTTACATTACGATAGCGGGCAAAGCAACCCGAATCGCATCTATGCCGCAGCCGATCCCGGACCCGCGGCCCTTCAGGCGTTCGGGAATGAAATCAGCAGGGTGAGGCTGTGCGGAGGCTCGGACGTCATCTCGATTGTTGCGCCGTGGGCCTCTGCGATCTTGCGGGCGCTGGCCAGGGCC
>Ga0265316_10002885_pt1 | contig 17595 bp, 12 predicted proteins | sample 4522metaG_FD_202092 | JGI IMG/M metagenome (GOLD analysis project Ga0265316, IMG submission 202092) | Rhizosphere microbial communities from Carex aquatilis grown in University of Washington, Seatle, WA, United States - 4-5-22 metaG | ecosystem: Host-associated > Plants > Roots > Rhizosphere >... | reverse complement strand
TATCCAACTCCCCCAGGAACGTGCCCGCGCTGCATCGATAATTGAGAAATACGGTAAATCTACGTTCGATTATTTTAAAGTCTGGCCGGATAAATCATTCTTTTTTTCACCAAGCCGCGAGTCTTTTGTCTCTTACCGGACGGTAGGAGGGGTCGCTTTTTGCCTGGCCGACCCGGTGGGACCGGATGGTGATAGAGATGCGGTGATAAAGGCCTTCCTTAAATTCTGTGAAGAAAACAGCTGGCAGTCCGCCATGATGATGCCGGATGACCCTGATGTCTACAATCAGTACGGGCTTTCCCTTTTCAGGGTTGGGGAAGAAGCGATTATTGATTTGGAACATTTTGCGGCGCACACAATCAGTACCCGGCATTTGCGGCGAATTTGCAAAGTATTTGAGGGAGAAGGGTTCCGGATTGTAAGGTATAAGCCGCCCGTGCCGCTGATGGTCCTGAATGAAGCGCAGCAAATATCAAGGCAGTGGTTGGCCTTGCCCCATCACCGGGAGTATGGCTTCTTTCAGGGGAAATTCGACAGAGGATATATGGAAAAATGTACGCTGTGTGTGCTGCGTGACAAAGACGGGAAAATGGTGGCTTTCATTAATGAGGTACCTTCATACCGTCCCGGGGAAGCCGCCTTCGACCTGATGCGGTACGTCCCCGGTTCTCATTGGGGGGCAATGGATTATCTTTTTGCCCAAATGATGCTCATTCAGAAAAAAGAAGGTTTTCGAACATTTAATTTCGCCGTGGCTCCGTTTGTCGGCATCGGTGACCGGCCTAACGCCACATTGACGGAAAAGGCTGTAAACCAGATATTTGAACGGCTGGATTGGTTTTTACATTCCAAGGGCATCAAACAGTACAAGCTTAAATTCGAACCTCAATGGCGCGATGTTTACGTTGCCTATCAGGGCGGTCCTCTCGGTCTGTTACGGTTGGCATTGAACGTGAACCGTATCCTGTAACAAACACAGTTGGAGCGCCGCCGGTTAAAACTGCAAATTACCCTTTTAACCTTGTAAAAATCAATGGGCAGAAATTGTTACATCGTTAAAATCCATTATCCCCAGGGCGTTTATGCTTAAGTTTTTAACCCAGGGTTGAATCAGCATATAGTTTTCCCCGAAAGTTAACGGCAAACAGGCGGCATCATTTACCATCAGTTGTTCAGCCTGCTGATACAGTGCAAAGGCTTTAGTCTGATCCTGTGCCTGATTAGCCTGTTGAATTAATGAATCGAACTGCGGATTTGAATATCCGCCGTAATTATACGTGGAACCGGAACTGAATAAGATATCGAGAAAATCCTGGGGATAAGGATAATCGGCAATCCAACCGGAATAATACATCTGGTCTTCTTCTTGCGCAAGCTGGGCGTAGTATACTTCAGGAACCAATTCACGTATCTGTACAGTTACTCCCAGATTTTGTTTCCACTGGTACACTAAGGCCTGAAGCAGCGGACTGATGCTGCCGCCCTCTCCGGCGATGGTTAAGGTAATCGTCGGCAAATTGGCGGCATCGCCGTATGTAGAGGCTTTAATCAATGCTTGGGCCTTGCTGACATCGAAACCCAGCCCAACCAGGTTATCATTGTATCCCGGTATCCCGGACGGTAGTATCCCTTCCGCTTTTTGGGCCATGTTCCGGTACGTCAGATTAAGAATTGTGTCTTTATCGATTGCTAAACTGAATGCTAGTCTGATATCGGGGTCATTGAATGGCGCTTCGTTGCAATTAAAACCGATGTAATCAACACTCAAGGAAGGCGATTGTGACAGGTCCTGATTAAAAGGCCCCGATGGGTCCATAATCTGGTCGTAGTATGCCGCCGAAGGGTTGGTTAAATCTATTTGCCCTGTTTCAAATAAGTCCATGTCGCTGGTAGTACTGTTAAGCGTCATATGAACTTGAGCGATTTTAGGCAGGTCGCCGTAATACAGGTCGTTTCGCGCCAGGATAAAATCGGTCTGATGCTTCCATTCCTGGACGGTAAACGGCCCGGTTCCGATGGGGGTTTTCCACCAGTTGGTACTGGTATTCACGTTGTTTTTTTCCACGATAAAAGACGCAGGGAATGTCAATTTATATAAGAAATATGATTCGGGGGAATTTATTGTTACCTGTAGCGTATAATTATCGATCACTTTGACGCCGCTGATTTGTGTCGCTTTGCCGGATAACATGTCATTCACCCCGACAATATCACCTAGATATTCTGCAGCGGTCGGAGAGTTAGTCGCCGGATTGGCCGCACGGTTCCAGGAATATTGAAAATCATTCGCAGTTACCGGCGTGCCGTCCGAGAATTTTACATCCTTACGCAAATGAAATGTATAGGTTAAGCCGTCAGTGCTTACATTCGGCATACTTGCAGCAATGTCCGGGACCGGTTCTAAATTATTGTCTGATTTTAATAATCCGCTGAAGATTTGCATGATATAAGAAGTAGACAACGCCTCATTGGATGCGGCCGGGTCCAGCGTATATGGGTCGGTATTAGTAAAAGTCAACACGCCGCTGCCGGGCGTAGCAGACGAATAAGAAGTCGTGGCGCTGGAAGAAGTCGTAGCACTGGAAGAAGCCGTGCTTGTTGATAAACCGCACCCGGCTAACAGGCTTACGAAGACTAATATCAATGCCAGTGATAAAAACAGTATTTTTTTCAAAACGGACCTTCCCTTTTTATTCTGACGTATTTCCGACCGATGTTTTAATTCGAACTTGTTCCTGCTTTCTGACTCAAAATATTTCACGGATTAATGAATCTGATAATTTTTGGTGCTTGAGCTCAGCCAGGCCTTCCATTGTGTAAATAATCCGTCCATGTCGAAGCCGTAAATTGTCTGTAAAGCCCCGTCGTAGGACGATCCTTGTTGGAAAATATCCAGCAATTGGTTCATTTTAGTAGAACCGTACTGGTTAATCAGATAGGCGACAATACTGACGCTCTCAGCATAAGACAGATTGGCCTTGTCCGGGTAGGCTGAAAATGGATCGCTCAGGCTTCTAACCGTGATAAGGGTATTGCCGGTAACCGCAGCGGCTAAAGGTGTTGTAAATTGCGAAGGTAAACCTACCCCAAAAAATTGAATATGTACTGCCAGACCTTCGTTCAGCCAGAACGGGATAGAATTATAAGGGTTATAGATAATCTGATTGACTACGACGTGGGTTAATTCATGGTCGACGGCCGGAAGTTCGGCACTTAATTGACTCGGTTCGATAATCACATAAATGGTATTATATTGACTTACTTCTTCACCACCCGACCATTCCGGCGCGCCGAGCACCGATGACTGGTAATCTTGCCCGCTGGTATAAACGGAGATATTTACTGTTTTATTCGGTGAGGCCCCGGTATTACTGGCAATGGTCTTTAGGGCATTTTGGGCCTCGGTCATTATTGACGCCCCAAAGGACTGGTTTTGACCGTACCAGTAAACGTTAATCTTGCCCTGGGTTATAGTGTTCCATGTATGATTGTTATCGTAGACAGTATATTGAGTTGGCGGTGTTTGCAGAACATCCCCCGCAGCATCTTTTACTTTCCACCAGTACTCAATATTAACTCCGGGAGGGATTTGGCCGTATTGCTGCATGTTAAGTTCATATGACGCGTTGACGGATGTTGACTGACTAAAAGTTACTTCCGCTTCACTGGTAACCTGGGCAAAACTCATTTGTGTAACCTGATATTCCAGGCGGATATCCGTGATATTCGTATTGTTCTGCACGTGGCAGGAAAATGTAAGGCTGTTGGGATAATCTACCTGGATGGTGCTGTTACTCACCGCAATTTGACCCGGTCCTTGAGCATATACCGGCGCAATTGCGGAACCGCAAACCGTCAGCAGCAAACATAAAGAAACGGATAATATGGCAACCTTTTTAATCATATTCCCCCCGCGATTACGAATTAATCTTAACGTCTAATAAATTTAACACCGGTGAAAGTAAATACCCCGGCTCTTTTGTTTTATAAAACAAATACCGGATTTTCTGAAGTTCTTAAGTAATATTATAATATTCTTTTTAAAAATTCACAGAAGTTTTGAATTAATACTGTTCAGATTCAAGTTTCGAACGGACTTGCCTCAACTTTATTAATATATCATTTTCCATTGTATCATTATAGGACAAAGATATTTTTGAATTCAATTAGGTCGGTTAGATGGTGTTTTCACTGCCGTTATGAACCCGGCGTTTAGTATATTTATGACATTATTTCAAGTGTACAAAGCATCCAAAGATTTCGACTATATTCATCTGGCGTTCATTTAACATTAATAGTCCGTTCATTTTAAAAGTGATAAACTGAAACTAGTAAGTTAAAAGAATCGTTGAGAACATTCTCAGTGACAATAGTTAATGGGTGAGAATATAAAGGTGGGGAAAGATGAAAAGTATATCTTTGAAAATCGCAATCGCGTTGACGGTTGTTACAATTACCGGAACGGCTTTTATCGCGGGATGCCAACTAAATAGCAGTTCCACGACCGCCTCTACAACCAATGCTCAGATTACGCAGGATTCTACCACGACAGCAACCGGTTCCGGTAACGTTATTCAGACCGCAGCAGGCGTTGCGTCTATTTCCGCAATCTATAGTCAGGCCAGTCCGGCCGTCGTTGAGATTAATGTTACCGTACAATCACAAAGTATTTGGGGCACAGTGTTCACATCTACAGACCAGGGTTCAGGTTTTCTGATTGACACTAATGGCGATATTGTTACCAATAACCACGTCGTTGAAGGTGCAACCAGCATTCAGATAGTGCTCGCGGATGGGACGACGATTAATAATGCTCAGGTAGTAGGCACTGATTCCGCCGACGACCTGGCAGTGGTAAAAGTAGCCGCCTCGGCGGTTATCGGGATTACGCCGCTTCAATTTGGTGATTCCAGTGCCGTAATTCCGGGGCAGACGGTTATTGCTATCGGCAGCCCTTACGGTTTTGTGAATTCGGTGACTGCCGGTATCATCAGCGGTGTAAATCGTCAAATAACGGAAACCGATATGTATAGCGGCACCTACATCAATATATCCGGGACGTTGCAGACTGACGCAGCCATCAATCCTGGTAATTCCGGCGGGCCGCTGCTGGACACCAACGGACGTGTTATTGGTATCAATACCGAAATACAGAATTCCTCAGCGGGTGGGATAGCATTTGCGGTATCGTCCAATACCATACAGAAAGCACTGCCAACCTTACTTAAGGGCACAACGAACGGCGTCTCAAGCTGAGGAGTACATTTGGCGGGGGAAAATGGACTCAGTAATTACAATGTAACATTAACAAACAAAATGGCAAGGGGCCTGAATGAACCCCGGAATATTATATAAGGAGTTACAATGATGAAAAAAAAGCTATTGATTATTGCCGGCTTTCTGATGATGGTAGGCGCCTTAACAGGCTGCCTTAATCCATCGTCTACTACTGCGGTTACCTCGAATGCTGCGGCCACCACATCCGGTACTACAACTACCCGTTCTTCTTCTGCCCCGGTACTGGCTTCTGTCAGCGATCTTGAGACAACTCTCGAATCTATATATGCTCAAGTTAGTCCATCAGTGGTTCTGATTAATGACAATATGCCGGCCTCTGCTGCCAGTCTCGGTGGGCCGGCGCTTGGTTCCGGGTTTGTTTGGGATACCAATGGCGACATTGTCACAAATAATCATGTGATTGACGGAGCCTCGAATATTACGGTTACTTTTTCCGACGGCACGGTTGTTAATGCCTCTCTGGTAGGCGCAGATTCAAATAGCGATTTGGCAGTATTGAAAGTAAATCCCGCCGGCTTAAACCTGCAGCCGGTTATTCTGGATACAAATACGCCGCAAGTCGGACAGTTGGCGGTTGCCATCGGTAATCCGTATGGCCAACAGAATACATTGACCGTAGGCTTCGTCAGTGCCGTGGGGAGACTTATTCCTACTGACATCAATGCAACGGGGCCAAGTTACAGCATCCCGGATATAATCCAAACCGATGTGGCCATCAATCCGGGTAATTCCGGCGGTGTCCTGCTGAATGATTCCGGTAAAGTGATTGGTGTTACCCAGTCTATTGACACGTCATCAGGGTCATCTTCCGGTGTCGGGTTTGCCATCCCCGCATCGATTGTCGAACAGGTTGTCCCCGCATTAATCAACACGGGTGTTTACCAGCATCCGTATCTGGGTGTCACGGTTACGTCTCTGGACCCTGCCACTGCCGGCGCGATGAATTTAACATCTTCACAACGCGGCGCCCTGATTGAAGCAGTAACTTCCGGCAGTCCGGCGGATAAAGCGGGCCTTAAAGCAGGTTCTACTAACTTTACTGATAATGGTGCGCAGGTTGCCATTGGCGGAGATGTTATTATTGCTTTCAACGGTCAAGCGGTAAAGAGTTCCGATGACCTGATAACCTACCTTGCGGACCAGGGGGTTGTAGGACAGTCGGCAACCCTGACAATAATACGCGGTGGTAAACAGATGGATATTACTGTTACCCCCGGGGCGCGTCCTACCTCGTAGTTGTGATGGTAAACTTAACATAATAATAACCTGATATATCTAATAATGGCTTCGGTTATAGACCTCTAAATCTGATATAAATCTATAGCCGGAGCCGTTTTTTATATGGTTTTTGCCGTTTCGGAACTGTTCCCGGGTGGGCTGCTTTTCATTCAGTATTCATATATAGTTAACAGAACATTCATGTTCGTATGCTAAACTGAAATCGTTTCCCTGTAGTGTTAGAAAGGAGGCCTTATTTCATGAGAACAATCCGGAGGTCACTACTGAACATCGTCCGCAATCCGGGGAGAAGTGTAGTAGTGATGGTAATTCTTGCAGTGAGTCTGGGATTGGCATTAATCATGTTCGAAGTCCATGCCGCTTCTGCCAGCCAGCTCAGTCAAATCAGTGACAATGTCGGGAATGATATTACGGTCAGGCCCGCCGGTTCTTCCGGTTTTGGCGGCGGTGGCGGCGATATTGACCCTCTTCCGCAAGCCCAGGTGGATGAGCTCAGCGCTTTAGCACACGTAACATCGGTCCAGGAAACAGTGAATACTACTTATTCAGGAGACCAGTTGGTTTCCGGAATTGATTTCTCCGGTTCGCGATTCTACGGCGGCAGCAGTCCGCCTTCCGGCGGCATTACCACGACGCCGGTCGGAACAATGCGTTTCGGGGCGATTATGGTGATGGGGATTAGTCCCACGGGCACGGCGCCCACATTGATGGGCGGCGGCACAATGTCAATGGTGTCCGGCAATTATTTTACCGCTGCCCAGGCTAATTCTGGCGTTGTCATTGTCGGTCAGACACTGGCAACGAAGAATAACCTGAGCGTGGGTTCGGAGATAACCATCGGGACTGATCAAGTGCAGGTAATCGGTATTTATACCAGCGGCCAGCAGTTCGGGGACAACATGCTGGTTATGCCGATACAGACCGTACAGCGTCTTTACAGCATTGACGGCGCGACCACAATAACGGTAGCGGCAGATAATGTCAGCAATGTCAATACGGTAGTCACGGAAATCCGGGGGATATGGGATACCGGTACTGCGGATGTCGTGACGGCACAGCAGGAATATGCTAATATCAGCGGTTCGATAACTAATGCCAGTAGTTCCAGTCAGACCGGAATGGTGATTTCATTCGTGGTTGCCGCGGTTGTCGTGCTGCTGTCAGTCATTTTGTTGATACGGCAGCGGGTTAAAGAGATCGGGATTATGAAAGCCGTGGGCGCTTCCAACTGGCAAATCGGTGTTCAATTCGGCTTGGAGACCACGGTGATTACGGTTGTGGCGACCGTATTCGGAATTCTTTTATCATTGCTCTTCGGCCAGCAAATTGCGAATCTGTTTACCAGCAGCGGTTCGGCCCCAACCGTTACCGGTGCAGGCGGGTTCGCCGGACGCGGCACCGCCGTGTTTGGTGGTGGCGGCGGGCGGATATTTGCCGGCAGCATCGGTGGGATTCATGTCGCCGTATCCCCCGAAGTAGTGATAATTGCCTTTGCATCAGCCATTATACTGGCGATTGCGGCCAGCGTGGTTCCGGTGTGGTATATTGCCCGGGTCAGACCGGCGGAGGTATTACGTAATGAATAGTATTGGAACAGCTAAACTCGCTGAAGGGAACATCATCGAAATAAAAGACCTTGAAAAGCACTTTCGCTCCGGAGGGAACGAGGTAAAAGCCGTTGACGGTGTCACGATAGGTTTTCAGAGAGGTAAAATGATAGCGATTCGCGGTTCTAGCGGCAGCGGTAAGACCACGCTTTTGAACCTCATCGGTGCTTTGGACCGGCCTTCTTCGGGTAGTATTATCGTCGACGGTGTGGACGTATCGAAAATGCACGGCAAAGCCGAAGTTAAATACCGTCTGCAGAAAGTCGGGTTCGTCTTTCAGTCTTATTGCCTGATTCCCAACCTGTCAGCGCTGGAAAATGCAATGATGCCGATTGAACTGTTGAATCCGAATGACAAGCAGCGGGTAGAAAAAACGCAGAAACTGCTGGAGAGGGTAGGAATAGACCAGACCAGGCAGGTGCGGCGGCCGGCTAAACTTTCCGGTGGGGAACAGCAGCGGGTGGCCATCGCCCGGGCGCTGGCAAATGACCCGCCGATTATTTTGGCTGACGAACCGACCGGCAACCTCGACTCCAAGAACGGCAGACGTATTGTCGAGTTATTGCGCAACTTGACTAAAGACGGCAAAACAGTATTAATTGCGACGCATGATGCCGATATTGCCGCCAGCGCCGATATAAAAATTGAGATGATCGATGGTAAAATTAATTCTATAGGATAATATTCGGATTATTCGTCCCGCGATTACAGTTAAAATAAAGCCGCAGCGCCTGGCGCTGCGGCTTTCTGGTTTTATTATTCGCCTTTCATTGCGTTCAATTACTCCGGCGGGTAATGCGCTTGAAAATCGTAAGGATAAACCGGCGGCGGCTTACTGATTTTGTCCAGTTTACTAACCTCTTCCGGAGACATCTCCCATTCTGTAGTTTCGAGATTATCCGCCATCTGTTCCGGTGTCCTGATGCCGACCACCACCGAGCTCACCCCGGGTTTACACAGCAGGTAATTAAGCGCTGCCTGAGTAATTGTGCCGTGGTGGGCTGCAGCCGCCATGTCTAACTCGTCGACTATATCGTAAACCTTCTGTTCATTAGCAATTGTGCTGCTGTCGCTGAGTCTTGCCCCTTTCGGTCGGGGTTGTCCGCGGCGGTATTTCCCGGAGAGCAATCCACCTCCCAGCGGGCTCCATGTCAGGATTCCCAGTCCCTGGTCGACGCATAACGGCGCTAATTCGTACTCCAAATCACGCGCGATTAATGAGTACAGGCCTTGAAAAGCAACGAATTTCTCCCAATTATGTTTATCCGAAATCGCCATGGCCTTCATCAATTGCCAGCCGGCAAAGTTCGAACAGCCGATATACCTTACCTTGCCCTGACGGACCAGGTCGTCCAGCACCCGCATCGTTTCCTCTAACGGCCGGCTGGGGTCCCATCGATGGACGAGATAAAGGTCGATATAGTCCGTGCCCAACCGCTTCAGGCTGGCCTCACAGCCCTCCAGGATATGGTGGCGGGAAAGCCCGATATCGTTTGGCCCCGGCCCCATTCGGTTGCGGACTTTCGTCGCCAGGATTATATCTTTACGCCGTTTCCCCAGGGCCTTGCCGAGGATTTCTTCGGATTGCCCTTCGGAATAAAGGTCCGCCGTGTCAAAAAAGTTGATACCGCCGTCCAGTGCCATCGCCACAATCTTATCGGCTGCTTGCTGGTCGACGGATCCGATTTGCTTCATTCTGCTATTGGACCCGAAAGTCATTGTTCCGAGACATACCTCAGAAACTTTGATTCCGGATTTTCCGAGAAAACGCATTTTCATTTGCTGACCTCCTATTTGATTATATTTCTCGACGATTAATCAGGTTTTTAAATTTTCACTGTTGGCACTTATTATAGCTCAAAAATTGAGGGAAAAACATAATATGCGCTTTATTTTCCGGAAGACAGCTGTTTTCCTGATACCATGACAAATGCCTCGCATCTCTACTGTTATTCTTGAATCCAGCTGGCCGAAAAATACCGCATTCTCCATTCCGGCGTAGACACAAATCCACTTCTCCCCATTGTCTTTCCTGCATTTCTCCGGCCGAATAATTCTGGATTCTCCCTCCTTTTTAAGGCTTATAGTCCGCCTTAGGAGGAAGGGATTAAGGGAGAATTACTTTCCTTTCGAATCTTGAGTATTTCGTCGAAATACCCTACTCCCACTGTCGTTCCCGCGAAAGCCGAAGAGCCATCTTCGGTACTTGACTCAGTCAATGTATACTAAACGAAGTGAACGTATGGGAATCTTGAGCCCGCAGGCGAAATGTATATCAACCCAACTTTGCCTCAACTATTATCCCCGAAATACAATTCATTGGCTCTCCCTTCCCATCCTTACCGATGAAAATCGGTATCCAGTCGTACAATCGTCCCTGCTTGTATGATATCCCGTGTTTCAATGATTCCATCCTTGCCGCTCGCTTTCGCAAAAAGGCAGTACGCCCCGAGCCTATCGAGGGAGGAAGCACCACCCACTGTCGTTCCCGCGAAAGCCGAAGAGCCATCTTCGGTACTTGACGCAGTCAATGTATACTAAACGAAGTGAACGTACGGGAATCTTGAGCCCGCAGGCGAAATACTTTTGACCTTAAGTCGAAATGTACATCAAACTAACCTTACCTCATTCATCATCCCCGAAATACAATTCATTGGCTCTCCCTTCCCATCCTTACCGATGAAAAACGGTATCCAGAAACCGTATCCCCGATTACTTTGCCCCTCCCCCTTTCTGCCGTGTTATAATTGTCGTTAGTATTTCTCCAAAAGATATAAAAAGACGAAATTTTTGCTCTGATGCGTATCGATAAATCAACTGTTCAAAAAGTAGAACACGCCCTGAGATTCGCCACCGCCGAAGGGATGGCCTACGGCGCGGTGATGGGCTTTGGCGATAACTATATCGTCGCTTTCGCTGTTGCCATCCAGACCAGCAGCTTCCTCATCGGCATCCTCTGTTCCGTGCCGGGCTTTTTAGCCTCGCTGGCCCAGCTCTGGGACGCGGCCATTGTCCGCAAGATGAAAAGCCGCAAGGCCGTGGTTATCACCTTTGCCCTGCTGCAGGGACTGATGTTTATCCCGATGCTCGCCCTCGCTTTTATTCATAACGGAAGCGTCGGGTGGTGGCTGGTTCTTTTCGCCACCATTTACTCGATTTCGTCCGCTCTCACTTCTCCCGCCTGGGGCAGCATCATGGCGGAGGTCGTGCCGGAACATCTGCGTGGCCGCTACTTCAGCTTCCGCGGCAGCCTCTCCACCCTCTCCAATACCATCGCCTTCCTGGCCGGCGGGATTTTCCTGACTTTTCTGGTGCACAAAGCGCTGTGGGGGTTCGCCATTCTCTTCGGCGCGGCGTTTTTAGCACGAATGATTTCCTCCGGACTGCTCACCCAGCTCTATGAAGTCCCGCAAAAAGACAAACCGGTGCAGCAGGCCAGCAGCGGCAGTTTTATCCGTAATTTATTTTCCTCCAACCTCGGCCGCTATATGCTCTTCCTCTTCTCGATGAGCTTCGCGGTCAATATCGCCAGCCCCTATTTCGCCGTTTATCAGCTGCATAGTTTGAACCAAAGCTACTTCGTCTTCGCCGCGCTGGGGACAGCCTCGTCGGTGGCAACTCTGCTGACCATCTCCCGCTGGGGACGCGCCGCCGACCGCATCGGCAACCTTAAAGTCCTGCTGATGACATCTTGCCTGATACCGTTGGTGCCGTTGTTCTGGCTTTTTTCGAAAAATCTGGCTTATCTGGGCATTGTGCAGGCTTTCTCCGGCCTGGCCTGGGCCGGCTTTAACCTGTGTTCGGTTAATTATCTTTACGATGCCACCGCCGCCGGCGAAAGGACCAAATACCTCGGCTATTTCAACTGCGGTAACGGTCTCGCGGCCGGGCTCGGCGCGCTGCTCGGCGGCTATCTCATGACTCATGTCCCCGCTTTTAACGGCTATCAGGTCCTCACCGTTTTCCTCATTTCAGGGGTATTGCGCGCGACTGCTGCTCTCGTCTTCCTGCCCGGGCTCAAAGAAGTCCGCAAAGTCAGCACGGTTCCCGCTGCTGAATTGTTCCATATCCTGACGGGCGGACGTCCCGCCGACCGCCGCTTCAGCCACCGGCGCTTCTCCCTCATCCACCACCACGAACCCGCCACTTCCGAAAGCAGCAAATCCGGCTCGATAAACGATTAATTTTAGAAAGCATAGCGCCTGGAATTAAGAGTTATCATCTGGCAAACATCCCGTTTTTTGTCCAATAGTGACTAAATTCCTTTCAGAGATACCAAAATATCATTGAAAGTGTCTAAATACCTTCAATTTATCAATTTACTTTCTAACAAATTAAGCTTATTTTTGTTCCAAAATAAATGCAATGTTTTCCCGCAATTTTCGTATAAATCTATATAGGTTCACCAATGAACATAAGAAGAGGAATAACTATAAAACGCAATCTCCTTTTAATATTCATCGGCTGCTTGATTGCGTTAAACGGATGTTCTGGCTCAACGCAGATCCCCGTTCAAACCCCGCTGACCGGCTCAGCCAACGCCGCTGTGATCCAATCCGTATATGGTTTGAGCTTATCTTTGTCACTGGATTCGACAATATATCATGTTGGTAACGAAGTATCAATAGTTATCGACGAAACAAATATGCGTACCAAGACCAACAAAGTTACCGCAGCTGAAAAATGGCCGTCAGGCGGATTAAGCGTTGGCCCATGCGGGACTTACAATTTTCCTTTCGGTGCAGCAATCTTTGAAGGTAACTATACTGCTGAAGATATTTTATCAGCGACTCCGTTGGAACTTTTTGACCCTAATTTAAAACACAGTTGCCCATTGATACTTTCGGAAATCTCTTCGTATGTTTTTCAGCCGGCAAGCGACTATGCTGCTGTCTTTCAACTGTCAGAATCGACCGCAGCTCTTACCTTAAAAATGAATTCGCTCTTGCAGCCTGCGCTATTTGGTTACTGGACAGGTACGGAATTTAACGACTTTATTCCCGGTGTTTATACGGTTGTCGCCGGTGACGAATGGGGCGCTATGGTCGTCCTTCATTTCACGGTTATTCAATAATGTTAATCCCGCCCGTTATTGATATATCTTATAAGAACGTTTATAATCTTTTCAATAGGATATTATCAGGCAATTCCGCCCTTCCCTCCCTAAATCCTTATTTTTACGTTTTAATATTAACTTCCCGGTTATAACGCACCGGAAAAAGTGACTGAAAAATGAAAAAATACCGGTTTCTGCTGATTACCCTGGGAGTCCTCGCCGCCGCGGTTGTGGTGGTTCTTGCCGCAGTGATTGTGAATTTTCGCCAAAATCAGTCGTTTTCAACCGTCGGCACGATTTCTGACGGCTCCGGCGGCGCCATCGTCGCCTGGCAAAACGACAAGGGCATTTACATCCAGCATCTGGATTCTGCCGGCAAGCTGCTTTGGCAACAGGGCGGTTTAGAAGTCTCTAATACCGGGACAATAACTGGCTCGATGGTCCTGTATCAGGCAGGTTTCAGCATGGTTAGTGACGGCTCCGGCGGGGCGATTATTGCCTGGGCCGGCTTATCTCTTACAGCAACTCACCCGAAAAGTGGCGAAAATTTCAATCCCCTCAACATCTATGTAAAAAGAATCGGTGCTGACGGCGCCCTGATGTGGCCGGATACCGCCATTGCTGCCGGAGATAATTGGCAAATCGTTGCCACCGGTGACGGCGGCGCTGTTATCGCCTGGGACAATTTCAAGCCTTACGCCATGGCGCTCCGGGACGATTATCTTTGCCTCCAAAAGTTCGCCCCTGACGGCACCCGGTTGTGGGGAAACAACGGACTGACTCTCATCACATCTTCACCGTTTCAAACATCAGCCTCCGGTAATGTCGACCGTTCTCTGCCGACTTACACCGGCACCCAGGATATCGTGTCTGATGGCACCGGCGGCGTGATTGTCATCTGGGATGAGGAAGGGGGAAACGGCTCCAACCGGGTTTTTGCCCAGAGAGTGGACAATCAGGGAAATACTGCCTGGTCCGGGAATACTTTAGTTGGAAACAGGCCTTATCAAAGTCATTCGTTGATAACGGACGGCTCCGGCGGCGCTTTCCTGGCGCTGCAGGCTTATAACCAGGAGGTCACATTCCGGGTACAGGTCGGTCACGACGGCGGACTGCTGGGAGTGACGCAATATTATCCTTATTCGGTCGGCGATGGTTCCGGCGGGAGCATCAATTGCCGGATTCAATTAGTTCAGCCGAATCCGGGTTCCGGGACGATTTACGACACCCTCTACGTTCAGCGGTTGGACGCCGCCGGTTCCCCGGTCTGGACTGAGAAACAGGTCATTTCCAGCCGGTTGGGTTATGAAATCATTAATCTGCAATGCACTGCCGACGGCAGTGGCGGCATCTTGATGTGCTGGCAGTTCGTCAAAGGTGAGACCGCCCGGGGGGTAATTTACGTCCAAAAGGCCGACGCCTCCGGTAATCTGTTATTCGGCACGACCGGCACCAATGTAATCGGTTCCGCCAGTACCTGGCAATGGTGTAATACTCTCAGCGACGGTACCGGCGGCCTCTTTGTGACGGCTCCTGGCGGCAGCAAAGTCTATATCCAACACATCAGCTCCGGCGGCAGCCGCCTGTGGGGCAGCGGTATCAGGTTGGATAAATGAAAACCAGGTTATGGTACGGGAAGCTGGCGATAATTATTTGTATTTCCCTGATTTTAGTGTCCCTGCTGTCCGGTTCAAGTTGTATTTTATTTAATCATTCGGATTCGAGTTACACGCCGGAAGTTGTCAGTGACGGGGCCGGCGGCGCCATTGTCGTTTATGAAAAAGTAAAAAGCGGCACCAATCGGGAATTCTATGCGCAAAGAATCAGCCCGGACGGAAAACCTCTCTGGGGTGTCACCGGAACGCTCATTGACAGCTCTCAAGCCAATTCGTACAGCTTCCCCGTTTTTGATATTGTCAGCGACGGGACCGGAGGCGCAATCATTGCCTGGCCGGATCTCGCGCCGGACCAGTTTCAAAGTATTAAATACGTGACTAAAATCGATTCTAATGGCGGCGTTATTTGGACGAAGACTTGCGATTATTTTGAAGAGATGATTAGCGATGGCGGCGGCGGTGCCATCATTGCTTTCGACGACTCTGCCGGCAATAGCGGTAATAATGCGCCGATTGTTGTGATTAGGATCGATTCAGGGGGAAACTATCCCTGGGGGCAGCAAGGGGTCCAAATCCGGCACCTTGGAAACTGGCCCACAGGTCTGCAGATGGTCAGCGACGGCGCTAATGGCACAATTGCGGTCTGGGGAGAAATGGAAGCTCAAGCCGGGACAACTACGCCCAGTTTTCAGTACACCAGCCGCATAATGGCGCAAAGGGTAAATGCCGAAGGTAATTTGTCCTGGGGCGTAAATGGTATCACCGTGTGTGCCAATCCTGAAAATGTTGTTGTTCAGGAACCTTGCGCTGCCGCAGACGGCTCCGGCGGAGCGATAGTATGCTGGCAGCAAAATCCCTCAGGGCCGATAGATAACAGTTCACCCCTTTGGGACATGCAGGATATCATCACGCAAAAAATAGACTCTGAAGGTAATATTTTATGGCAGCCCGGGGGTGTCCCTCTGCAGATCGTTAAAACAGCCGAAGAAGCAAGTCCTTTCACACCACTGGCAATTGGTGATGATTCAGGCGGAGCCATCGTGATGTGGGAAGACCTGCGCAGCGGTTTGGCAAGCATTTATGCTCAAAAAATGGATTCCAACGGCGCTTCCGCATGGCAAACCGGAGGAATCAAGGTCATTTTTGTGAAGAGTAATTCCAGCAATGAGCGGCGGCAAATCGTCGGGGATGGCACAGGCGGCGCAATAATTTCCTGTATTTTTAAAGAAGCCGGCACCGGGAAGCAAGGCGTCATCGTGCAGAAACTGGATTCTGCCGGTAGTACCGCATGGGCAGATAACGGCGTGGTAGTTGTCACCGGTATTCCAACGAACTATTGCCTGGCGGCTGATAACCATAGCGGAGCCTTATTAAGCTGGGGTATTGGTACCGGCAGTTCAGAAAAATCATACGTCCAGTTTATTAGCTCCGGCGGCAGTCGCCAGTGGGGTAACGGCATCAGGTTAGACCGGTAAACATAGAAATGATATCTGCGTACCGGAATACGTCAGTGCCATATCCCCACTGCCTTTTACCACCACCGCGAGGAGGGCACCGACGTGGCGGTCTCAGCTATGCAACTATCTCCGGCAATAGGGAGCAATAAAGAATGTTATTTACCCTTTTCCCACCGCTTTTTTATATTCCGCCAGCAGCCCCTCAATCGACTTCTTCTCTTCCGCCGTCAGCACAATGTCCCCCGCCGGTGCCGTCTCATCCACCTGGGAAGGCCGCCTCGCCCCGACAATCGCCGACGTTACCTCCGGCCGTCTCAATACCCAGGCGATGGCCATCTGCGCCGGTGTCGCGTTGCGTTTCTTCGCCAGCAAAGTTAGCTTCTCTACCAGCTCGAAGTTGGCGCTCAGCCGCGGCTCTTTGAAATTGATGTCGTTGCGACGGTGGTCGTCCGCCGGTAATCCTTGGATGCGCTCCCGGGTGAATTTGCCGGTCAGCAGTCCTTTCTGTATCGGGCTGTAAGCCACCACGCCGATGTTCTGCTCGCGGCAGTAGTCCAGCAGCCCGCTTTCTTCCGCGCCGCGCTCTATCATGCTGTAAGGCGGCTGCAGCGATGCCACCGGATGAATCGGCTGGATGCGTTTCAGCTGGGCGATATTGCAGTTGCAGACCCCGGCATAGCGAATTTTGCCCTCTTTCACCGCCTTGCCGATTTGCTCCCAGGCCGCCTCCAGTTCCGTGTCCGGGTCCGGCCAGTGTATCTGGTACAAATCGATAACGTCGATGTCCAGTCTTTTCAGGCTGGCTTCGACTTCCTGCTTGATTGTTTTCGCGTTTAAAACGTGGGATGTTTGCCTTTTTTTATCCCACACGATGCCGCACTTCGTCGCCACAATCGGCCGCTTCGGGAATTTCTTCAGCGCCTTGCCCACCACTTCTTCGCTGTGCCCCAGCCCGTAGGCCGGCGCCGTGTCTACCCAGTTTATCCCCAATTCAATCGCGCGTATAATCGCTTCCGTCGACTCTTTATCGTCCTGCGGCCCCCACCCGAATGTCCAGTCCCCGCCCCCGATCGCCCACGTTCCCAAACCGATCGTGGTCAGGTTCAAATCCGTCCTGCCCAGCTTCCGTGTTTTCATCGTACTCCTCCTCGATATTGTCTTTCCCCAATTATACAATCACCGCCAAATGTAAACAAAGACCAATTTGTTTCAGCTCTTCGATGGTTGAAAAAGCATGGTAATAAACGAAAATCACTGTTCCTGTAGGGTCGGGTTTCCGATGGCCGCAGCCGAAGGTACTCGGCTGTTATAAGCCGATGTAC
>Ga0265316_10002884_pt1 | contig 17597 bp, 13 predicted proteins | sample 4522metaG_FD_202092 | JGI IMG/M metagenome (GOLD analysis project Ga0265316, IMG submission 202092) | Rhizosphere microbial communities from Carex aquatilis grown in University of Washington, Seatle, WA, United States - 4-5-22 metaG | ecosystem: Host-associated > Plants > Roots > Rhizosphere >... | reverse complement strand
CAAGTCAATGGCACCTTGCGCGGCGATCAGGGTCAGGCCCTTGCCGGCGGCGGCCTGGCCTGATGCGTCTGCACCGCCCGGCTGCACCGCGCCGGCCAGCACGCCGATGGCCTGGCCCGTGTGGAGGCGCGCTTGTCCGCCCACGGCCCAGTGGCTGTCCTGGCCACTGGCCACCGTGGTGGCGCCCTGGCTGCTGAGGTGCACGTCTTGCCCGGCGCTCAGGCCCACCCCAGCGCGGCCCGCCAGGGCGATGTGTGGGTCGGCAAGGTGTGGCACGGTGGCCGAGGTGCTGGCCACGTTGTGCGCCTGCGCATCCTGCACGGCGGCGTTCAGGCTTTGCGCGCTGACGCTGCCTCGCAGGCTCTGGGCCAATTCCTGGCTGGCTTGCACGCCTGTGGCCAAGCCCACGGTCTGGTGGGTGCGGGCCGCTTGGTGGAAGGCTTGGGTGAGATCCTGCATCTGCCGCGCCAGGGCGATGCCGGCCGCGTTGTCGCCCGCGGGCTCTGCCGTTGGGGTCAGGTCGCCTGCCGGGCGCAGGCCATAGGTGCTCAGCAACACCCCGCGGGCTGCGCGCAGGCCGCCCCAGGCATCGGTGCGCAATTCGAGGCCTTGGCCCCGCAGGCTGCCCCGGTGGTTGTCGGCCTGGTGCAGCAGATGGCCCATCTCCAACCAGGTCTGGGCCTGGGTGGTGTGCAGGCGTGCGCGCAATTGCTGCGGGGTGTCGTCCAGCACCAGCTGGTTGTGACCGCCGCCACCGAATTCCTTGCTCTTGATGCCGCTGAGGGCTGCGGCGTTGGCCTGTCCCGCGTTGCCCTCGGTGGCCGCACCGGGCGCAGCGCCATGCCAGGCAGGGCTGTGCCCGCCCGAGCCTTCGCCGATGAGGTTCATTTGGCTCGCGGGGGTGTGGTCGGACGATGCGGCCAGGGCCTGCGCTGAGTTGGCTTCGCCGCTCGCTTGGCCTGCGGGCGTGGGTGCCATGCCCGACTCGCCCTGCCCGTTGTAGAGGCTGGCGATGACGACGGGCCGGTCGATGTCATTGCCCAGAAAGCCCACCAGCACTTCTTGCCCGATGCGCGGGATGAACTGGTGCCCCATGCCTGCGCCTGCCAGCCGTTGCTGGACCTGCAACCAGCAGCTGTCGTGGGCGACCGCCCCTGACGCAGCACCGTCTGCTGCGCTGTCCAGCGCGGCGCTTTGCCAGTGGAAGCGCACGCGCACACGGCCCATGGCATCGGTGTGCAGCTCGTCCGCGCCTTGCGCTTGGGTGCCCCCATCGGGACCGACGACGAGGGCGGTTTGCGGCCCGCGCGCGGTGGGGCGTGGGCGAAGGCGCAGGCCTGTGCCGTCTTGCAAGGCAGGCCGCCAAGGGGTGCTGCGGGGCGTGGCCTCGAAGCTGCAGGCGTATCCCGTGTTCTCGGCTTGCGAAGCGAGGCCTGGGGACTTTGGCACGCAACGAACGAGGTCGGCCAAGTCTGGCCTCAGGCCTTTGGGCAAGGTGTTGACGCCCACGGCGTGCACGCGTGTCACGAAGATGTCGGGCGGCCCGTCGGCATCGTCATGGGTGGCGAGGCCTTGCAAAGCGCCCAGCAGCGCATCGCCGGGCTGGGTCGCCAAAGAAGCGGTCGCCAAAGACACGGCCGCCCAGGTGCCTGCGCGCAAGGTGCGCACATTGCCTCGGCCCAACCAGCGCTGGGTGCGCGCTTCTTCGGTTTGCTGCAGCAAGGTGGCGGCAAAACGGGCTTCGTCGGGCGTGCCAAAGAGGTAGCCACTGGTGGGGTCGTACTGCCCCAACCAGGGCGTGAGTTGGGCCACGCCCTGGTCCTCGTCCTGGCCCTTGTCTTTGCCCTCGTCTTTGCCCGCTCCAGGCCCCCAGTCAGGCTGCGACACCACCTCGGCCGAGATGGCCGTGTGGGCTTTGTGGTCCCAGCCCAGCACGGTGTGCGCGGTGGGTCCCAGGCGGCGCTCATGGGCCAGGGCGTGGATGCTGTCTTGCGATTCCTGACTGTCTTGCCCCGGGCTGGCATGGAAGCGGATGCCTGTGCCCGCGCCGAACCCGGCCTCGCTGGTCGGGTCCTGGGGCTGGGCCTGGCTGTGCACGAAGAAGATCACGCCATGGCCCGCCGGGGCATCGGGGTTTTCTTCCACGCGCCAGGCGATGCCCTCTTCGGCCAGCAGGCGCTGGAGGAAGTCCAGGTCGCTTTCGCGGTGCTGCACACAGTAGGCGCGCTGGCCGCCGTTGCGGGCGAACAGGCCTTGGGTGACGTGGTCGGCCACGCCCTCGTCCCAGCGCCAGACGGCCAGGCCCGGGTGCTGCGCGAAGACGTCATCGGCGATGTCGATGACGCTGCGGTCCTGCCAGACACGGCTGTTCAGCGTGTGCGCCAGCAGGGCGATCCAGGGCTGCACGGTGAGGGCTTTGCGGGCGAAGCCGCCATCAGAGTGCAGGGCACGGGCCTCGGTGACGATGCCGCTGCGCAGGGCGTGGCTGCCATCGGCCAGCTGGGTGCGCAGGGTCAGGGCCTGGCCGCACAGCTGCTTGAGCGGCACGTGGGCGTCCAGCATGAGCACCTGCAGGCTCAGATTGAAGGGCTCGGAGACGGCCTCGTGCAGCTCGAAACGCTCCAACAACAGGTCGCTGGCGCGCACGGACGCGGCGCCGGCAGCGCTCGGCGCTGACGCCCCTGGTGGTGAGGCAGCGCCCGGCGGCGTGGCAAGGGTGTGCAACCGGCTGTCTTGCGTCCACGCAGACAACAGGCGTTCCGCCATGGCGCCGATCTGCGCGATCTGGCTTGGCAATTCCATCGGTCCCTGAACTTTGTTTGGTATCCAAGGAGTTTAGGAGTTGCCTGCGCGACGCCATCTCCCCCTTTTGGGGCGTATGTGCAACGAAGTGCAACGCCCGTCACGCCTGGCGTGCGCGCGCCAGGATGAAATCGACGAAGGTGGCCGTGGCCCGCGTGGGGTGGCGGTTGGGCATGTAGAGCATGACCATGCGGGCGCCGAAGATGCTGAGCTTCCAGTCGTCGAGGGCCGTCTGCACCTCGCCGGTGTCGATGAGTTCCTGGACGACGTAATCGGGCACCAGGCCGACGCCCAGCCCGGCCTGGATGGCCTGCCGCAAGAAGAGGAAGTTCTCGGACGTGAGGGTGGGCGACAGCGGCACCTCGTGGCGCTCGCCGTGCAGGTAGGCGGCCAGGCGCAGCTGGCGCCCGACGACGGCGGAGGTGATGAGCGGCGCGGTGCAGAGGTCGTCGAGCTGCACCGGCATGCCGTGGGCCTGGGCGTAGGCCTGCGAGGCACAGGCCACGTAGCGCACGGGGCCCATGTCGCGGGCCACGAGCTGGTCGGGCGGGTCGGACATGACGCGCACGGCGATGTCCACCTCGTCGCGCATGAGGTCGATGGCGCGGTTCTCGAAGGCCACGTCCAGCACGATGCCGGGGTGGGCGCGCTTGAAGTCGATGAGCCAGGGCGCCATCACGAGCTGGCCGTAGCCGCTGGCCACGCTCAGGCGCACACGCCCTTGCAGTGTCTGGCCCAGGGTGGCGACGGTGTCGCGGGCGGCGGCGAGCTCGTCGCGGATCTTGCGGCCGTGTTCGTAGAGCTGCAGGCCGACCTCGGTGGGCGCGATGCGGCGGGTGCTGCGGCGTACCAGCTGCTGGCCCAGGCTGCGTTCGAGCTGTCCCAGGTGGTAGCTGACGTTGGCGCGGCTGGTTTTCAAGCGGCGCGCGGCTTCGCTGAGGGAGCCGGCGTCGAGGATGTCCACCAGCAGGGTGAGGGCTTGCAGGTCCATGGGGTGGGGCATGCGCCATTGTCAAATTTATTTTGACAGCCTGTCAATGATTCAGCGGATTGTCAAAACAGCTTCGCCCTCGAACAATCCGGGATGCTTTGACGCATCACCCGAAAGCCCCGACATGGACGACACGCCCGCTTCCCGCCCCGTGGTTCACCTCACCGTGCGCGACCACATCGCCTTCATCGCCGTGGACAACCCGCCCGTCAACGCCCTGAGCACCGCCGTGCGCCGCGGGCTGATGGACGCGATCGCCCAGGCCGATGCCGACGCGAACGTGCACGCGGTGCTGCTCCACGGGCTGGGCAAGGCCTTCATCGCTGGGGCGGACATCCGCGAGTTCGGCCTGCCGCCGCAAGCGCCCTCCTTGCCCGAGGTGTGCCTGCGCATCGAAGCCTGCCACAAGCCCGTGGTGGCGGCCCTGCATGGCCCTGCACTGGGCGGTGGCCTGGAAGTGGCGCTGTCGGCGCACTGGCGCGTGGCCACGCCCTCGGCCAAGCTGGGCCTGCCGGAAGTGCAGCTCGGGCTCTTGCCCGGAGCAGGCGGCACGCAGCGTGCGCCGCGCCTGGTGGGCGCGGAGGCCGCGCTCGACCTGATGCTCAGTGGCCGCCACGTGGGCGCGCAGGAGGCCTTGCGCCTGGGCCTGATCGACCGGGTGGCTGCACAGGAAGATGCGCTCGCCGAGGGCGAAGCCTTCGTGCGCCATGTGCTGGCCGAGCAGATGCCGGTGCGGCGCACGGGCGAGTTGCGCGAGGCCCTCGCCGACCGGGCCGCCGCGCAAGCGGCCATCGACGCGGCGCGTGCGGAGGCCAGCAAGAAGCGTGGCCTGTTCTCGCCAACGAAGATCGTGGACTGCGTGCAGGCCGCACTCGACCTGCCCCTGGCGCAAGGCCTGGCCGTCGAGCGCAGCTTGTTCGAGCAATGCCTGGCCAGCCCGCAGCGCGCAGGCCTCATCCACGCCTTCTTTGCCGAGCGCGAAGTCACCAAGGTGCCAGAGGCGCGCCAGGCGCAACCCCGCAGCATCGCTTCGGCGGGCGTGGTGGGGGGCGGCACCATGGGCGCGGGCATCGCGGTGTCGCTGCTGGACGCCGGCCTGCCGGTGGTGATGGTCGAGCGCGACGAGGCCGCCGTGGCCTTGGGCCGCAGCCGCGTGGAGAAGGTCTATGACGGCCATGTGGCCAAGGGCCGCCTGACGCCCGAGGGCAAGGCCGCGGTGATGGCGCGCTTCGCCGGCGCGACCGACTACGCGGCGTTCAAAGACGTGGACCTGGTCATCGAGGCGGTGTTCGAGGACATGGCTGTCAAGCACGCGGTGTTCGCCGAGCTGGACCGCCACTGCAAGCCCGGCGCCGTGCTGGCCACCAACACGTCCTACCTGGACATCGACGCCATCGCGCAAGCCACCTCGCGCCCGCAAGACGTCATCGGCCTGCACTTCTTCTCGCCGGCCCACATCATGAAGCTGCTGGAGATCGTCGTGCCAGCGAAGGTCAGCGCCGACGTGGTCGCCACGGCCTTCGCGCTGGCCACGCGACTCCAGAAGGTGCCGGTGCGCGCCGGGGTGTGCGACGGCTTCATCGGCAACCGCATCCTGGCCGTTTACCGCACCGCGGCCGACCACCTGATGGAGGATGGCGCCTCGCCGTACGAGATCGACGCCATGGTGCGCGCCTTCGGCTTCCCGATGGGGCCGTACGAGATGAGCGACCTGGCCGGCGGCGACATCGGCTGGGCGACGCGCAAGCGCCGCGCGGCCACGCGCGATCCCAAAGCCCCGCCCGCGCGCTACGTCCACATCGCCGACCAGCTTTGCGAGCGCGGCTGGTTCGGCCAGAAGACCGGCCGCGGCTGGTACCTGTACGAAGCCGGCTCGCGCAGCGGCAAGCCGGACCCGGAGGTCGAGGCCATCGTGGCCGATGAGCGCGCCAAGGCGGGCATCACGCCGCGCCGCTTCACGCCCGAGGAGATGCAGCGCCGCTACGTGGCCGCCATGGTCAACGAGGGCGCCAAGGTCGTCGAAGAGGGCATCGCCTTGCGCCCCCTGGACGTCGATGTCACCCTGGTGCACGGCTACGGTTTCCCGCGCTGGCGCGGTGGCCCGATGAAGCACGCCGACGCGGTGGGCCTGGGCCAGATCCTGGCCGACATCCGCGCCTTCGCGCAGGAAGACGCGCAGTTCTGGCAGCCCTCGGCGCTGCTGGTGAAGCTGGTGGCCGAAGGCCGCAGCTTTGAGAGCCTGAACAAGGCCTGAGCCCCCCGACACACAAGAGAAAGCGACACCATGGCCCAACACCTCCAGCACGCCCGCGAAGCCGTCATCGTCTCGACCGCACGCACGCCCCTGACCAAATCGCACCGCGGCGAGCTCAACGTCACGCCCGGTGCCACGCTGGCCTCCTTCGCCGTGAAGGCGGCCGTGCAGCGCGCCGGCATCGACCCCGGCCTGATCGAAGACTGCATCCTCGGTTGCGGCTACCCGGAAGGCACGACCGGCCGCAACATCGGCCGCCAGGCGGTGATCCGCGCCGAGCTGCCCCTGAGCATCGCGGGCACCACGGTGAACCGCTTCTGTGCCTCGGGCCTGCAGGCCGTGGCCATGGCGGCCAGCCGCATCGTGGTCGATGGCGCACCGGCCATGATCGCCGGCGGGGTGGAGAGCATCTCGGGCATCCGCACGCGGGAAGACGGTGACACAGGCATCGACCCCTGGATCGCCGAGCACAAGCCCGCGCTCTACATGGCCATGATCGAGACGGCCGACATCGTGGCGCAGCGTTACGGCATCACACGGGAGGCGCAGGACCGCTTCTCGGTCGAGAGCCAGCGCAAGACGGCCGAAGCGCAAGCCGCCGGCCGCTACCAGGATGAGATCGTGCCCATCACGACCACGATGGCCGTGGTCAACAAGGACACGAAGGAAGTGACCCACCAAGAGGCCACGGTGGACCACGACACCTGCAACCGCCCCGGCACCTCGCACGAGTCGCTGGCCAAGCTGGCACCGGTGCGCGGCGAAGGCCAGTTCATCACCGCAGGCAACGCCTCGCAACTGAGCGATGGCGCCTCGGCCTGTGTGCTGATGGAGCGCCGCGAGGCCGAGCGCCTGGGCCTGCAGCCCCTGGGCGCCTTCCGCGGCATGGCCGTGGCGGGCTGCGAGCCCGACGAGATGGGCATCGGCCCTGTGTTCGCGGTGCCGAAGTTGCTGGCGCGTCACGGCCTGAAGGTCGACGACATCGACCTGTGGGAGCTCAACGAGGCTTTCGCTTCGCAGTCGATCTATTGCCAGCAGCAACTGGGCATCCCCGATGAGCGCCTGAACGTCAATGGCGGCGCCATCTCGATCGGTCACCCCTTTGGCATGACGGGCGCGCGCCTCGTCGGCACGGTGCTGCTGGAAGGCCGCCGCCGCAAAGCCCAGAACCCGAACGTGAAGTGGGCCGTGGTGACCATGTGCATCGCCGGTGGCATGGGCGCGGCCGGCCTGTTTGAAATCTTCTGAGGACACTGCGATGGACCTGAGTTTCACGCCTGAAGAACAGGCTTTCCGCGACGAGGTGCAGGCCTTCCTGCGCGACAAGGTGCCCACCTCCCTGCGCGACAGGGTGCGTGCCGGAGAGCACCTGGGCAAGGCCGACCACGAGCAGTGGCACGCCATCCTCAACGCCCAGGGCTGGCTGGCCAACCACTGGCCCCAGCAGTGGGGCGGCACCGGCTGGAGCGCCGTGCAGAAGTTCATCTTCGAACACGAATGCGCCCTGGCCTACTGCCCGCGCACCGTGCCCTTCGGCGTGAACATGCTGGGGCCCGTGCTCATCAAGTACGGCAGCGACGCGCAAAAGCGGCACTGGCTGCCGCGCATCCTCGATGGCAGCGACTGGTGGTGCCAGGGCTACTCCGAACCCGGCGCGGGCTCGGACCTGGCCGCCGTGAAAACCACCGCGGTGAAAGACGCCAGCGGCCAGTTCTACGTGGTCAATGGCCAGAAGACCTGGACCACGCTGGGCCACCACGCCAACATGATCTTCTGCCTGGTGCGCACCGACCGCGACGCCAAGAAGCAAGAGGGCATCAGCTTCCTGCTGATCGACATGGCCACGCCCGGTGTGGAGGTGCGCCCCATCATCACGCTCGATGGCGAGCACGAGGTCAACGAAGTCTTCTTCACCGATGTGAAGGTGCCCGTGGCCAACCTGGTGGGCGAGGAGCACAAGGGCTGGACCTGCGCCAAGTACCTGCTGACCTACGAGCGCACCAACATCGCGGGCGTGGGCTTCTCGGTGGCGGCCATGGCCCGCCTGAAGGACGTGGCCCAGCGCGTGATGAAAAACGGCAAGCCCCTGGCGCAGGACCCGTTGTTCGCTGCGCGCATGGCCCAGGTCGAGATCGAGCTGGAGAACATGAAGACCACCAACCTGCGCGTGATCGCGGCGGTGGCCGGGGGCGGTGCGCCGGGCGCGGAGAGCTCCATGCTGAAGATCAAGGGCACCGAGATCCGCCAGGAGCTCAACGCGCTGTTGCGCCGCGCCATGGGCCCGCACGCACGGGCGCTGGTGGGCACCGGCGTGGACAGCCCGCTGGGCGCCGAGCCCGAGGTGCACCACGCCACCGCGCAGTACTTCAACAACCGCAAGCTGTCGATCTTCGGCGGCTCCAACGAGGTCCAGAAAAACATCATCTCCAAGATGATCCTGGGACTGTGAGGACCACGCCATGAACTTCACCCACACCGAAGACCGCCGCATGCTGGCCGACACCCTGGGCCGCTTCGTGGCCGAGCAGGTCGGCTTCGAGGCCCGCATGGCCGCGGCCGCCTCGCCCGAAGGTTTCAGCCGCGCACGCTGGGCGGCCTTCGCCGAACTCGGCGCCATCGGGGCGCTGTTCACCGAGGCCGATGGCGGCTATGGCGGTGCCGGCTTCGACATCGCCGTGGTGTTCGAGGCCCTGGGCGCCGGCCTGGTGCTGGAGCCCTTCCTGCCCGCGCTGATGGCCGGCAGCGCGCTGGCCCACGCCGGCACGGCCGAGCAAAAAACGCTGCTGGAACCCCTGCTGGCCGGAGCGAACGTCGCCACCCTCGCCCACGAGGAACCGGGCAGCTTCTACGCACTGCAGCACGTGGCCACGCGGGCCGAGCGCCATGGCGATGGCTGGCTGCTGCAAGGCCACAAAACCGCCGTGCTGCTGGGCGACCAGGCCGACTGGCTGCTGGTGTCGGCGCGCACCGCGGGTGCCACCACCGACGCCCAGGGCATCTCGCTGTTCGTGGTGCCGGCCGATGCCGCAGGCCTGGTGCGCCGCGGCCTGCCTGCGCACGATGGCGGTCGCGTGGCCGACGTGATGTTCAACCAGCTGCGCCTGCCGGCCTCGGCCCTGCTGGGCGGCGAAGCGCAGCTGGGCCAAGGCCTGGCCACGCTGGAGCACGCCGTGGGCCGTGGCCTGCTGGCGCTGTGCGCCGAAAGCCTGGGTGCCATGGAAGTGGCCAAGCGCATGACCATCGAGTACCTGCAAACGCGCAAGCAGTTCGGTGTGCCGATTGGCAGCTTCCAGGCCCTGCAGCACCGCATGGCCAGCGTGCTGCTGGAGGTCGAACAGGCGCGCTCGGCCGTCATCAATGCCGCGGCCGCGCTGGACGCCGACCGCCTCACGCGCGAACGTGCGCTGTCGGCGGCCAAGGTCAGCATCGGGCGCATCGGCACCCTGGTGGCGCAAGAAGCCATCCAGTTGCACGGCGGCATCGGCATGACCTGGGAGCTGCCGCTGTCGCACTGCGCCAAGCGCCTGGTGCTGATCGATGCGCAGCTGGGCGACGAGGACCACCACCTGCAGCGCTTCATCGCGCTGGGTGCGGCCATGGGTGCGGCCCTGGCCGCCACGGCCGACGCCTCGGCGTAAGCTCACCCACCATGTCCGACCGCCACCTCCCACACTGGCCGCCCCAGGTGCCCCGGCACCTGGACATCCCGGCCACGCACCTCTTCCACAACGCCCTGGCCTCGGCGGCGCGCCACCCCGACAAGCCGCTGTTCATCTTCTACGGCGCGGTGACCACCCATGGCCGCTTCCAGGCAGATTGCGAGCACCTGGCCGGCCACCTGCAGCAGGTCTGCGGCGTGAAGCGCGGTGACCGCGTGCTGCTCTACATGCAGAACAGCCCGCAGTTCGCCATCGCGTACTACGCGATCTTGCGGGCCGATGCGGTGGTGGTGCCGGTCAACCCCATGAACCTGAGCGAAGAGCTGCAGCACCATGTCCAGGACGCCGGCGCCCAGGTGATCTGCGCCGCCCAGGACCTGATGCCCCAGGTGCTGCCCCTGCTGCGCGAAGGCCGCGCCTCGCAGGGTGGCCAGGGCCTGCAACACGCCGTGGTCGCGGCCTACAGCGAGCACCTGCCCGAACACACCGACCTGCGCGTGCCCGACTTCGTGCGCGCGCCGGCGCAGGCCTTCGACGAGCCCGGCGTGGTGCACTGGCACGAGGCCTTGGCCGCCCAGCGTCAGCCTGGCCCCATGCTGGCCGGCGCCGACGACCTGGCCGTGCTGCCCTACACCTCGGGCACCACCAGCCACCCCAAGGGCTGCATGCACACGCACCGCAGCGTCATGGTCAACACCGTGGCGCGCCCGGTGTGGATGGGCAGCGAGCCCGACTCGGTACAACTCGCCGTGCTGCCCTTCTTCCACGTGACGGGCATGCAAAACGCCATGAACGGCACCATCTACCAAGGCGCCACGGCCGTGATCCTGCCGCGCTGGGACCGCGACGTGGCCCTCGCCTGCATCGCGCGCTTCCGCGTGACGGGCGCACAGCTGATCTCCACCATGGTGGTGGACATGCTCTCGCACCCCGACATCGAGGGCTTCGACCTGAGCAGCATCGTCAGCATCGGCGGCGGTGGCGCGGCCATGCCCGAAGCCATCGCGGCCAAGCTCAAGGCGCTCACGGGCCTGGACTACATCGAGGGCTATGGCATGTCCGAGACCATGGCCGCCACCCACATCAACCCGCTGCAACGCCCCAAGCGGCAGTGCCTGGGCATCCCCATCTTCGACGTGGACTCGCGCGTGGTGGACCCGATCACCTTCACCGAGCTGCCGCCCAACGAGGTGGGTGAAATCGTCGTGCACGGCCCGCAGGTGATGCAGGGCTACTGGCGCAACCCGCAGGCCGATGCCGAGACCTTCATCGAGCTCGATGGCCAACGCTTCCTGCGCACCGGCGACCTCGCCCGCGTGGACGAGGACGGCTACTTCTTCATGGTCGATCGCCTCAAGCGCATGATCAACGCCTCGGGCTTCAAGGTCTGGCCGGCCGAGGTCGAGGCCCTGATGTACGCCCACCCGGCCATCCAGGAGGTCTGCGTGATCGGCGTGAGCGACCCGCGCCGCGGCGAGACCGTCCAGGCCCTGGTGGTGCTGCGCCCTGCCCACCGCGGCCAGGTCAGCGAGGCCGACATCGTCACCTGGGCCCACGCACACATGGCCGCCTACAAGAGCCCCCGCATCGTCGCCTTCGTCGACCACCTGCCCAAGTCGGGCACCGGCAAGATCCTGTGGCGTGAACTGCAGCAGCAGGCGCGCCACTGACCCACATTCCCCGCCCCACATCCCCAGCCCCACCGGAGCCCCCATGAGCCAAGCCAACCCCTCCTTCCAATGGGCCGACCCCTTCCTGCTGGACGACCAGCTCACGCAGGAAGAACGCATGGTGCGCGACGCCGCCCGTGACTATGCGCAAGACAAGCTGCTGCCCCGCGTGACCCTGGCCTTCCGCAACGAACAGACCGACCCGGCCATCTTCCGCGAGATGGGCGAACTCGGCCTGCTGGGCGCGACCATCCCGACCGAGTACGGCGGCAGCGGCCTGAACTACGTGAGCTACGGCCTGATCGCCCGCGAGGTCGAGCGCGTGGACTCGGGTTACCGCTCGATGATGAGCGTGCAGTCCTCGCTCGTCATGGTGCCCATCCACGCCTTCGGCAACGAGGCCACCCAGCGCAAATACCTGCCCAAGCTGGCCACCGGCGAGTTCATCGGCTGCTTCGGCCTGACCGAGCCCAACCACGGCTCCGACCCGGCCAGCATGCTGACGCGCGCCACCAAGGTGGACGGCGGCTACACCCTGCGCGGCAACAAGATGTGGATCAGCAACTCGCCGATCGCCGACGTGTTCGTGGTCTGGGCGCAGTGCAACGAGAACGGCAAGGACGCCATCCGCGGCTTCGTGCTGGAGAAGGGCTGGAAGGGCCTGAGCGCCCCGGCCATCCACGGCAAGGTGGGCCTGCGCGCCAGCATCACCGGCGAGATCGTCATGGACGATGTGTTCGTGCCCGAAGAGAACGCCTTCCCCGAGGTGCGCGGCCTGAAGGGCCCCTTCACCTGCCTGAACAGCGCGCGCTACGGCATCTCCTGGGGCGCCATGGGCGCGGCCGAAGACTGCTGGATGCGCGCCCGCCAGTACGTGCTCGACCGCCAGCAGTTCGGCCGCCCCCTGGCCGCCAACCAACTCATCCAGAAGAAGCTGGCCGACATGCAAACCGAGATCGCTTTGGGGCTTCAAGGCAGCCTGCGCCTGGGCCGCATGAAGGACGAGGACAAGGCCGCGGTGGAAATCACCTCCCTCATGAAGCGCAACAACTGCGGCAAGGCGCTGGACATCGCCCGCCTGGCACGCGACATGATGGGCGGCAACGGCATCAGCGACGAGTTCGGCGTGGCCCGCCACCTGGTCAACCTCGAAGTGGTCAACACCTACGAGGGCACGCACGATGTGCACGCGCTGATCCTGGGGCGTGCGCAAACCGGCATCCAGGCCTTCTTCTGAGCCGCGCGCGATGAGCCAACACGGTGGGGCCAACCACGCGGCCAACACCCTGGACGCCGCCGGCAGCGTCCTCGTGCTGGTGGACTACCAGGGCCGGCTGATGCCCGCCCTCCACGAAGGCGCGGTGGCGACCGACCGCGCCCTGCGCCTGGCCCAGGGCGCGCGCCTGCTGGGCGTGCCCGTGGTCGGCACCGAGCAGAACCCCACGCGCCTGGGCGCCAATGCCGAGGCCCTGCGGGCGCTGTGCGACACCACGCTGGCCAAGACCCACTTCGACGCCTGCGCCGACGGCCTGGTCGATGCCGTGCAAACCGCCCGGCCGGGCTGCACCGACATCGTCATCGCGGGCTGCGAGGCCCACGTCTGCCTGCTGCAAACCGCGCTCGGCCTGTTGCGCGTGGGGCAAGCCGGACACGAGGGGAACGACGGGCGCGACTGGCGCGTCTGGGTCGTGAGCAACGCCTGCGCCTCGCGCCGCGCCAGCGACCACGCCGCCGCCATGGCGCGCCTGGCGCAAGCGGGTGCGACCCTCGTGACCCACGAGATGGTGCTGTTCGAATGGCTGCACGACTGCCAGCACGCGCGCTTCCGCGAGGTGCTGGCGCTCATCAAAGCGGCGGATTGAGCGGCGCGCAAAGCCATTTGACTCACGCGCAAGGCTTTCAACTCGGCGCGCAAGGCTTGTCGGGTCGCGCGCAAGGTGCCAGAGCCTCGCGCGCAAAGCTGTTGGGCACTCGCGCAAGGCTCACAGGCTCGCGCGCAAGCCCATGAGCTTCGCGTGCAAGGCCTTGCGCTCGGCGCACGAACCCTTTGGGGGCATCGGTCGAGCCCTGGCACCTTGCGCACAAGGTTTTGTGCCTGGCGCGCAAGGCGTTTGGCACGGTGCGCGAGGTTTTTTGGCTTGCACCCGCCCCACCGAGCGAGCCCCTGCGAGAAAATCGGGCCATGAGCGACCCCGTGATCCCCGACGACGACCCGATGCCCCTGCCGCCCGAGGCGCCGGACATCAACGCCTGCTGCGGCAGTGGCTGCGACCCCTGCATCTTCGACGCGCACGACCTGGCGATGGACGCGCACCGCCAGCAGTTGCGGGCCTGGCAGGCGCGGCAGGCTGGGAAAGGTGCGTCAGAAGCAGCCAACCCGCCTGCGGGGCAGTGACCTCAACGGCCGTGCCAGGCGCTCAAACTGGGTCCTCTGACGCCCGCATCCACGCGGGGATGTCCCGCGCGCCATGCAGCACGCGCCAGACGTCGATGTGCCCGGCACCCACCATGTAGAACACCAGATGCGGGTAACCCGTCAATGGCCAGGCGCGCAGGCCCGGCAGTTGGAGTTCATGGGCGTACCGTGGTGAGCCCGTTGCGGGATGGCGACTCAGGTGCATCCATGCGCCTTCCAGCGCGTCCACGAACCCCAGGGCAGCGGCTTCGGCACCTTCACCGAGGTAATGCGCAATGGCATCGTCCACGTCCTGGCGGGCTTGCGTCCGCAGGATGACGGCGTGGGTGCTCACTCGCCCGAACGGGTGACGCTGCCGGCACCAGCGTGTTGACGCACGCGGTCACGCAAGGCATCGAAATACGCCCCATCGACCGGCTCGGTCGGCATCGACGCCCCCCCGGCCAACAGCAAACCGCGCAGTTGGAGCCTGTCCTGGTCCCTCCGAATGAGTTCGCGCACGTACTCACTGCTGGTGCCATACCCGCGCTGACGCACCTGCTCGTCCACGAAAGACTTCAGGGCATCGGGCAGGGAGATGTTCATCGTGCTCATGCGGGCAGCTTAGGTGCCTTGCCAAAATTTGGCAAGACCGAGGCCACCCCGCGGCTCAGCCTTTGTCCGAGCGCGCCGCCGCCTCCCGCAGCTTGTCCTTCTTGCTCTTGCGCTTGCCCTTGATGCCGCCCGTGCCCTTGGGGTCGGTCAGCGGGTTGCGCAAGGCGGGCGGGGCCGTCGGCTCGGTCTGCGTCATCTCGAAGCCGGGCACCTGTTCGCGCGGCACGCGCAGGCCCTGGCGTTTTTCGATGAGGCGGAAGTGGGCCTCGGTGTCGGCGTTGACGAAGCTCACCGCCACGCCGCTTTCACCGGCCCGCGCGGTGCGGCCGATGCGGTGGACGTGGTCGTCGGGCGAGCGCGGCAGGTCGTGGTTGACGACCACCGGCAGCTGGGCGATGTCGATGCCGCGGGCGGCCAGGTCGGTGGCCACCACCACCTGCAGCTCGCCGGCCTTGAAGGCGCGCAGCACCTCGCGGCGTGCGCCCTGGCTGGCCTCGGCGTGGAAGGCGGCAGCACGGATGCCGGCCTTCTGCAGCTTGTGCGTGACCAGCTCACAGGCATAACGCGTGGCCACGAAGACCAGCACGCGCGTCCAGCCCTCTTGCGCGATCAGGTGGCGCAGCAGCGGCGTGCGCTGGGCCACATCGACCTGGATGGCGCGCTGGTGGATGTCGGGCAGGACCGCGAAGGGATCGTCGGGGCCGGCACGCAGGTCGATGCGCTCGGGCGCCGTCATCAAGGCCTGGGCCAGCACCTCCACCTCGGGCGCGCAGGTGGCCGAGAACATCAGGGTCTGGCGCTTCGCCGGCAGCAGGGCCAGCACGCGCTGCAGCTCGTCGGCAAAGCCGGGGTCGAGCAGGCGGTCGGCCTCGTCGAGCACCAGGGTCTGCACACCGTCCAGGCTCAGGGCGTTGTGGTCGATCAGGTCGAGCAGGCGGCCCGGCGTGGCCACGACGATGTCGGCGCCGCCGCGCAAACCCAGCATCTGCGTGTTGATGGACACCCCGCCGAACACGCAACCCCAGCGCAGCGGCGCCTCCAGGTTGGCGGAGCAGTCGCGCACCGCCTCGCCGACCTGCAAGGCCAGCTCGCGCGTGGGCACCAGCACCAGGGCGCGCGTGGGCCGGCGCTCGGAATGGCCTGATGGCTTGGGCGCGTGCAGGGCGGCGGTGCGGGCCGGTGCCTTCACCTCCGACTTGGGGCGGAAGGCCTCGCGCAGGAAATCGCCTTCGACCTGCTGCAGCACGGGCAGCACATAGGCCAGCGTTTTGCCCGAGCCCGTGGGCGCCAGGGCCAGCACATCGCGCCCGTTCAGGGCCACCGGGATGGCCGCCGCCTGCACGGGCGTGGCCTCGTCCCAGCCACGGTCGGCCAGCACGTCCAGCAGCGCGCGGGCCAGGCCCAGGGCAGCGAAGGGCCGCGGGGCGTCGGCGCTCACATCGGGCGCGTCGGGTGCCATCTCGTCGTTGCCCATCACAGCGCCCTCACCTTCACCGACTTGCCCTTGACCTTGCCGCCCTGCAAGCCCTTCAAGGCCTGGTCGGCGATGGCGCGGTCCACGGCCACGTAGGTCGAGAACTCGTTGACGTTGATCTTGCCGATCTGGGCGCCATCGAAGCCGAGGTCCTTGGTGAGCGCACCCAGCACATCGCCCGGGCGGATCTTTTCCTTGCGACCGCCCAGGATCTGCAGCGTCACGCGCGGCGGGCGCAGCGGTTCGCGCTCGGTCGAGGGGGTGAGCTCGCTCACCGGGTGCCATTCGCTGGCGCGGCCCTGCATCGCGTCGATGCGGCCCACGCGGCCCATCTCGTCCATGCTGGCCAGGCTGAAGGCCCAGCCCGATTCGCCCGCGCGGCCGGTGCGGCCCACGCGGTGGGTGTGCACCTCCACGTCGGGCGTGATGTCCACGTTGACGACGGCTTCGAGTTGGGCGATGTCCAGGCCGCGCGCGGCCACATCGGTGGCCACCAGCACGCTGCAGCTGCCGTTGGCGAAGCGCACCAGCACCTGGTCGCGGTCGCGCTGGTCGAGGTCACCGTGCAATTCGAGCGCGACGATGCCTTGCGCCTGCAGCACCGCCACCAGGTCGCGGCATTGCTGCTTGGTGTTGCAAAACGCCAGGGTGCTGGCCGGGCGGAAGTGGTCGAGCAGCAGGCCGACGGTGTGCAGCCGCTCTGCGTCGGTGACCTCGTAGAAGCGCTGGCGGATGCGGGCCGTGTCGTGCTTCTCGGCCAGCTTGACCTCTTGGGCATCGCGCATGAAACGGCGCGCCAGCTTGTCCACGCCCTCGGGGTAGGTGGCCGAGAACAGCAGGGTCTGGCGCTGCTTCGGGCAGTGCGCCACGACCTGGGCGATGTCATCGGCGAAGCCCATGTCCAGCATGCGGTCGGCCTCGTCGAGCACCAGGGTCTGCAGTGCCTCCAGGTTCAGGCTTTCGCGCGCCAGGTGGTCGAGCACCCGGCCCGGCGTGCCCACCACGATGTGGGCGCCGTGCGCCAGGCTCTCGGTTTGCGGACGGATCGGGCTGCCGCCGCACAGGGTCAGCACCTTGACGTTGTCTTCCGCGCGGGCCACGCGGCGGATTTCGGTGGTGACCTGGTCGGCCAGCTCGCGCGTCGGACACAGGACCAGGGCCTGCACGGCGAAGCGCTTGGCGTCCAGCGTGTGCAGCAGGGGCAGCGTGAAGGCCACGGTCTTGCCGCTGCCGGTCTTGGCCTGGGCGATGAGGTCTTTGCCGGCCAGGGTGATCGGCAGGCTGGCGGCCTGGATGGGCGTCATCGCCGCGTAACCCAGGGCTTGCAGGTTCGCCTGCATGGCGGGGGACAGGGGCAGCGCGGCGAAGGAGGGAGGTGTGGTCATGCGCGATTATCCCGGCAACGCCTCACTTCGGCGCGCCCGGGCGGATCCGGGGGGCCCCGCGGCGCGGTCAGTCCACCATGTCCACGCCCGCCACGAAGGCCACGCGGCCCTGGATCTCCTTGGCCGCATCGGTGGGCTCGGGGTAGAACCAGACGGCATCGGGCTTCATGTCGCCGTTGACGAACAGGCTCAACCACTGCGCCTGGCCCTTCCACACGCAGCTGCTGCGGTGGTTGCTGAAGGTGGTGTAGGCGTCGTTGAGCGAGGCGCGCGGGAAGTAGTGGTTGCCTTCGACGGTGACGATGTCGTCGCTTTCGGCGATGGTCACGCCGTTCCAGATGGCTTTCATGGT
>Ga0265316_10002883_pt1 | contig 17598 bp, 13 predicted proteins | sample 4522metaG_FD_202092 | JGI IMG/M metagenome (GOLD analysis project Ga0265316, IMG submission 202092) | Rhizosphere microbial communities from Carex aquatilis grown in University of Washington, Seatle, WA, United States - 4-5-22 metaG | ecosystem: Host-associated > Plants > Roots > Rhizosphere >... | reverse complement strand
CTAGTACCGCCTTTCGGAAGTACTATTGCGCTGAACCCGGTGTGTAGAACCTCACGTCGGGAGTTATCCAGCCCGTGTATTCGCTCCAGTTGTGCAGGTGGAACTGCTGAGGAATACTGGGCTGGGCCGGTGCCGCGTCCAGATCGCACTTGCCATTGGAGAAGATCCAGATCATCGACTCGTTGTAGACGATGACCTCTTCCTTGCCATCGCCGCACAGATCGGCGTGCTGAGCATCGTCGACTAGGTTGCCGGTGTGGGGAAATTGGGCGATCACGTTGTCCTTTCCATCGTACAGAGTGGCAGGTGTCTGGCCGCCCCGGTGGTAGGACAAGATCAGGTCAGTGCCATCGCCTAGCCAGTTGTTCATGTTCTCCGTCACGGTGATCCAGCCGTAGTCCGTGCGCGATTCCTTCCACAAGAGCTTGTCGGTTGAAGACAGGAGCACGTTGGCATCGTGGCCTTGAGCCGTTCTCGGACCGATACGGTCCAGCAGGACCACCTCGAGACCTGGCGAGTCCGATCGGTACTCGCCGATTCCCATTTGCTGGTTTTCAACCGTGTTGTTGTCCTGCCAGTACTGCTTGCCGGTTTTCCAGTCGAACATGGCGGCGTGGTTGCCACCGACGACGATCTCGTATCCGTTGGCGGGATTGCCGTCGACGTCGGCGGTCGCGATGGCGTCCGCGTGCATGGTGAGTTTCGGGGTCGACGTGGTGTCGGTGGACCATTGCATCGTACCGTCGCTCTCCAGATAGTCGTAGCCGCCCATGACTTCGTCCTTCCCGTCACCATCCCAGTCGTGCACCAATGGGAAGTGCCCAGTGGTCCCCTTGTGCGTCCACAGCAAGGTGCCAGCTTTGCTGGAATCGTCGTCGATGCCGGTGATCGCCCAAAGAGTGGTGTATCGGTCCTTGACGACGATGTCCTGTGGCCATCCGTTGCCTCTTAGATTGGCGAAGATGATGCAGTCGTTGGAACCCGCCGCTGGCAGGGGAATCGTGCGTTTCACCGTCCCCTTGGTCCCGTCGAGCACGGTGATCGATTTGTTGTCCATGGCGACGAAGACCTCGGACTTGCCATCGCCATCCATGTCGTAGACCTGGATCGGAATGTCCGAGCTGGCTGAATGGAATTTGCCCGGCGTGCCGTATTGCCACAGTTGGTTGCCCTTGAGGTCAAACGCCGTGACGCAAACCACGAACTGGGGAGTCCCAGCGCCGAGAACAGACTGGTCCGTGGGCTGACCCATCACGATTTCCATCTTGCCGTCGCCGTTGATGTCGCCCAGCCGCATTCCTGGCGTGCCGGAAATCTTGCTGATGTCGAAGGAGCTCAGCAGCACCGGGGTACCGTCGCCTGAGGCTGCCGTGGCACCGGCGAATGGCCGAGTGCCACCACCCACTGAAGGTACGCCGCCATTTGCAGTCGTCCCGCCGGCTACCGTCGTCCCGCCGGCTACCGTCGTCCCGCCAACTACCGTCGTCCCGCCGGCCACCGTCGCACCGCCGGCTACCGTCGCACCGCCGGCTACCGTCGCACCGCCGGCTACCGTCGTCCCGCCAGCGCCAACCGTGCCACCTGTGTTTCCAGACCCGCCGGTCGCGCCGCCTGGACCGCTGTGTGAAGCCCCATCAGACCCGGAGCATCCGAGCAGGCTCAAGGTGACAGCCAGGGTAGCGGCCAGCAGATCCCTGTGTTCTGTTTCCAGGAAGCTCTTCATCGCGACTCTCCTATTGCCGTGGGTTCACGCTCAGGTGCAGTAGCAGTGCGATTTTTGCATTGCACGGCTCATTCGTCTTGTCGGAACGAAGAAAAGCAGCTGCATGTCGCCTAGGTTGGCGCCGCCAGATCCAGATAGCGCAACGCGCGCCGTACTGAGCAATTCCCACGAATTGGGTGAGCTCCAGTGGATCCTGAGAAGCTTTCGGAAGCGTGCCGCCCTTGGAGGACGTTGGCCGGGTTTAGCCCAGAAGTTCTTCAGAATTCCTCGTCAGACTAAGGAGACACCGCATGAAGAGGATCTTCTGCTTCGCCTTCGCAGCTTCTCTGGCTGCCTCTCTGGGCTGTGCCGATGGCGGAACTGCCCCGAACCCGCAGGGAACTGGTGGGGTGACGACGACTGGCGGCACGACAAGCGGAGCCGGCGGTACTGTCGACATTGGGGGCACAGTGAGCGACAGCGGCGGAAGTCAGAACTCCGGCCCTGGCGGTCAGGGCGGCGCCGCTGGCGGCGACACAGCTCAGGGTGGCAGCATCTCAACCGGCGGCAACAGCGAACCTGGCGGCAGCAGCGCGACCGGTGGCAACAGTGAACCCGGCGGCAGCAGCGCGACCGGTGGCAACAGTGAACATGGCGGCAGCACCGCGACCGGTGGTGCGACCTCGACTGCTGGCGCAAAGACGAGCGGCGGGACGACCTCCACAGGCGGCGCAAAGACGAGCGGCGGGACGACCTCCGCAGGCGGCTCTACATCAGCGGGCGGCGCAACTTCCACCGGCCCGTGCGCCGTCTTGCCCGTGACTCCCAACGCCTCGCCTCAGGCGAAGAACCTGCTTTGCTACCTGTACCAGCAGTACGGCAACCACGTCTTGTCAGGGCAGCAGGAAGCGAACTGGAACGCCAACCCGACGAACATCAGTTGGTACAACAGCAATGGCATGAAATCCCCGGCAATTCTTGGCAGCGATTTCATGTATACGAACGGGGTTTCTTGCTCATCCGTCACCCCGTCTACAACCCGTGCCATTGCCTATTGGAACGCGGGTGGGCTGATCATGTTCCGCTACCACATGGGGCTGCCGGGAGCGGGTCTCACCTGCAAAGACGATTGCTACAAAGATGCTCCCAACTGCGCCGAGCCCAGTGGTGGCGCCCCCAGCGCCGCCTTCTTTACCAACGTAGTGACCGCGGGAACGCCAGAGAACACGTCCCTAAATGCCAAGCTCGACTACGTGGCGGTGCAAATCAAGGCCATGGAAGATGCCAACGTGCCGATCATATTGGCGCTTTTTCACGAGACACAAAAGAACAGTTGGTTCTGGTGGGGCATGACCTCCTCGGGCGCCTCATTCATCAAGCTGTACACATATGCGTTCGACTATCTGACCAAGACCAAGGGCCTGACCAACATCATCTGGCTCATGCCCTTCAGTGGCCAGCCCAGCTCCGACTTTTTTCCAGGCCCGACCATAGTCGACTTTTCGGGAGGGGATACCTACGGGAGCGACCAACCGTTCAAATCGCTCTATAGCAGTTGCAAGAGCTTCATGGGCAACACCATGCCGATCGCACTGCATGAGACCGGTCTGATTCCAACCCCCAGCGCCATGTTCCCCACTTCGGCGCCCTGGATACTCTTCAACATCTGGGCAGGCTTCGAGACATCAAACAACACCGTGGCCAATATCAAGAGCGTCTACTCGGACAGCCACACCATCACGCGCGACCTAGTACCCAATCTTAAGTAACAGAGAGCCCACCCGGTCGCGCTTGTCTTTGCTTGGCAACTCAAGCAAGGTAGATTTGTCGCATAGGATGTCATGTCCAAGCCTGCAATCGTAGTTCTGGGAGCCCTCGGCGTCATTGCGCTGGCAGTCTTGCTTGGCCTGTTCGCCCTGCGAGACAAGCGACCGAAACCGGCGCCGCCCGAAGCGCAAGAACCTGTCGCGGCGGCGATCTCATCCGAGCCCACCGCGGTGGCCGCGAAGCCTCTCTTGCCGTCGCCTCCCCCTTTGGTTGCCGGCCCCAGGCTGCGCAGGCCCGCGGAGCCGGACGCTGGAAAGCACCTCGACGAGACATCGCTGATGGCGAAGCTACATGACCTCGCGGCGTCGGACCCACCTCTATCGCTGCAATTGGCAAGGGAGGCGGTCGCCCGCTTTCCAGATAGTCCAAACGCGCCCGAGTTCGAATGGAACGTCGTCAAGGCCATGGCCAACATGGGACACTACAAAGAGGCCGAGGAAGAAGCCCGGGTCATGGTCAAGAAGTATCCAGGCAATGACTTTGCCGCCGACGTCGACCGCCATCTACTGAACCACCCCCCCAACCCGTCGCCCAGCCCGCCCTAGGGGCGACGGCACCCCGGCGAGCGAAGACGAACCAGCGATTCATCGGGCAGTAGAATCTGCGCAGCGTTCGAGAAAACTATGTCCAAGCCTGCTGCCGTCGTTCTAGGATCCCTCATCGCCATTGCGCTGGCGGTGGTACTCGGTGCGTTCGCCGTACACAGCAAGCGACCACCATCGCTGGAGCCACAAGAGCCGGTCGCGACTGCGCCCCCGGCCATCGGGTTCGACGCTGCTCCCGAGGCAATGGCCGCGACGCTGCCCCCGGACGCATCCCCGAGGGGCCTAGCGCATCGTCGAGCACCCGCTGGGAAGGACGCTGGTGTGTTCCTGAACGAGGCCGCGCTGATGGCCAAGCTTCACGACTTGGCGGCGTTGGATCCTCCCTTGTCGCTGCGATTGGCGAAAGAGGCGCTTGCGCGTTTTCCCAAAAGCCCCGATGCGCCGGAATTCGAATGGAACGTCGTTAAGTCACTGTCCAACATGGCGCGATTTGACGAGGCCCGCGACGAAGCCCGCATCATGCTCAAGAAGTTTCCGGGGACCTCTTGGGCAGGCGATGTCCAGCGCCACGTGCTGTCCAACCCGCCCAGTCCTCCGTAGTCCCGCTGCAGCCAAACGGGCGATCGCCACGTTTGCCGAAGATGATCTAGCCAATCTACTTCTGGACGGGCGCGCCCCCTGGGCATCCCATCAGAATCTGCGCGGTCGTGTATTCCCCGCTGGTGACTTTGTTGCACCACGATCCGTAAAGCTCGATGGTGGTGTTGGCCGGAGTGGTGTAGTCCCAGCCATCGGTGTGCGTAGTGTCGCGTGGCGCTCGCAGGGTGTCGTCACCGTTGAACTCAACAGCCACGTTGCTGGGAACTATTGGAGCCGAGGTGAGACCGAAGGTGCAACTGACCACAGAGCCCACGATGGCGGAAAGGGCGGCGGTCAACGCATCGGGCGACGTGGCGGGGTAGTAGCTAGAAGTTCCGCCGGCGTCTGCGAGTTGGTTCAGGTTCGTAGTCTCGGGGCCAACGCCGAGCACGTACACTTTGAACCCAGCAGCAAATGCTTGCCCGATGGCGTCTTGCGTTCCCGCAATATCAGTGGTCCCGCCACCTCCGCCGCCACTGGTGCCGTTGAGACAGTTGGGTTCTCCATCCGTGGCCAGCAGAATGTACTTGGGGTTCGTGTCGGTTAGGCCCTTCAAATAGGTAACTGCGGTGGTGATGGCGAGCTTGGTGGGCGTGTTCCCGCCAGTCTTGATTCCGGCGATGTATGCTTGGACCTTGGCGGCTGACCCTGATGCGATGTCAACCTCCGGCGGGTCGACTCCGCATTTCCCGTCCGAGTTGAAGATCTCGAGGCCCCAGTTCACGTCACCCGACGCACTAGAAAGCACGGCATTGAGGCCAGACACCAGGGTGGTCCAGCGTTGCTGGCAGGTTCCAGTACATGGCTGGCTACCGCCACCGCCACCGCCACCACAGTCGCAAGAATCATCCATGGCACGTGTCAGAGAGCCCGTCTTGTCCAGAACCAGCAGGAGATCAGCCGGCTGCTTGTTCATCGGAGCGGTCGTGATGCCGCAGTTCCCACCGTCGGCCGCGCTGACCTGCGTTCCGGTGTCAATGCCGGCGTTCGTGTTGGTATTCGCGCTCGTCGTCAGACCGAAATTGGTGTTGGTGCCGGTTGCCCCGCCACCGCCGAGCAAGCCATTGCTGCTGGCGATCGGCACAGGCCCACCGCAGGCCAGGAACGCGGCGGCTATCAATACAGCCGCTCCGTCAAGCCACAACCAACTGGTTCGGCTGAGTGTCCGTAGCCTGGTCATGTTGGCCTCCTTGAACGTCCGTGCGATGAATCGGGGCTGCCCGAAAACCTAGCTCAATCACCCTACACCTGTCCGTATAAGGTTAGAGCATCTTGAAGCCGTCGGCTCTCAAAAAAAGAGCAGACCCACCTATCCACACAGACGGAAGAGGGGAAATACAGAGGGAAGAGGAGAAATGTGCCTCTGATGGCCAGCGTTGTCGCGATGCCGGTGATCTAGTCTAGTTAGCAGCGCGGGTTCGGACCCCGCTGGCCCGCAGCGCACCTGCCATCCCAGATGTCCTAGCGCCGAGCGGCCCGAGAGAGGGCATCCGCGTCCACGCCCTCGCGGCCACGCAGGTCGAGGTATATGCGAGCCACGGCCAGTCCCAGCACAGGGAAGCCAACCATGGCCAACAGATCGCCCAAGAAGATGTGCAGGAACACCATGATGCGACGGCTGCCTTCGGGCATCACCAAGTCAGCCAAGATGAAACCCGCTGCACTCAGCACCACGGCGACCAGCGCGATTACGACCACGCGCACGGCGTCCTTCCTGACCAGGTCCGTGCTGCGCACAAGCGCCGCCTTGCCCGCGGCTTGTTCGAAGAGAACCACCGCCGGCACGAACAAGAACAACACCGCCGCGAGCAAGCCAGGCAGGAAGAACAAGGCACTTCCCAGCGCCACCAGCGCGGCCGCGGGCAACAGAGAGGTGATGAAGCGCAGTCGCCGCCGCCACAACAAGACCCCAACATCGATGATTGACGGCAACGGCGCGCCCGCGCGTTGGTCGACCAGCGCCACGGTCAGGGTCGCGTGGGCCAGCGGAACTGCCAAGCCGCAGACCAAGAAGCCCGTCGCCAGCACGGCTGCAAGCCAGCGCGAAACCACAGTCACCGTGCTGGGGACGTCCACTGCGGTTCCTGCGCCGACCGCACTCGCCGCCGACACGGTTTCCAGAGCCGCCAGCTCTGCGGTAGCCGCTCCGTCGATCTTTCCCCTGGCGCGACTGGCCCGCACTCGGACGGCCAGCTCCTGCTTGACCCGCGAGAAATCGACCGTCGCGGCCGAGCCATCGACCAGTGGACTCGGCACAGCAGAGCCCATGACAGCGGCCACCATGCACGACTTCGCCGCAGTCACGGGAAGCAGCAGGACGGCCGCCAGCAAGAGCAGCCGCCTCCAGTCCCTGCGGTAGATCGTGACGGCTTCGGCCAGCAAGCGCAGGGCGGCCAGCGCGTCCGCCGAGACCCGCGCCCACCACGGCAACTGGCGCAGGGCCATGCCGCCTCGACCCGGCAATGCGGTACTGCCCAACTGCGGCTGGCGCGGGCTGGCCGCGACCGGCGCAGAGGCAGGCGGTAAGTCCACCGGCACTCGGTCCACGGCGGTTATGCCTTCGTAGAGCGCGGCCGTCGGGGCCACGGCGGGAGCCGGAGCGGCTTGGGGCGGCCCGGAGGCACGTGGCCGGGCGCTGGCACTTGCTTCCGTCGGCGGCATTGGCGCGGAAAATGGTGTGACCGGTGCGTCCGGCTTCACACGGACCGCGTCTGCTGGGTCTTCGCGACTCTCCGCAGGGATCGGCTGCGGAGCGGGCGGCGGAACTGACACGTCCTTGGGCGCCAGGGCGGCACTTGGCCCCGCCACTTCGCTGCGCAGGATGAGGGTGCGGCCCTTCTTTCCATCCTCGGCAAAAAAGCCTGGGTACGCCGACTCATGCTTTCCCACTGGCGAAACAGGTGCGATCGGCGCGGCAACGGGCGCGGAAGCTGGCAGTTCCAGCGGCACAGCAGGAGCGACTGGCTTGGGCTGGCTCGGCGCAGGCGGCGCCACAGGTCTTGCCAGCGGCACAGCAGGAGCGACTGGCTTGGGCTGGCTCGGCGCAGGCGGCGCCACAGGTCTTGCCGGCGGCACAGCAGGAGCGACTGGCTTGGGCGGGCTCGGCGCAGGCGGCGCCACAGGTCTTGCCGGCAGCACAGCAGGAGCGACTGGCTTGGGCGGGCTCGGCGCAGGCGGCGCCACAGGTCTTGCCGGCAGCGCGGCTGCCGCGGGCTTCGCCGATGACGTCTCTTGCTGGGGCTCTGATTTCACAGCAGCCGCGGGTCTGGGAAACCCTGCGGGCATCGACAAGGGTGGCGGCGCGGCCAGACCTACCTTGGTCTTGCCCAATGATGGACTGTCGAGCGACTTTCCCGTGATAGGGCAGGTGCGCGTCTCGGGCCGATGCTGCTTTTCACAGTAGGGACAGAACTTCACGACGAATTCCGGCAGTTGAAGCCCCATTATACTCGGACGGCTCCTATCGGTGGCAGGCTTTGCCGCTGGCTCGGGCGCGTGGCATTCTGTGGCCAATGTCGGACTTACAGGAAGCTGCGGTTCTCCCGTCTGATGCGGCCCTCGGCGGGGAAGCCGCCGCCCGGCCCGCGCCGGAGATCGTCGAGCGCGACGTCGCCGCAGTACGTGAGCTGTGCGAGGCTCGACGCGCCCTGTGTGACGAGATCGGCAAACGCATCATCGGACAGCACGAGGTCATCGACCACCTCTTGATTGCCCTGTTTGCGCGCGGTCACTGTCTGTTCGTCGGCGTGCCGGGTTTGGCCAAGACCCTGCTTATCCAGACGCTGGCCGATGTGCTCGACCTGTCTTTCGGCCGCATCCAGTTCACGCCTGACCTGATGCCGTCGGACATCACCGGCTCGGATGTCTTGGAAGAAGACCGCACCACCGGCCGGCGCGTGTTCCGCTTCGTGCGCGGACCGATCTTCGCCAACGTCATTCTGGCCGACGAGATCAACCGCACCCCACCCAAGACACAAGCCGCGCTCCTGCAATCCATGCAGGAGTACCGCGTGTCGGCCGGCGGAACGACCTACGATCTGCCGCTGCCCTTTCTGGTCTTCGCCACCCAGAACCCCATCGAACAAGAAGGCACCTATCCCTTGCCCGAGGCGCAACTTGACCGCTTCATGTTCGAGGTCGACGTGGGCTACCCCAGCGCCGAGGAGGAGGTGCGCATCGCCAGCCAGAGCGCGGGCAGCTACCACCCGGTGCTGCGCAAGGTGCTGTCGCCCCAGCGCATTCTGGATCTGCAAGACCTGGTTCTGCGTGTGCCTGTGGCGGACCATGTTCTGCGACACGCGGTGGCCCTGTGTCGTGCGACCCGGCCGACGCCGGCCTCGCCCGAGCCGGTCGGCAAGTACGTAGCATGGGGCGCTGGTCCGCGCGCTTCGCAGCACCTGGTGCTGGCGGCCAAGGCGCGTGCCGTACTCGACGGCCGCTATGCGGTTTCCATCGAAGACGTGCGCCGCATGGCGCTTCCTGTGCTGATCCACCGCCTGGTTCGCAACTTCCACGCCGAGGCCGACGGCGTGTCGTCGCGCGCTCTCATCGAGCGTCTGTTGCAAACCGTGCAACCTGACTAAGGGCCGGCCGTGAGCGAGGGCGGCACAACACCAGGCAAGTCAGCGCAGCCGCTCGACCCGATGGAACTGGCACGGCTGGCGTCTTTGGACCTGCGCGCCCGCACCATCGTCGAAGGCGCGTTTTCCGGCATGCACCGCAATCTTCACCCGGGCACGTCGGTGGAATTCACCGAGCACCGCGAATACGCGCCCGGCGACGAAATTCGCCGCATCGACTGGAAAGCCGTGGGCCGCGCCGACCGCTACTACGTCAAACGCTTCGAGGACGAGACCGAGATGCACACCTTTCTTGTGCTCGATGCCTCGGCCTCCATGGGCTATCGCCGACGGGGCGTGTCCAAGCTCGACTACGCCGGCTACCTGGCAGGCGCGCTGGCCTATCTGGTCGGCCAGCAGGGCGACGCCGCGGGGCTGCTGCTCTTCGACGAGAAGGCGCGCAGCTTCCTGCCGCCCTCGACCCGGCCCGGACAGATCCGCGAGGTGTTCCGTCTGTTGGAAGCCGCCCAGCCTGCGGGCCGCACCGATACCGCGCTCGCTCTCGGCCATCTGGGCGAGCTCATTGACAAACGCAGTCTCATCATTGTCATGACTGACCTGCTCGACAGCGAGCCGGATGATCCCAGCAACGAAGCGCACGGCGCCTTGCCCGGACGTTTGCGCCAACTGCGCGCGCGCGGGCACGACGTGGCGCTGTTTCATCTGCTCGATCCCGACGAGGTGGAGCTGCCCTTTGATGACCTGATCTTCTTTGAAGGCATGGAACCAGGTGACACGCGCACCTTGCTCGCACAGGCGCCTGACCTGGCCCAGGCGTTCAAGCGTGAGTCGCAGGCGTTCCGCGATCGCTGGCGAACGGTTTGTCTGGAAGCGAGCGTGGAATACCGCTTCGCGCGCACGGATGCGCCGCCGGCCGATGTGCTGCGGGCTTTTCTGGCTGACCGCCAGCGCACGGTGAGGCGGTAGATGCATTTTCTCGCGCCCTCGCTGCTGTTCGGCCTGCTGGCGGCGGCGCTGCCGTGGCTGGTCCATCTCATCGGCAAGCGACGCGCACAGCCGGTGCGCTTCGCGGCCATGCAACTGCTCTTGCGCTCCGAGCGGCGCATCTCCGCCCGCCGCCGTTTGCGTGAAATCTTGCTGTTGGTAGCGCGCACGGGTGTGGCGGCGGCCTTGCCTCTCATCTTCGCCCGCCCGTTTGCCGAGCGCACAACCGACCTGCCGGTGGCCAGCCTGGATCCACAAAGCGCGGTCATCGTGCTCGACGATTCCGCCAGTATGAGCCGCACCTCTGGCTTGTCGACCATGTTCGATCGCGCTCGCGACCGCGCGCGCGCTTTGTTGCGCCAGTTTCCCTCGGACGTGGACCTGGCCTTGCTGTTCGCTTCCGCGGGATCCAGCCCGAAAATCAGCGAGCTATCCCCAGAGCGCGCGCGCGTGCTCGAAGCCCTGGAGAGCACCGCCTGTTCCGCGCGGCCGGCTGACTATGCCAGCGCCCTGCGAAGCGCATCCCTCATCCTCGCGGGATCGGCGCATTCCAAGCGCCGCATCTATCTGTTCACCGATCTGCAGGCTGCCGGCTGGGAAGCCGGAACGGGTTTGCCGGCTGAAGGCGCGCCCGAGGTCATTATCGACGACGTATCGGGCGCAGTCCCGTGGGAAAATCGGGGAGTTCTGGAAGCGAGCGTGGTTCCTGCGCCCGAGGTGGGAACCGGCGGAATCGCGGTTGACGCCGAGCTGGCGGATTTCTCCGCAGCAGGGATCCACAGTTTGGGCGTGTCCTTGAAAGTGGACGGCGTGTCGGTGGCCAAAGGTTTTCTCGACCTGGCGCCGGGCGCGCGCGGCCACAAGCGCTTCCTGCACCGGTTGACCGGCGAGGGCGGCGGCGCGCATGACGTGGAGGTTGAGATTGATGGCGACGCGTTCCGCCTGGACGATCGCCGCCTGGCCCATGTGGAGCTGGCGCGCAGCATGAGCGTTCTCATCGTCAACGGCGACCCGCGCAGCGCACGCAACGAGGACGAGCCGTTCTTCTTCGCGGCGGCGCTTCGCAATGGCCTGCCTGGCGCCGCCGTGACTATCAAGCTGCCCGACGACGTCTCGCCTGAGAGCCTGGACGGCACGACCTTGGTCGCCTTGCTGAATCTGGCGCAGCCCTCGCAAGACTTGGCTTCGGCCCTGGTGCGATTCGTGTCAGCGGGCGGTGGGCTGTTCATCTCGGTCGGCGACCGCGTCGACGCGACGATCTGGAACGAACGTATGGCCAAGCTGTTGCCGCAGCCGCTGGGACTGCCGCGCACGGCCTCGGCTTTGCCCGGCCAGCACGCCGGCGAAATCGTCGACGATCGACCGGCTGAACGCCTGGCGCCTGTCGACCGCAGCCACCCGCTGCTGGCCAATTTTCCCGAACATGGCGAGGGTTTGGTGTCGGCGCGCTTCTTCAAGTACATGCTGCTCGACCCGGCGCCCGAGAGTCCGGATCGCAGCGTGATCCTGCGCTATGAGAGCGGTGCCCCGGCTCTGGTGGAAAAGCAGGTCGGCAAAGGTCGCGTGATGTTGCTGTCCACCACCGTCGACCGTGAGTGGACCGACCTGCCCATCCGCACCGGTTTTCTGCCGCTGGTGCGCGAGGCTGCGCGCCGCCTGGTGGGGGTCACCGGCGACGAAGAGGCCGCTTCGTTGCGGGCTGGCGAAGCACGGAGCCTGGTCTTTTTGGGCGATGATCAGCGCTTGGAGGTATCCCGGCCCGACGGCTCGGTGTGGGTCGCGCGGCGCGAGCAAGCCAGCGCAACCGTGCTCTACAGCGAAACCGACCGCCTGGGCACATACCACGTGCGTGCAGTCGGTCCCGACGGCACCGTGGTGGCGCGGCCCGAGCAAGACTTCGTGGTCAACCTGGACACACGCGAGTCCAACCCCGCCCGCCTCGACCCCAGCCAAAGGCCCGACCGCATCGCGGTTGCATCCCCAGGCGCGAAGCTGCCCAAGCACCGGGTAGAGCTGTGGCACAGTCTGGCTGCGGTCATGATCGGATTGCTGCTGTGTGAGTCGGTGTTGACGCTGCGACGGCGAAGGATCTAGGGAGAGTAGCTCGGCAGTTCTAGGACGTAGCTGTCGACGGACGTGCCGTTGCCCCAATCACTCGCGAACACCGCCCGTGTACCACTTGGGCTCGGCACCGTGTGCGCCTCAGCCCAGTAACCTAGGACGGAGTTGCTCTTGCCCCAGCTTCGATGCCTTCCCACACGGCAAACCTTCCCGGTGTTGGTGTCGGCGATGAGGTTCTCCAGCCCGAGAAGGGTCTTGCCTTGCAGGCCTGCCGTGTCGTCTGGAATGGTCGACACGAAGATCCAGCCCGGCCGCTTGTACGCCATTGCCGAGATGTGGCCGTCGGGCGGATACGGCCAACCCGTCTTGGGTCCGATGACCGCGCCGCCGGTGCCATCGGTCATGTCCCAAGTCACCAGGATCCCGACGTTGCTTTTCACATCGTCGTTGCCGTCGTCGTAGACCGCACCGTTCCAGGTGTCGTGCCCATTTGCCAGCTTTCCCAAGGAGGCGTGATTGTTGGGCACCTGCAAACCCAAGGAACGGACCAGGTTGAGGTTGGCGTCCAGAACCTGTCCACTGCCGTCCTCAAGGTAGGCAAGCGTTCCGCTGGGTGCAACCTGCGCTGGCGGCGTTCCGCTCACGGCCTTGGGTCCCAACACGGAATCGCTAGAGATGTCGTAGATGAACATCTGTTTCCCGCAATAGAGGCCGAGGCGATGTGAATCCCAGGAAGTGAACATCGGATCGTCGCCGTTGGTTACCGAGGACGAGCCACACAGACTGCCGAAGCTGTGCAGCTTGTCCTGCGTCCCGGAGCTGACGTGGTAGCGAATGAATTCCTGATTGTCGACGTAGTACAAAATGTCGGGGTTCGAAGTGTCCCAATAGACTTGCTCTATGTCGGCGGGACTGATGTCGAGGGACCGAAGCAGCTTGTAGGTCTTGCCGTCGTAGAGCTGATGACCAACGCCGCCGGCGACACTATAGAGGATCAGCAGGGATTCATCTGCGTTCCACGCGGAGATGGTGGTGTACATCGGAACGATCGCGGCGTTTGCGCCGGAGCCGGCCACCGCGGTGATGCGCCGGATCGTGGTCCCGAACTCGGCATCGATGACCGTCGCGCCGATCGCAGGTTTTGCAAGCGTGGTCATTGGGTGCGGATCCTTGTCCGTGATCATCCCGGCGCAGAGATCGGGCAGACCACCGCTGCCAGCTTGGCCGCCAGTTGCGCTGCCAGCTTGGCCGCCAGTTGCGCTGCCAGCTTGGCCGCCTGCTGCGCTGCCGGCTTTGCCACCCGTTGCGCTGCCAGCTTGGCCGCCTGCCGCGCTGCCAGCTTGGCCGCCTGCCGCGCTGCCAGCTTGGCCGCCTGCCGCGCTGCCAGCTTTGCCACCTGCCGCGCTGCCAGCTTTGCCACCTGCTGCGCTGCCAGCTTGGCCACCTGCCGCGCTGCCGGCTTTGCCACCTGCTGCGCTGCCGGCTTTGCTACCCGTTGCGCTGCCAGCTTGGCCGCCCGTTGCGCTGCCAGCTTGGCCGCCCGTTGCGCTGCCAGTTTGGCCGCCCGTTGCGCTGCCAGCTTGGCCGCCCGTTGCGCTGCCAGCTTGGCCGCCCGTTGCGCTGCCAGCTTGGCCACCCGCGACGCTGCCAGCTTGGCCACCCGCGACGCTGCCAGCTTTGCCGCCCGTTGCGCTGCCAGCTTGGCCGCCCGTTGCGCTGCCAGCTTGGCCACCCGCGACGCTGCCAGCTTGGCTGCCCGCCGCGCCTCCACCGGCCTGACCGCCACCACCAAACGCGCTCTGCCCGCCGCTCGCCGGATTTCCAGCAGACCCGCTACAACCTGCGACCATGGTGAACACCAGACCCAGTACCAAAGTCAGCCGTGCCATAACCTGAAGGCTACCATGATTTCCGGCGCCACAATGTCGCTGCGGCGAGGCCGCGCGTTGTTGTCTGGGTTGGCGCCGAATCACTTGACCGCGCGAAGATCGACCCATTCTGCCAGCGGGTGATACCCGCCGGTCGAGGGACCTGGGAGAACCTGTAGCAGCAAGTCGCGACGGCCTCCCAGATCGATGGAGAACTCCTTGGGAGGATTGCCCGCGGTGACTGTGCCGCCGTCCAGCAGGATCTTGCCGAACCCGTCGAGTATCTCGAACCGGGCGCCGGTTCCGGGCACCGCGCGGTCGTCGATCCCGAACGTCCCCTCCAGCGCGCGCGCCTGGCTTGCCAGGTGTAGCTGAACCTTCGAGATCGGCCGCACGCCAAAGCCGGTCGTGAACACCCGCCCACCCATCGCCAGCGGCGCTCCTTCGTCCCACCCGCCGAGCTGCAATTCGCCGAGCTGCTGCGTGAAGCGCACGACCTCGATGTCGCCGATGGCCGTGGGCCGTGCTTGCGACCGCAGAAGCACCCATTGGCCTTCGCGAAAGACTTCCTCCGTGCTGCTCTCGAAATGGCGGGCCACGGTCAAGACGTCCTTGCCTCCGCTCCTCGCCAGAAGCCACTCGTAGTGTGAGAACCAACCCTCGGAATTGCGCCGACGGATTGGGACCTGGAAGGACTTTGCGGAGTCATTCTCCAAATATCCGCTTCGCAGCGCCGCGATCCACGCCGCGGCCTGCGCGTGCTGCTTGGGACCAAAGGCCTCGCTCCAGCTCTCGGTCTCTTCCACGATGCCGCGCAAGCTAGCACCGACGGGGACATGCTCGGCGATCTCGTACAGCCCGCGCGTTTCCTCGTCGAACAGATAGAGCCTGCGATTGAGCAGTGTGAGCCCGGCGAGCACGAACACGGCGCATGCCCAGCGCATGACCACGAGCCGCCTTCCGCGCGCGCTGACCAGGAACGCCGCGGGCGCGAACAGGTGGACCAGGGCGACGATGCGCCCACCGACGAGCCAGGTGCCGAACAGCCATTCCGGGACCAGCGCGACGCCGAGCGCGGCGACCAGCAGCGGCACCCAGTGCTTGGGCGCATCGGCTGCCACGGGGCGCGCCATCCAAGCGAGCGCAAGCAGCCAGCCGAGAGCCGCGACCGCGGGGAAGAAGCTCGGGGTCGCCGACCACCATCCCGAGAAGAGCCACCCGATCCGAGCGGGCGAAGGCGGCCATTCGATCGCATGTTCGGGGTGGTCCTGGGAAGTGACGAGCCAAGCGAGTGTGATCAGCGCTGCCGGCAACAGCGTGAGCCAGTGGCGGAGCGTGCGGCGCACGCCTGCCAACGAGCAGCCGGGACCAAACAGGCAACGCACTCCGCTCGCGAAGGCGACCACGGCGAACACGATGCCGTGGAAGAAAAACAGAAGCGCGAGCAGCGCGGCCGATTGGACGCCGTTGCGCAGGGTCGGGGACGCGACGTTCGTCTCGACCGAGGCCAGGTACAAGAGTGCCACCGGGCAGGCGAGCTGGAAGGTCGCGAATCCCCACTGGTAGCCGAAGCCGAATGCGAGCAGGAATCCGAACAGCGACCACCACGCCTCGCCGCCGAGCGCGCGCAGCCAGCGCAGTAGCGCGTACGGGGTCGCCATCGCAACGATCCAGACGAGCATCTTTGCCGCGAAAACCGGGCCACCCACGGCGGTGAATGGGACGGCGAGCAGGTACGTGCCGAGGTAGGGCGTGAGGACCTGCAGCGAGAAGAAGTGCCGGTAGCCGAGCTCGGGCTTCCAGTAATTCGTCAGCATCTGGAACAGCTGTGCGTGCTGCGCGAGATCGATGCCGGCGGGAAAGCGGTGGCCCCAGACAGCGAGCGATGCGACCACCGCGCAGGCGGCAAAGGCGATCCAGAAGGCGCGGTCTACGCCCGAGGGTGGCGGCGGAAGGGACGGTATTTCCGTGGCAGCGGGCCGAAGGGACACGCGAGAAATTGTGCCATCGGTCGGGCCGCGAAAGGTGGAAAAGATGTGCTCCTTGATGTGGCAACGGATACTACTGGGAACGCGCGGTGGCTTACAACGCGCACACGCAAGACGATCAAGTTCCGCATCCAGCCTCACAACCATCTTGCAGCAGGCTTGAGTCACTGGCCGGCAATTAGTAAAATCCCCTAACCAATGGCCCACGCGGCGAAATTTGTCGGCCCGTGCCCCCGCGGCACCGTAGATCTGGGGCCTTGGCTGCCGACTGGAAGCCTCGCGCATGCCTGAAACCACGCCCGCCTATCCCTTTTTCGACCCAGAGCTTTCCCTCGAAGAACGCGTGCAAGATCTGGTGTCGCGGCTGACCCTTGCAGAAAAGGCCCAGCAGATGCAGCACGCGGCGCCTGCGATCCCGCGCCTGGGCGTGCCCGAATACAACTGGTGGAATGAGGGGCTGCACGGCGTGGCGCGCGCAGGAATTGCCACAGTCTTTCCCCAGGCTATCGGCCTGGCCGCCATGTGGGATGCCCCGCGCCTGCACGCGGTAGCGAAGGCCATTGCCGACGAGGCGCGCGCCAAGCACCACGAGTACGCGCGCAAGGGCGACCGCGGCCTGTACAAGGGGCTCACACTCTGGGCTCCCAACATCAACATCTTTCGCGACCCGCGCTGGGGACGCGGACACGAGACCTACGGCGAATGTCCGTTTCTCACCTCGCGCCTGGCCGTGGCCTTTTGCCGCGGCTTACAGGGCGACCATCCGCACTACTTGAAGGTGGTGGCGACGCCCAAGCACTTCGCGGTCCACAGCGGTCCCGAGGGTCTGCGCCACGGTTTCGACGCCGTGGTCAGCCAGAAGGACCTGCGCGAAACTTATCTGCCCGCGTTCCACGCCTGTATCACCGAGGCCAAGGCCGAAAGCATTATGGGCGCCTACAACCGCACCAACGGCGAGCCCTGCTGCGGCAGCCCCACCCTGCTGCGCCGAATCTTGCGCGAGGAATGGGACTTTGCTGGCTTCGTGGTCAGCGACTGCTGGGCCATCCAGGATTTCCACCAGAGCCACCGGGTGACCAACAGCTTCGCGGAATCGGCGGCGCTGGCCGTGCAATCAGGCTGCGACCTCAACTGCGGCTGTGCCTACAGTCACATCCCGGCTGCCGTAGCCGCGGGGCTACTGCGCGAAGAAGATCTCGACATTTGCCTGCGCAGGTTGTTCCGCGCCCGCATGCGCCTGGGCATGTTCGATCCGCCCGAGCGCGTGCCCTACGCATCCATTCCCTATGAAACCAACGACTGCGATCAACACCGAGCCCTGGCCCGCGCCACGGCGTCGGCGTCGATGGTCTTGCTCAAGAACGACCATGGGCTCCTGCCACTGCGCAAGGATCTGCGTAGCAT
>Ga0265316_10002882_pt1 | contig 17602 bp, 13 predicted proteins | sample 4522metaG_FD_202092 | JGI IMG/M metagenome (GOLD analysis project Ga0265316, IMG submission 202092) | Rhizosphere microbial communities from Carex aquatilis grown in University of Washington, Seatle, WA, United States - 4-5-22 metaG | ecosystem: Host-associated > Plants > Roots > Rhizosphere >... | reverse complement strand
GGCGACCGGAGCGCTGCTCATGGCAATCAGCACAGCGAAAACAACGAGATGGACCCTGCGCATCATCACGTTCGTGACCTGGCGGCGTCCCTGGCAAATTTCCTGCAATTCGAACCCGCGCGGCTTTCCGAATCTGGAGTTCGGTTAGCTTCTTGCGAGGGATGCATACTATTCCACGACAAAAGGGACCGATTGTGCAATCTCTTGTTTTGAGATTGTGTCGTTTATTTTGATCGTCACCTTGTATTTTCCTGGCTGAAGGCCGGCGATGGGGAGCGTTTTCTCCACCGTTAACTGGTCGCTGTGCGCCCCCAACTCCTTGGAATCCAGTTGTTTTTCAAAAACCACAGCTCCGGTTGCGGTTTCGGTGATCTGGTAGTACACGGTGGCCTGGTTGCTCTTGGTTGCCTCGTCAATGCCCAGATTGTAGACCTGCATCCAGAAGTTAAACTGCTGGCCGCGCTTGAAACTGACCGGAGTGGCTGGATTGGAGCTGACGCGGGGGCGGATGTACGTGTTGCCGATGACGAAGTTGCCGCTGCCAATCTCGCGCGAGGAAACCAGATTCATCTGGTCGGCCAGAATCAGAGTAGATGTGGCCAGTTTTTCATCGTGGTAGGTCGGCACTTCAAGGCCGCGGCCGTAGTACCCCATGTGGTCGGGGTTGTTTACATCCTTGATGGCAATATCCAGGCGATAAAGGCCGGGAAGCAGGGGCAGGGCCTTCCAGTAAACCGACTGGTGAGTGAGGGTCTTTTCCAGTAACTCGGATGGCTGCGTAATCTCTACCGTGTCCTCAAAGGTTTGCACCGTCTTGTGGGTAAGAGTGGTGACCTTGCCCAGAATATTCACAAAACCCTTGGCCACGCCGTCCTTGGTTACAAAAGTGATGTCCCGGTTCTTCAGTTGCAGGGTCACCGGAACTATAACCGTGCTTTCGGTCACCTTCACAAAGTCAGTGCGAACGTCGAAGGGGAAGACTGGGCCGGTAAGCAGCTTGTGCTCGGAGATGAAGCTCTCAAGGTCTTTGAACTTGACGGGGGGGGGCGCGAAGAGCTTGGCGGCCGTATCGATGCGGTCGAACTGTTTGGACTGCAGTTGGGTCGACATCGGGCCGACGCCCAAGGCCTCCAGGCCGCTCGTGAAGCGGTCGGCCTTCTTGGCCTGGTGCATCTCTTCCCACTGGGTCTCGCCGGCGTTGGGCACATGCAGCAGTGCGTCCTTCTCGCTGCGGTCTATCGTGAAATGGTAGTCGCCGCACTGGCAGGTATCCACAAACTCGATATCGACGTTTGTGCCGATGCCCTCAATATAACGATAGTTCCATATCTCAAACGGGAAAGTGGCGGTCGTTCCGCCGCCCTCTTCGAAGGGCCGGTTGTAACTGCCGCCGGAGGGGTGGGAATCGATGGAGTCGGGCTTTCCATAGGTAATGTAGATATGGCCACGGTCGGTCTTCCAGCCGGGCTTGCCGGCGGGAAAGTGTTCATTGGCATAGGCGATGCGCCGATAGTGCTCTTCGCGAAATTCGTTCTCCGGCGAGTCCGGATTGGGATTGCGGCGAAGCCAGAAATTCTCGATAAAAGAGTCGCGCTCCTCGTCGTTGCTCAGATTCTTGAAGGCTTTGGCCTCATCGTCCGAGATGATATAAGCTACATCCTGATTGAGCCAGGTCTTGTAAGCGCCCTTCAGCTCCTGCCGGACGGCCTTCTGGGCGGAAAACTTTTCTTTGTCGGAGCGTTCGCGCTTGAGCGGGTCTGCTTCCTGGCCCTGGCCGGATGCCGGCTGCGCTTGTGCCGACGGATTGGCCGCTTGTTGGGCGACGAGCCTGTTGGCGGGGGTGAAAACCACTCCGCAACCCAGTGCGACAAAGAGAATAGTGCGACCGTTGAGCGTCATTGCCTTCAAAACTCCTGCGAACCTATATTCTACGGGTCCCGGTAAGGCTGGGCAAGATTCCAGAGGGAGTTGGCTGCCCCTTGGACGCGCAAGCACACCCAAGGTCACCTGCAATACAACGATAGAAGCGGTTAGACTATTGACAGGAGAGGTTTTGAGACCACCCTGACCCTCAGCCGTCCAATGGGCAGACGCAATCCTTCTGCCGCTTTGTTTTGCTGTACTTGCACGGTTCCCGAGCCGATCCTGCCGGCAGTGTGGCTGGGGAGGCGGGATATCTACAACGGTTTCCGTGGACCTGATCGCAGTTGCGCCGAATGAGCCTAAGGCCAAATCTTGGCTGACGCTGGGAACCGCATGGGCGGCGATTGCGTAAACTGAAATTGGAGAGATCTGGAGCACGCGCTTAAGATGAAAAAGATCCTTTTGATTGTTCTTGGAATTGTTGTGGCCGCCGGACTTGTGGCCTTCATGGTCATCAAGCAGCAGTCCAGCTACACCAAGGTTCTGACCGCCAAGATCGTGCGGCAAGACCTGGCTACAGTCGTCAGCGGCACCGGCCAGATCAAACCCAAGACCTATGTAAACGTCGGAGCCACATCCTTCGGCCGCATCACCCACTTCAACGTGAAGGAGGGTGACCTGGTAAAAAAAGGCCAGGTTGTGGCCACGATTGAAAGCGTGCAACAGGAGGCCTCCGTCACCGGCCAGCAGGCCGCCATCTCCTCGGCCAAAACCGACATTGCCTCCTATGTTGCGGCGGAGAAGACCGCCGAGGCCAATGTGGAGAAGGCCAAGGCCGATCTGGAGCAGAAGCGCCTGGATTGGGAGCGCGCCCAGAGCCTTTATAAGGATGGCATCTTGGCTAAACAGGATTACGACGCCAAGAAGGCCGCCTATGACAGCGATGTCGCCTCGCTGAACCAGACCGTGGCGGCTCTCAACCAGGCCAAGGCCCAGACAGATTCCGCCCGTGGACGCTTGCAGACCCAGGTGGCCACGTTGCGCTCCAACCAGGATCTGCTGAACAAGACCATCGCCATAGCGCCCTTTGACGGCATCGTCACCAATATGCCGTTGCGCGAGGGCGAGACCGTCGTGGTGGGTATCCAGAACGCCTTGGGCTCCACGTTGATGACCCTCGCGGACATGAGCGTCATCACCGCCGAAGTGAAGGTGGACGAAACAGATATCGTGAATATCCAACTCGGCCAGACGGCCGATGTCACCGTGGATGCGCTGCCCGGCAAGGTCTTCAAGGGGCACGTAACACTGGTAGGCGACCAGGCAATCCTGCGCTCCACTGGCATCGCCACCTCGCAGTCGACCACCGGCACGGAAGAGGCCAAGGACTTCAAGGTGGTGGTTACGCTCGACACGCCCTCAAGCGATCTGCGCCCCGGGCTTTCTACGACCGCCAAGATCACTACGGCGCGCAAAACCAATGCACTTTCATTGCCTATCCAGGCGCTGACCATGCACGACCCTGCAACTGACAATCCCAAAGGCGCGGGTGGCGTGAAGGCCGCTTCGGCTTCCTCCAAACCCGCCGCCAAAAGCGCCCCGATTCAGGGCGTTTATGTCATCGGCAACGAAAAGGGCAAGCTGCGCGCCAAGTTCGTTCCTGTAACCACCGGCATCACCGGCGCCACCGACATCGAGGTGCTCTCCGGCCTCAACGAAGGCCAGGAGATCGTAACCGGCCCCTTCAAGACCCTGCGCGCCCTCAAGAGCGGCTCGCTGGTGAAGCGGGATACCGCCAAACCTGTGACCACGGCCTCCAGCGGGAGCTCTTAAAGGAACGGCGGTAATTGAAATAAGCCCTGGGAGTAGCAGGTGCTTCCCAACTTCCTGGCAGCAAAACGGGAAAAGGATGAGATACGGATGGCTCTGAACGGTATCAGCACAGAAGTCGAGGTTCAACCGGCGGCTTCGCCTAACGGCGACATGATCGTCGTCGAGGACCTGTGGCGCACCTATGATATGGGCTCGGAGCAGCAGGTACAGGCTCTGCGCGGCGTCTCCATGCGCATTAAACACAACGAGTATGTAGCCATCATGGGCCCCTCCGGCTCGGGCAAGTCGACGCTGATGAACCTCATCGGCTGCCTCGACACCCCCTCCAAAGGCCGCTACTGGCTCAATGGCCAGTTGGTCAGCGAACTGGACGACGACCAGTTGGCGCGCATCCGCAACAAAGAGATCGGCTTCGTCTTCCAGACCTTCAACCTGCTGGCGCGGGCTACCTCCCTGCACAACGTCGAGCTGCCTCTCATCTACAACGGCACTCCCGCGGCGGCTCGCCTTGCGCGCGCCAAAGAAGCACTCGCTGATGTCGGCCTGGAATCGCGCATGTACCACAAGCCCAACGAGCTCTCCGGCGGTCAGCGGCAGCGCGTAGCCGTGGCTAGGGCGCTGGTCAACAAGCCCTCCATCATCCTCGCTGACGAACCCACCGGCAACCTCGACTCCAAAACCGGCCTGGAGATCATGGCTCTCTTCGATACCCTGCACGCCCAGGGCAACACGATCGTGGTGGTGACCCACGAGCCGGACATCGCCGAGTATGCCCACCGCATCATTCACATTCTCGACGGCCAGATCTTCTCCGACGAACCCTCCAAGCGCTTCCGCTAAGCCGTAAACGCCCCCAATCCCCGTCCCACCCAGCCGGAGAGATTCCCCTCTCTCCGGTTCATGTTTTTTTAAGCCGCGCCGATGATAACTCTGTTGGCCGATAGCTCTGGTTTCGGCCACGGAGGGGAGGCACGTTGAGATCCATGCAGAGCGCCGCTCAATTCCAGGCCCGGCCCTCCGCCTCCGGCCCGAAGCATAGGGAGGTTGAATCACTCCCCGCCGTGCAGGTTGTAGGCGTCAGCGCCGCCTGGCGTAAGTTGCTCATGCAGGCGGAGATGGCCGCTCCCCATCTGCAAGTAGCCGCCATCGAGGGCGAGTCCGGCGCTGGTAAGCAGACGCTGGCTCGTTATCTCTTCTCTCGCTCACCACTCGCCGCGACCGGCTTTCAGCGGCACGATGCGCGGGAATGGCTGATCACCGACGCCGATCCGGCGACTCTCACCGGCTTCATCTATCTGGACCGTGTTGACCTGCTGGCCCCCACCGGTCAGGGGCTGCTGCTGAGCGTTCTCAAGTCTTTGCAGGATCGTCCGCCGGGGTGCGTCGTGGTGCTGGCCTCCTCGCAGATCTCGCTGCGCCAGATGGCCAAGCAAGGGCTGATGCTCCCCGACCTTGCCTTCCGGCTCACCGCTCTCTGCTTCGCCATTCCTCCACTGCGCCAGCGCAAAGAGGATATCGCCTCGCTCGCTCAGTCCCTGCTCGACCGCATCTGCAACCACTATCAGCATCGCCCCGTGGTTCTTGGGCCAGGCGCGCTCGCCCGTCTCCTCCAGCACAACTGGCCGGGCAACGTGCGCGAGCTGGCCTCGGTACTCGAAACGGCAATCTTCGAAGCCACAAATGGCGTCATCCGCCCCGACGATCTGGCCCTGTCAGCCATTGCCGAGACGCAACCGGAGCTGCAACCGGCCTTTCTGTTGGAAGACCTCTCACTCGATGCAGTCATCCTCCGCCATGTGCGCTGCGTCCTCGAGCTGAACCGCGGCAACAAGCTACAAGCCGCCCGCCAACTGGGCATCAGCCGCTCCACCCTCTATCGCATCCTCAGCAACGAAACCCTCCTCGCCTCCTGAACGCCGCTCCCCAGAAAACTGTCATCCTGAGCGTAGGTCGCCAACCGGGGTCCCCAGCAAGCGATTTTTGCTCGTTGGGGTAGCTACCGGGGTCCCCAGCGATAGGTCTTCGTCGCTGGGGTGGCAAGGCGACCGGAGTCGAAGGACCTGCATTTGCTTTTCGGAAGGGGACCTGCGGTTGTCTTTCTTCCCGATCCACAAAAGTCCCGTGCCCCATCCTTTTGCGTTCTTAGCGAAAGGGTGGGGCACCTCAAACCAAAACATGTCATCCTGAGCGAGCGCAGCGAGTCGAAGGACCTGCTTTTGTTTTTATCGTATTGAGTGGCCACGGGACTGGTAGGCCGGGGTTTTAACCCCGGCAAAGATCAGACCACTCACCTTGAAAATCAATCAGCGCGACGAAGTCGCGCTCAAATCCTCTCTCTCGTTCGCCGGGTGCCCCAGGTCTCGCTTTTGAGACCTGGGATACCACAACCGCCTTTCACCTCTCCGCTTCCACTTCTCCGCCACCCTCCTCCTCTTCTCCATCTGGCGGTCCCTCCCACTGTGGCTCCCTCGCCCACTGTTCAATTATGCTCAGCCCGTGTCGCTTCATTACCGGCTCCGGCTTCTTCCCATCCGCAAGCACAACCATCACTTTGGTGGTAGCCAGGTCGCCATTGAGCGCCTTTGCCTCCAGAATATCGGCCAGCATCTCCGAGTTCCAGCCCAACCGTCTGTCCACTGCCTGCCGCAGGCATTCCGCGCCGTCCAGTGGCGCTGTCTCCTCGCCGCTCGGCCCTTTGCCTCTCTTTGTTTTGGTTGTTTTTCCACTCTTCCTTCGCGTTTTGTCAAACCTCAACTTCTGCCTTGCTACAGCCATCTTTCCGCCATTTCCGGCCACTCTCCACAGACCTGCCTGCCCGCAGAGATGGCCTCAAAAAAATACGGAAGGCTCATTACGCCTTCCGTCCTTTTTCATCTCTGTTTGTCTGCTCTAAGCCTACCGGAAAACCACTTAATTCCCTGCAAATGCCTGTGCTGCATAGATTCTTCAATTTCTTGCGCTTACGCCCCTCCCGCCGCCTCGCGATCTTGCCGGCTTGCCGCGTCGCGGCTTAGTCGGCGTACCGTTCTTTTTGCCAGCAACTCCGCCCAAAGCTTCGCCTCAACCAGTTCCTCCAGCGTCTTCCCGCCCTCCGGCACAATCCCGTACACCATCTTGCATCCCATCGCCTCCGCCATCCGCGACATCGATTTCAGGGTGATCGAGTTCTTCAGTTCCCTTGTCTCATAATCGAAGACCCCCGAACGGTTCATCTTCATCTTCTGTGCAATCTCCTCCGCTGGAATATGCAGCGCCTGCCGCACCGCCCGCAGCAATCCATTGGTCGGATTCTTCTCCCTGCCTGCCCACCGGTAAAACCGCATCTCCTTATCGAGTCTTTTCAGCGCGAACATACGTTCTTTTTCCTGCATCGTCGTTCTCCTTTCCTGATTCCTGATCCCTGACCCCTCCAGGGGTCCCCGGCGAGCGATTTTTGCTCGTTGGGGTGGCTATCGGGGTCCCCGGCGAGCGATTTTTGCTCGCTGGGGTGGCTGACCACTGTTTTAACGGTAGAGAAAACAACCATAAAATATGCAAAGTAAGCTGAACTCACATAAAAACTGTAAGTTTTCAGTGTCTTTGTCCGGCAATAACACAACACATGCATGAAATCTGTAGGCTTGCAGCAGGGCTTTTCCGCTCTTTGACCCTCTTTTCGTCAATTGCTAGTCTTATATGCCGACGAAATTCCCCTCTTTTGTCGGCTTGTAGCCCCACTTCTCTGATTACTGAATCGCTAACTCGCTGACTTGCTGACTCGCTACATCCTTCTGCTCTACACTCGACGAGAAGGCGAATTCACCCCGAGGTCCCGTTCCCTTGAAACGATTCTCTCTCCTTGTCATCGCCGTTTTGGCGTTCCTGCTGCCTGCCCTTGCTCCCACCCTGCGCGCGCAGGCCCCAGTCGCCGCCGCCTCAACGGTTGAGGCCAACCGCAAGGCCCTCAACGAGCTCTTCAAAGATTACTGGGAAGACTCGCTCAAGCACTCGCCGGAGTTTGCCTCGTCGATGGGCGACAAGCGATACAACGACCAGATCTCCGACTACTCCGTGAAGGCAGTGAACGAGAGGCTGGAGCGCGAGCAGAACTTCATGATGCTGTTGGCCGCGATCGACCCCGCCGGATTGACGGCTCAGGAGAAGACCAGCCGCGATCTGCTGCTGCGCCGTTTTGCCGAGGATGAGGAGGCCGCCGGCTTCAAGGAGTGGGAGATGCCCCTGAACCAGATGGGCGGCATCCACACCGCCTGGCCGCAACTGGCGGCCCAGCTCATCTTCAGCACGGTGAAGGACTACGACGACTGGATCGCCCGCCTGCACCAGATTCCCAAGGCCTTTGACCAGGTCAGCACCAATATGGCCATCGGCATGGAAGACCATCGCGTGCCGCCGAAATATCTGCTGGAAAAAGCCCTTGCTCAGGTGAAGCAGTTGGCCGGCCAGAAGCCCGAAGACTCGCCCTTGGCCATGCCCGTAAAGCACTTCCCTGCCACGATTCCCGCCGCCGAGCAGGAGCGCATCAAAACCGAAACGCTGGCCGCCATCGGCAAAGAAGTCCTGCCCGCCTATATGCGCTTTGCGCGCTTTCTTGAGGTCAGCTACGTTCCCGCCGGACGCGAGCAGCCCGGCGTCTCGGCCCTGCCCGATGGGGCAAAGTACTACGCCTTTCGCATTCGCCGTACCACCACCACCGACCTGACCGCCGAGCAGATTCACCAGATCGGCCTCGACGAGGTAAAGCGCGACGAGACCGAGATGCTGGCCATTGCGCAGAAGCTCGGCTTCAAAGACCTGGCCGGCTTCCGCGCAACTCTCAAGAGCAATCCCAAGCTGAAGCCGGCCTCGGCCGCTGCTCTGCTCGACGCCTATCGCGGCTACCTGACGCCGATGCAGGCCAGGCTGCCGCAGCTCTTTGGCCGCCTGCCCAAGGCAAAGTTTGAGGTGGTCCCCGTTCCCGATTACGCTGAGAAGACCTCTGCGCCCGCTTACTACGAATCGGGCGCGCCCGATGGCAGCCGCCCCGGCCGCCTCTTCATCGATACATACAACGCCACCGACCGCAACCTCTACGGCGTGGAGGCCATCGCCTACCATGAGGGCCTCCCCGGCCACCATCTGCAGATATCCATTGCACAGGAGCTTGACGGCCTGCCCGCCTTCCGCAAATACGGCGGATACACGGCGTATGTCGAGGGGTGGGGGCTCTACTCTGAGCGGCTGGGCAAGGATGTGGGCTTCTATCAGGACCCCTATTCGGATTATGGCCGGCTTGAGGCAGACATCTGGCGCGCCATTCGCCTGGTCGTCGATACCGGCGTCCACTCCCACCACTGGAGCCGCCAGCAGATGGTCGATTTCTTCCACGACCACTCGGCCATCGACGAGACCAGCATCCAGGCCGAGGTGGACCGCTACATTGCGTGGCCCGGCCAGGCTCTGGCTTACAAGATCGGCCAGCTCAAGATTCTGCAACTGCGCGACCGGGCAAAGCTGGCGCTGGGCGATAGGTTCGACCTGCGCGCCTTCCACGATCAGGTACTGGACTCGGGCGCTCTGCCGCTCGACGTGCTCGACGCGCGCATCGATGCGTGGATCGCGGCGCAGAAGGCTGCCGGCAATCTGCCGTGATGAAATCTGTCTGCCGATCGTGATACCCTGAACGGTTCCTTCTTGAGAGCCTTGCGGTTCACCGTCTTGCGCCGGACGCCGGTCAGGATCCGACCCTCATGGCTCAACTATCGATTGGAGACCCGTATGAAACGCTTTCTTGCACTGGCGGTTTTTTGTGCATTTGCCCTTGGCCTGCACGCGCAGGTCGTCGATACAACCGTTTGCGACGTACTCAAGAATCCGAAGTCGTTTGACGGAAAGATGGTTCGCATCAAGGCCACGGTCGCGGCCGGATTCGACCAGTTTGTGCTGAAGGGGCTGGGCTGCGGCCACTACATCAACGACATCTGGCTCTCCTATCCGGAGGGCAGCAAGGCCAAGGCGGGGCCCGCGGCCATTTTGCAAGTGCAGATGGCGCGCAACTTCACCGGAACGGTCCCGGCAGTAACGCGGACGCCGGTGACCCTGGACAAGAGCAAGGACTTCAAGCAGTTCGATTCGCTGCTCTCCACTCCCCACAAGGGAGCCGCCATGTGCCTGGGATGCAGCCGGTATGAAGTGACGGCGACGCTGGTTGGCCGGATGGACGGCGTAGACGATGCGGGAGTGCGGCGCGACGCGGCAGGCAAGATTGTGGGGGTGAGCGGATTTGGAAACCTGAACGGCTACAAGGCGCGGCTGGTACTGCAATCGGTGGCTGACGTCACGCCGCAGGAGGTTGATTTCTCGAAGACCGACCCCATCACCAAGAGCGACAGTCCGTCGGATATGCCCGATCAAACCGCTCTCAATGCCATTGAGGCCGCGCACAAGGCTGCGCTTGCCTTCCCCGGCAACCCCGCAGGTGCTCAGATTGAACGGGCGGCGGCGGCCTTCGGCAAACCCGGCGAGCACAATGGCGTGAACATCTTATTGAGCGCTACCAACGAGGCTGCCGCAAAGGACGAGGCGCAGGGCGTAAAGGATTCGCCCGACGGCGTTCTCTACAACTGCGCGTTCAACATGAACCGTTTGCCGGGAATTTCGCTGACCAGAGCCATTGTTCACATGGGGGTGCACATTGCCGATCTGCGCAACCCGCCCGCGGATCTGACTGGGCCCAGCCTCTCTGACCTGGAGTTTCGCGCCTGGGTGACTACGGTGGTAAGCGCTATCGCAAACAATCAGAAGACTCTGACGGCGCCCGGCGGTTATCTCCTTTGGAATTCGGGCTGGCCGCCGACGGATCGCGACAAGGTGCTAAACGATACGATGGAGATGTTCATTGTGCGCGAAAATCTGCTGAGCAGATAAGCAACCGCCCGGCTGAAAACGCTGACTGGCCGGCAGAGACGCAATAACACGCGCCTCTTCGCCGGCCGGTTCAGTTTCAGGCCGCAAGCAAATCGCGGCATCCGCGCCGGGATGCGCGTATTCTTAAAAACAGTACCGCAACTCTCAAACAAGTGAAGGAACAACATGGCGGAGATAACCGTTGAAGCCACTGAAGTACCCGCGCAGTTGCCCAAGGTCCGCGTAGCTGTTTTAGGCGCCGGCAAGATGGGCGGCATCCTGCTGCAGGCCTTCCTGAAGCAGAACCTGTTCGCTGCCGAGCAGATTCACGCCACCGTGGGCCACGCCGAGCGGGCGGTTGCGCTGAGTACCCAGTGGGGCGTGGACGTAAGCACCAACAACCTGGGGGCGGCCAAGCAGTCGGACCTGATCCTGCTGGGCGTGAAGCCCTTCCAGGTGCCGGGCCTGATCGATGAGATTCGCCCCGCGCTCACCAAAGACAAGATGCTGCTCTCGTTTGCCGCCTCGGTGAAGACCCGCGCCATTGAAGAGGCGGCGGGGCTGGAGATCGCCGTCGTCCGCGCCATGCCCAATACGCCTTCGGCACTGGGCGCGGGAGCAGCCGCACTGTGCCGCGGGCGTTACGTCAGCGCAAAGCAGATGGAGCTGGCCGAGCGCATCTTTGAGACCGTGGGCCGCACGGTCACCGTGGACGAGAAGCATATGGACGCCGTGACCGGCCTCTCGGGCTCCGGGCCGGCCTACATCTACATCATCATCGAGGCGCTGGCCGAGGCCGGCGTGAAGGTGGGCCTCTCCCGCGACGTGGCCACGCAACTGGCTGCGCAGACGGCCTTCGGCGCCGCGAAGATGGTGCTGGAGACCGGCTATCATCCGGCATTGCTGAAAGACGCCGTGACCACTCCCGCGGGCTGCACCATCGACGGCATTCTGGAGCTGGAGGAAGGCGGCCTGCGCGTCACGCTGATCAAGGCCGTGATGCGGGCGACGGAAAGGGCCAAGCAACTGGCCGCGGGGTAGGAACAGGGGTCAGAGATCGGAGATCAGGGGTCAGTTTTTTCGTGCTGGATTGAGGGTTGTGGTTTCCCACCCTTCGCAAAGTGCGCGAAGGATGGGGCACGGCAGTTGGCGGCGGGGTAAAGACAGGGGTCAGGGATCAGATTTTTCGTGCTGAATTGAGATTTGTGGTCTCCCAGGTTAGCCGCAAAAACAAAAACGCGCCGAACCAAGAGAACCCGCATCGAGAGGCTTCAATGAACGCTTCTAAACTCATTAAGTACGGTCTTGTTCCGGTTGCGCGTGTCCGCATAGTAGACCGAAATCTCATAATCGATATTACCGATCCGAAAACCGTCAAGCTTGAGATGTGCATATATGCCTTCCTCATTGAAGGTAAGGTTTACCGCATCGGGTCCAGTAAAGCGCCATTGGAGAACCGTCTAAAAGACTACGAACGGGACATTTCTCATGCGCTCAAAAAAGAGAAATCACCGGCACCGCTTGAGGAGGCTAAGAAATGGAGAAAGGCACTACCGCCTGGAAGTTCAGGTGTTATATACGCCCGTCAAGGAACAATGGTCAAAACTCCCATTGGGGAATTTCCCGCTTATTTGGACGAAGAAAGCGTACTGATTGGCAAGCTATTCGCTGAGGAGCCGCACGATCACGTCCTAAACCGTAACAAACACCGTTAGGCTTCAAACTGTACCACTACCAAACCTCGAATTGGCTTTTTGGGCCCTAACCCAACCTGCTAACCTTCTCTCTTGCCGATCCAACGCCCAACCTGGCTGCCCTCTTACCTGCCGGAACTGGACGGGCTGCGCGGCCTCGCCATTCTGGCCGTGGTCCTCTATCACTGCAATCCGCGGCTGGTAGGCACGTGGATTTACCCGGTCACGCTGTGGGGATGGGCGGGGGTTATTCTTTTCTTTCTTCTCAGCGGGTTTCTGATTACCTCCATCCTGCTGACCACGCGCGACAAGCCGCATTACTTTCATAACTTCCATGCCCGCCGCGCGCTGCGCATCTGGCCGGTGTACATGCTGGTGCTGGTGGTGGTCTATCTGAATGCGCCATGGTTCATCGGCCCGCCGGTCTGGCAGGCCGTCAAATCCGCTCCCTGGCTGGCCTACATTTTCTGCGTCCAGAATCTCTTTCACCTCACCCTGCCGCCGGCTCTCGGTCCCACATGGGCGCTGGCCATCGAGGAGCAGTATTACTTTCTCTGGGCGCCGCTGGTGCGCTTTTTGCGCCGGCCCTGGATGCTGGCCGTGTTGTTGGGAGCCGTGCTGGTGGCTTCGCCGCTGCTGCGCCACGCAAATCTGGCGTGGGTTACCCCCACCCACACCCTCATCCATCTCGACGGCATTGCCCTGGGCAGTCTGCTGGCCATCGGTATGTACACGCTTCGGCTCAGCCGCCGCGCCTGGCTGCTCATTGGCCTGGGCGGATTGGTGCTGGGCATCAGCGCCGCGGCTACTGTGGCCGGGGGAACTGCGTTTCTCGATTCAGCTCTGGCTTTCGGCTTCGGAGGAGCGGCGCTCGCCTTGATCGCCTCGTCCGGCGCCCGCAACCCGCTCAACGCCGTCCTGCGCCGGGGGCCGCTGGCCTTTTATGGCCGCATCAGCTACGGCGTTTATATGATTCACATCTCGGTCTTTATCTACTTTGGCTGGTTCGATAAGTTGATGGACCGCTATGGCATTTCCGGCAACCTGGCGGTGGTGGCCTTCCGGCTGATTGCCACCACCGCTGTGGCCAGCGCGCTGTGGTACGGCTTCGAGTCACAAATCCTCAAGCTCAAGCGGTATTTTTGAAACCGGGCCAGCTCATCGGGCGCTATATGGATATGATTGGAGCAATTCCCAGGCGCTTCCGCAATCGTCACCGGCAAGAAGGTAAACTTCGATGCGTCAACCATGTTCCATTCTCGCGCTCGCTGTCGCAGGCCTGTTGATGGGAGTAGCCTTGCCGACGTTTGCGGCAGAGCGAGTAACTATAAAGCAATTGGACGAGCTGTTGATCGCCGCCCATGGCAAGCCGGATGGACGAGTGGCCCAGCAACTCTCCGGTCTGGTGCTGACAGAACGCGCGAGCTCGGCCAGGCTCTCGCGCTGGGAGACGGATTTCCCCGGCGGCCGCACCCGCGATGCGCTTATTGCGTTGGCCGATCTCTCGGCCTTTCTCGATCTTCCCGCAGCGGAGATTCACGACCGCTCCGTACCCAATCCGGATGAGCAGCGCCGAATTATATCGTTGGCCGCGGAGTATGTAATCAAAGTCATACCTCAATTACCGAACTTTCTGGCTACAAGAGAAACGGCGTACTTTGAGGATAGCCCGCCAGAACGATCTAACAAACCGGGTTTTTGGAATGGAATGGAAGTAACGGAATACCGGCCGCTGCACGTTGTGGGCAGAACAAGTGTCGCAGTGACTTACCGCGATGGCCGCGAGGTGGTGGATGCAGAAACGCAGAAGAGACACAAGCCGGACATACACTCGGATTGGTTGACCACCACCGGAGAGTTTGGGCCTATTCTCACCATCGTTGTAGGAGACGCCGGCCGCGGCACGATGACCTGGAGCCATTGGGAACAGGGTACAGCCGGGCCGCAGGCCATCTTGCACTATACGGTGCCTCAAGAGAAGTCGCGCTATTATGTAGTGTCGCCCTGCCCGGCTGGCATTTCACAGCAGTTTTCCGCATACCATGGGGAGATTGCCGTCGATCCCGCAAATGGAAGCATTCTGCGCTTGACGATGGTAGGGGATCTAAATCCGGCTTGTCGCGTAGCCAAGGCCAACATTATTGTGGAGTACGGTGCTGTAGCTATCGGGGGACGAACCTATATTTGCCCGGTAAAAAGCATCTCTCTTTCTGAAATGCCTGCCTCCGGCGCTCCTCCACTCGTGCAAGTCCTATCTCCACCCTTGAAGACGCGATTGAATGAAGTATTGTTCGTGAATTATCACCTCTTCCGCGCGGAGACCCGAATTTTGACCGGGGATAGCGGGAAACCTCCAGAAGCAAATCCTTGAACTCCATTCGCGGTCCACGACCTTAAGGCCGGGCAAGCCGGATCGCTCGAAATCCCAATCTCGTTTTCTGGCCAGGTGATGGCCCTTACCGCGGCCAGCGCCCCACAATCACGAAGAGCGCCAGCAGAAACATTGAGACCGCGGGCGCGGCTTCCACGGCGTCGGCCGGTGTTTCACCGGGCTGTGACATCAGTCACCCAGATATTCGCCCGCGGCTGATAGGCTTTTTAAGTCACGTAACTTCCCCGCGTGAGGTGCGCCATGAACAAAGTAACAGCCGTCCAGGGCCCTTTGAGCGCTGAGCAGTTGGCAAAAATGAACGCCTACTGGCGGGCTGCCAACTATCTCTCCGTCGGCCAGATCTACCTGAAAGACAATCCGCTGCTGGAGCGTCCGCTGACCCTAGACGACGTGAAGCCGCGGCTGCTGGGCCACTGGGGCACCACGCCGGGGCTCAACTTCCTTTATGTGCATTGGAACCGCCTGATTCGCGAGCGCGAGTTGAATATGCTCTACGTCATCGGCCCAGGGCACGGCGGGCCCGGTCTCGTGGCGAACACCTATCTGGAGGGTTCGTACACCGAGATTTACCCGCACATCGAGCAGAACCGGGACGGCATCAAGCGCCTCTTCCGGCAGTTTAGCTGGCCCTACGGAATTCCCAGCCACGTAGCCCCGGAGACGCCTGGTTCGATCCATGAGGGCGGCGAACTGGGCTACTCGCTGGTCCATGCTTATGGGGCGGCCTTCGACAATCCAGATTTGATCGTGGCCTGCGTGGTGGGCGATGGCGAGGCTGAGACCGGCCCGCTGGCCACCAGTTGGCACTCCAACAAGTTCCTCAATCCCTTAACCGATGGGGCTGTGCTGCCCATCCTGCACCTGAATGGCTACAAGATCGCCAACCCGACGATCCTGGCGCGCATTCCCCACGCCGAACTGGAGAATCTGATGCGCGGCTACGGCTACGAACCCTTCACGCTCGAAGGCGACGACCCGGCTGTGATGCACCAGCAGGCAGCGGCGGTCTTCGATGCCATGCTGGACCGCATCGCAGCCATTCAGAAAGCGGCACGCGAGGAGGGTTCAACGGCCCGCCCGGCCTGGCCGATGTTGATTATGCGTACTCCCAAGGGCTGGACCGGGCCGAAGTTCGTGGACGGCAAGCCGGTGGAAGGGACCTGGCGCGCCCATCAGGTGCCGCTGGACGGGATCTTCCAGAACCCGGAGCACCTGGCGCAGTTGGATGAATGGATGCGCAGCTACAAGCCCGAGGAGCTCTTCGACGCCAAGGGTCGCTTCCGCCCCGATCTGGCCGAGATGGCGCCCAAGGGCCGGCTACGCATGGGGATGAACGCCCACTCGAACGGCGGCCTGCTGTTGAAGCCCTTGAACGTGCCCAACTTCCGCGAGTTCGCGGTGAAGATTGAAGGCCGCGGCCAGGCCGACGTGGAATCCACGCGCATCCTGGGCCAATTACTCCACGCCGTGATGCAGGCCAACCGGGAGCAGAAGAACTTCCGCGTCTTCGGGCCGGATGAGACGGCTTCCAACCGCCTCGCCGACGTCATCACCGGAACCGGCAAGGCCTGGATGGCCGAAACGCTGCCGGTGGACGAGAACCTGTCAGAAACCGGCCGGGTAATGGAGGTACTGAGCGAGCATATGTGCCAGGGCTGGCTCGAAGGCTATCTGCTGACCGGCCGCCACGGCCTTTTCAACTGCTATGAGGCCTTCATCCATATCATCGACTCGATGGCCAACCAGCACGCCAAGTGGCTGAAGGTCACGCGAGAGATTCCCTGGCGCAAGCCCATCGCCTCTCTCAATTACCTGCTCAGTTCGCTGGTGTGGCGGCAGGATCACAACGGCTTCAGCCATCAGGACCCCGGCTTCATCGATCACCTGATGAACAAGAAGGCCGACGTGGTGCGCATCTATCTGCCGCCTGACGCCAACACTCTGCTCTCGGTGGCCGACCATTGCCTGCGCAGCAGGAATTACATCAACCTGATCGTGGCCGGAAAGCAGCCCGCGCCGCAGTGGCTCACGATCGACGAGGCCGTCGCCCACTGCACGCTGGGGCTGGGCGTGTGGCCGTGGGCCTCCGATGACGATCCCGAGGTGGTGATGGCCTGCTCGGGCGACGTGCCCACGCTGGAGGCGCTCGCCGCCGTCTGCCTGTTGCGCGAAAGAGTGCCCGATCTGCGCATCCGCGTGGTCAACGTGGTGGACCTGATGGCCCTGCAGCCGCAGTCCGAGCATCCCCACGGGTTGCCGGACGAGGAGTTCGACCAACTGTTTCCCGTTGGCATACCGGTCGTCTTCGCCTTCCACGGCTATCCCTGGGTCATTCACCGGCTCACTTACCGGCGCCACAATCACAACAACATTCATGTGCGCGGCTACAAGGAGGAGGGCACAACGACCACCCCCTTCGACATGTGCGTGCTCAACAATATCGACCGGTTTCAGTTGGCGCTCGATGTCATCCGGCGCGTGCCCAGGCTGGCGCCGAAGATCGATGCGGCCGAGCAGTGGTACTCCGAGGCCATTCAGCGGCACAAGCTGTACGTGGCCGAAAACGGCGACGACCTGCCGGAGATCAAGGAGTGGCGCTGGCCGAAGAGTTGACTTGCGTGGTATCTCACCCTTCGCAAAGTGCGCGAAGGATGGGGCACCCAGATAACTCGCTAACTTGCTAACTCGCGCGGAGCGCGGCTAACTGGCTGCTTCACTCAGCCCTAACTCTCAGAGGTTTTTCATTCATGTCTTCTTTGCCCGTATTGGTTTTGAACAGCGGTTCTTCTTCCATCAAGTTTTCCGTCTATGAAGCCGGGGACGGCGAGCGGCGCAAGCTCCACGAGGGCGCGGTAGACGGCATCGGCACCGATCTGGGCAAATTCTGGATCAAGGACGCCGAGGGCAGGAAGCTGGTGGATCAAACTCCGGCTCTGCC
>Ga0265316_10002881_pt1 | contig 17603 bp, 12 predicted proteins | sample 4522metaG_FD_202092 | JGI IMG/M metagenome (GOLD analysis project Ga0265316, IMG submission 202092) | Rhizosphere microbial communities from Carex aquatilis grown in University of Washington, Seatle, WA, United States - 4-5-22 metaG | ecosystem: Host-associated > Plants > Roots > Rhizosphere >... | reverse complement strand
CGGCATCCATGCGGCGGCTGTTCTCCAAATGCGGGTTCGAGGTGAAGGAAGTTGGAACCGTGCGGAACCTGTATTCGCTCGGCTACTTGGCGCGGTTGGTTCCCTTTCCAGGTTTTCTGAAGAAGGCCCTGCTGGCAACTCTGGGCGGCACCGGCGTGGGACGGTTGAGGGTGAAGGTTCCGTTGGGGAACCTGTATATGATCGGGCGGAAACCGGCCAGTCTCACCGGAGGCATCTGCTGCTAGAATTGTACGGACATGCGCATAGAGCCATCCGAATCCACACCCCCGGCGCCAGTGGCACCGCCAAGCCGGACCACGGCCATGCGCTACCTGGCAGCCGTTCTGCTGCTTCCCTTGCTCGTCCTTTGGCGCCAGGACAATACGCTGTTCACGGGGTCCGGCTACATCGATCCGTGGGTTTACTTCGGTTTCTTTCGGAATCTGATTGAATTCAAGCGGAACCTGTTCCCCGGAAGCAGCTACGGCAGCCGCCTCGCGTGGATCCTGCCGGGCGCCGCTGTTCACACCCTGTTCTCTCCGGTGGCCGCCAATTGCATTTTGCACCTCGGCGTATTCACGGTGGCCACCGTGTCGCTGTTTCTGACCCTAAAGTGGGTGGCCGGACCGCGCCGGGCTTTTTTGGCGGCCATGCTGTTCTCGGTCAACCCATCGTTGTGGTGCGCGACGGGATGGGACTATCCGAATGGGGCCGCCATCGCCTATTGCCTTCTCACCATGGCGCTGCTGACCTGGGCGGCCCTGGCGCCCGCGCGCCGCTGGGCGCTCCTGGCCGCGGGCATGGCGCTGGCGGCGCTGGTATATGTCGATCTCTACTGGGTGGCTCTGGCGCCGCTGCTGCCGCTGTACTACACCGGCTTGACGCGCGCCTGGCACCGAACTCCGATTGTGCGGTCCTTCGTGGCCTTGTGCCTCTGGTTCGGCGCCGGCTGCGTAACGACTACCGTGGCGTTGGGCGCGGTCAATTACCTCCTGGACGGCCACTTCTTCTTCTATGCTCCTTCGGTTTTGGAGTTCCTACATCGTGCCGGTTCGAGAGCGCCGTGGTCCCAGGGCCTGTGGGTGAACAACGCGCCGGCGCCCTGGTTATGGTTCGCCATTCTGGCCGCGGCCACCTCACTGGTGGTCTTGGCTTCGAGATTGCTTACGCGGGCCAGCCGGGGAAATGCGGCGCCCCTGCTTTTCTCGGCACAGTTCCTGTGCGCCCTGGTATGGATGACGTTCTGCCAGGTGCGCGGTAACCCCATGCTCGGTGTTTCCTACCGCGCCAGCGATTTGCTGCCCTTCGCCTTCCTGGCGATTGGCGCGTGGTTCTGGCCCGGAGTGGAGGCCGTTCGGCCGCGAACCTACCTGGCGATCTGCTGCACCGCCGCCTTGGCCTTGGGAATTGCCTGGTTAGACGGCACCGCCACCCTTTTCGCGGAAACGCCGCAGGCCGTTTGGGTTGGCGCTGGCGCCGTGGCGGTAGCATTGGCGCTCCGCTGGCGTCCGGCGGGGTTGGCGTTCTCTTTGGCGGGATTCTTCATCTTCACCACTCTCCTGGTGAGCTCGACCTACGCCAACCTCGATGCTTACGCGTACCGCGACCAATACCAGTCGCTGCTGGCATCCCGCGCCCGCATCGAATCCATTCGCCAAGGCCACGCCGTGCGGTTCTGGTACGACGACAAGGACCAAGCCATGCCGGATGCCGTGGCGTTGAGTTCCAGCTACCTTTGGGGGAGCAGCCTGCTGGGCCGGAGTTTTGCGACTGCCCCGTGCGATGTGGAGGTGCTGCCCTCCACGATCATTGCCGTGATTTCGGCCAACCGGGCGCATGGGGCGGATTTCGCGACCGCCGCTCTGGCCGGCTGCTGGAGCCAGAACAAGCTGCGCGCCGTGCCCGTCGAGACCAATACCGTCGACCGCGAACTGTACACCTACACCATGCCCATCCTGCGTGTCGAAGCGGTCCCCGGAATGTGGTTGTCGCTGACCCCCGTTTTGCGCGAGGCCGCCGGCTCGCCGCAACCCTCTGCATTCCCGCTCCAACGCTGGGCGGTCGAGCCCGGCGAGGATTCCACCGCCGAGCTGCGCACCGTGCCTAAGGGCGTCCTGGTGCGCACTCACGCCCGCCCAACATCGCTGGCTGCTTTGTACCCGGTGATGACGGCGCCAGTGGCCGGCCGGTATCGCTTCGCCATACGCTATTGGCCGGGAGCCGGTAGGTTCGGTTTTGGCGCCTACGTGCGCGGCCGGGCCGAGCCGTGGCTGGCCTATGCCACACAGGGTAATTGGGCCGGAAGCGATTACGAAATGGTCCTCTGGGTGGACTTGGCCGAGGGTCAGGAATTCCAGTTGGGTCTCAACAACAACAATGGCCCCGTCCAGCTTCCCGCATCGTTTTTGATGAAGAGCGTGACGGCGGTTCGTGTGGCGCGGTAGGGCGATCAGGCCGGCAACACCGCTCTCTTACGTTCGCGGCTCGGGCCGGAGCGGCGACGGCGGTCGCACTATGCCGACGCTTGGGGTACTGCCGCGAAGACGTGTCGAGAAAAGTCTCGACACGGCACGCATGAGTGCGTGCGCCACGGGCGGTCAGGCTCCCGGGATGCGCGACGTGTAGAAGGCCAGGCGCTCGGGGTTATCGCGAAACCAAGCGGTGGTGTGGCGCATGCCGGTTTCGAAGTCGAAACGCGCGCGCCAGCCGATTTCCCGCTCGGCGGCAGCCGGGGAACCAACCCACACGTCGGTATCCCAGGAACGCGCGCGCATGCTCGACCAGACCGGATCGGCGGGTATCCGCATCAACTTTCGCGCGATGGCGACAGCGGATGCGAGCGTGGTCTGGCTTCCACTACAAACATTGAGCACCGTTCCGCGCGGAACCGGCCGGGCGCCGGCAACCAGAAGCATGGCGTCCACGGCGTCGTCCACATAAACGAAGTCGCGGGCGGTCGCGGGGGACACCAGCGGCGGCAACTGGCCGCGCAGACCGTGGACGATCAGGGTGGGAATCAACCGCGCCGGCTCTTCGTACGGACCGTAGACCGAATACAGGCGTACCGTGACGGCGTTCACGCCCGTGGTGCGCGCGGCGAATTGGCAGTAATACGTCGCGGCGGCCTTCGTAATGGCGTAGTGGCTGTTGGGCTGGAGCAACTCGTCTTCCGACGCCGGATGGTCCTTGTAGCCGTACTCCGAGGAGGATCCCGCCTGCACGAATGCCTCCACTCCGCATTCCCGGCAGGCGTCGAGCAATGTGACGCTGCCCGTCAGGTTGGTGGCCACCATGCGCTCGAAATCCGTCTGGGTGGGGTACGCGCCGTAGGCCGCCAGGTGGAACACCCAATCGGGCTTGACTCCGCGCACCACGCGGCGGACTGCCTCCCGGTCTTCGAGATCCGCTTCGTCGAGGCGTACATCGGCCGCTATCTCGTCGAGTCTCCAGGATTGACGCGAGCGGCGCACCAGGAGATGGATTTCATGACCGTCGCGCAGGACGCGCCGGGCCAGGTTGGCGCCTACAAAACCGGTTCCTCCGGTGATGAGTACTCGCTTCATCGCTACCGTCCCTGAACGGCGCAAAGGGCGGCGGCGAGGATGCTGTCCCCGTCCAGGCCGTACTTGCGCCAGCGCTCCATTTGCAGTCCGCTGGTGCCGTCGGGCGCGGTCGCGACACCGAGGACGCGCAAGCGGCAGGAGAGTCCGCGGGTGGCAATAACGGTAGCGACCAGAGATCCCAAACCGCCCGAGACGGTCTGCGCTTCGACCGAGATGGCGTGCCGGAAGGGCGCCAGGATATGGGCGAGGTGGTCCTCCGGATCGGGGTGGAAACTGGAAACCACCACCACCGTCGCTTCAATTCCGTAACCCGCCAGTTTCCCGGCCGCGATGGCGGCCTCCTGGCTGATGGAACCCATGGCAACCAGGGCGATATCGCCGCCCTGCCGGACCACCTGCGCCTGTCCGAGTTCGAAGCGCCCGTTCAAGCCCGGCACCGAGATGGTGTCGTCCTTCCCCAGGCTGTAATACACCGGCCCCGGAAGATCGCGCGTCTGGCGGATGGCCGAGGCCGCTTGCGCCGAGTCCGCTGGAATCGCCAGTGTGAGTCCCGGGAGGGTGCGCAGCGCGCCGATGTCTTCCAGGGCGTAGTGCGTCCGCCCGGAGTAGCCGTACTCGAAGCCGGCTCCCATGCCCACAATCCGGACCGGCAGTTTGTGGGCCACCGGGCCGTTGCGAATGAATTCGAAAGGACGCAACGATGCGAAGGGCGCGATGGAATAGGCGTACGGCCGGAACCCGGCCTCGGCCAGGCCTGTGGCCACGCCGATCATGTTCTGCTCGGCCACGCCCGCGTTCAAAAAACGCTGCGGGAAGCGCTCGCGAAACGGCTCCAAGGCCATATAGCCAAGGTCGCCGGTCAGCAGCACGATACGCGGGTCGTCGCTCGCCAACTGGCAGAGGGTATCGACGAATGCCTTTCTCAATTGGATTGCTCCAACTCTTCCATGGCCAGCCGGTACTCGTGCTCGCTCATGGGCAGGTAATGCCAGTTCACCGGCTGCACCGGAAGGTGCGTTTGCGTGACCGGGATGCCCCGCTCCATGTACGAGACCCCTTTGCCAAACACGGTCTTCGCCACCACCATGTGGGGCCGCTCGCTGGCGGAAGGGGCGGCGAGCGCCGCCACCAATTGGGGAACGGAGTGGCCGTCCACTTCCTCGGTCCGCCAGCCGAACGCCTTCCAGCGTTCCGCCAGGTTGGAGGTGTCCATGACATCGCAGGTGCGGCCCAGGGCCTGCTGGCCGTTCGAGTCCACGATGGCGTGCAGATTGGAAAGCCGGTGGTGAGCGGCGAACATGGCCGCCTCCCAGACCGAGCCCTCGTTCAATTCCCCGTCGCTGATCAGACAGAATACCCGGCGGCCGGAAGCCTGGAGCCGGGCGGCCAGCGCCGCGCCGCAGGCAATACTCAGCCCCTGGCCCAGCGATCCCGTCGAAAAATCCACTCCCGGCACCCCCACCTCGGGGTGTACGGCCAAAAGCGTGTTGTCGCCGCAGAAGGTCTCGAGCGCGGCCTCCTCCAGCCAGCCCCTGAGGACCAGCGCGGCGTAGAGAGCCAATCCGGCGTGGCCTTTGGACAGGATGAAACGGTCGCGATCGGGATCGCCGGGAGACGCCGCCCGAAGCACGCTCGAGTACAGGGCGGAGAGAATTTCCACGACGCACAGGCACGAACCGATGTGGCCCACATGGGCGCGCCGGGACTGGCTCAAGACCATGCGCCGCATCTGCTTTGGGGAGATATTATGACCCACGAAAGAGTTGCCCTCTAGGGAGTTTCCATCGTAACACTGCGCCGGCCCCGTCATGGCTTTCGGTAGTACAGGCGGTAATGGTCCGTCTCGACGCTCTCCAACCCTCCCAAGCTGGCTTCCACCTCGTTGAATTCGAAACCGCCGTACATATACGGCTGTTTGGGCGCGACGATTTTGTACCCGGCGTCCAGCAGTTGGTTGACGTGCTGAATGACCTTGGCGCGGATCGGCTCGAGCAACAGCGGCTGGACATAGCCCTGGGGGACGTACCCGCACCGCTCATAGAACCAGTAGTCGTAAGCACCGTACACAAACACGCGCGAGTCCTTGGCCACGGCGGCGATCTCGCCACAATCGATAGGGCCGGGATTGTCCGTGGAGGCCAGCGGCTGGCGGCGGGTGGCCACCGCTTCCTGAATACGCGCCTTGCCAACCAGTTGCCCGGAATAGCAAAAGGCGATCCATGCGAGAAACAGCCACGGCGCGGCGCGGAGTGTCGAGCGCACCCACGCAGGCCCCGCGTGCCACATCACCAGCGCCAGGTCGATTCCGAGGAACAAGCACAGGAGCCATGAAGCGCTGATGTTCAGCAGATTATTTTCATGGCTTCGCCCAAAAAAGTAGATGGAATTGCCGATGGCCAAAGCCACCGCGAACAGGGACGCCGCGGCGCGCTTCTGTGGGATGCGGCCGCGTGCCGAGAAGGCCAGCCAGCCCACCGCCGCCAGCATGGGCGCAATCCACCAGTAACACGAGTTGGGGCTGATGCGCAGCATACCCAGCCCGAGCCGACCATAGGCGACCATGGCGTCCGAGACCACCGCGCCAAAGACCAGGCGGGAAGCCAGCAGACCGGCACCGATGAAGATCAGAGAGGGCGCCGATTGGCGCAGGCCAGCGGACCAGTCGTGCCAGAAGGGGAGCGGGTCTTTCGCCGCCGCCCGCCCGGCCAGGAAATCCGCGGAAAGCGCCAGGGCGTAACTTCCCAGATAGAGGATCCCGAAGCTGCGCCCGAAGAAATAAACTAACCCCGCGGCCAAACCCACCGACCAATGCCGCAGCCCGAATAGCAGCGCCGGCGCGAGCAGGAGGATCCATAGGTCGATCCTCAACGGTGTCACTTGTGGAACCTCGTTGGCGTCGTGCATGAGGCCGTAGACGCGCACAGCGCAGAGGGCCACCAGCAGCAGCCCGGCCAGGCGCGGGTGCTCGAAGAGCCGCCGCGCCAAGAGAAAACAGCCCGCCAGGAGAAGATAAAGCGAGATTTGTGTGCAGACCGGGAACGCGTAGGGATCGCCGCCCAGCCGATGCCACCCCACTGCCAGAAGCGACAGCAGGTAATCGTACTGGAAATAGACGTTGGCCGGAGAAAAGCCGAGCCGCAGCCTGAGCGCCGGCGCCAGGACGCAGGCGAGGTCGTCGTAGCGCGGCAGCGCCACCCGCAAGAAGCACACGGGGACCAGCAACACGGCCGGGACAAAGTAGAATGCGCGCCGGCGCACCGCCCAACACGCGACCCACGCCGCCAGGAATATCCCGATCTCCGCTGCCAGCACGTGCCACCAGACGGGATCGATTTCCGCCATGGGCGCGGGCGGCGGCATCAACGCCAAGGCAACCAGACAAAACGCCAGCACAACCTCGCGCAGCCACCCCCGGCCGCGCTGCAGGAGTTGGATGCCGGGAAACGTGAGCACAGCCAAGGCCAGCACCAGCAGCAGCAACACTTGCGGCTCCACGCCGTCCCGACCGTCCATGGCCCACCGCGCCCAGGCGGAGATCTGGTTGAGCGGCACATTCTCCGCCAGCGCCCATATGCGCGCGGAGAAGACGAAAAACACGAGGCGCAGCCCCGCCGTCAGGGTCAGCGTCACCATCGCCAACTGGATGAGCGGGTGTGCTAGAAAGCTCGCGTCTTCCGGTCTCTCACTCACAGTTTCGGGTTTATCCAACTTTGGGCGCCGTTGTTAAAACTCACTGGTCCCCAGGGGGTCTCGGATGTCGAGACCAGGGGATAGTCGGCCTGGCATCGCCATCCGTGAGCCGACAGTAACTGCCGCAGCCCGGCTTCGATCTCCTTACCGTGGGTTCCGATGTGCAAGCGTTTCACCTTGGCATCGAGCTGGGCGGCGCCAGAAGTGAGCGAGGCCAGTTCCTGCCCTTCAATGTCGAGATCGATCAGGTCGACGCGGCGTAGTTTCTGGAGGAGCGATTCCAAACTGACGCCCGGGACGCGAATCGACCGCCATCCGCTGGTGTGAAGCATCACTTGGAATCCGCAGTACTTGCCATCGGGCCGGCATTCGCCGAATGCGGTGCTGCCTTTGGTCAGGAACTGGCCGTACCAGGCGTTAGGCGGGAGGTCATACTCGCTGCCGCGAGGCCCTCCGATACAAAAGTCGACTTCCCCCGGCTCGTCGGTCACGGCGGCATGGAGCAAGGTGTGCCGGCTGGGCTTGATGCCGTTGTTCAAGAAATGCTCCCTCATCCACCCATAGACCGTGGGCTCCGCCTCGACGGCGATCACGCGACAGCGTAACTTCGGGTTGTACCGTTGCGCGGCGTAGGCCGCCCGCACCGCCCACCGTCCGAAGCCCGCGCCGAGCTCGATCATGGTATAGGATCCCGATGCCGCCACCACCGATTCCAGAAGATCGATCCATTCGAAGTATTCCTCGTCGGGCAGCGGGTAACGAACCTCTTGGACTGTGGTGCCATCCGGATAAGGGCTGACCCCTCGCAGCCCCGGGTTAAACTTGTCGCTTATCAGAGTACCGAGGAAGTCCACCTGATAGCCGGCCGGAACCTTGCCGCTGTACCGGCGAAAACGCGAGAACACTTCGTGATGTTGCATAGATGGGCTGCCCCCCATTGTACCCGGCTGAAAGGTTACAATAGCGCCGGTGCGTCTTCCGGTTTCTCACTCACAATCCCGGGTTTACCCAACTTTGCACGCCGTTCTCAAAACTGACCGGTCCCCAGGGCGTTTCGGATGTCGAGGAGAGCGGATAGTCGGCGTGGCATCGCCACCCGTGAGCCGACAATAACTGCCGCAGCCCGGCTTCGATCTCCTTGCTGTGGGTTCCGATGTGCAAGCGTTTGACCTTGGCATCGAGCTGGGCGGAGCCAGAAGTGAGCGAGGCCAGTTCCTGCCCTTCAATGTCGAGATCGATCAGATCCACGCGGCGGAGCTTCTCGAGGAGCGATCCTAAACTGACGCCCGGGACGCGAATCGACCGCCATCCGCTGGTGTGAAGCATCACTTGGAATCCGCAGTACTTGCCGTCCGGCCGCCATTCGCCGAATGCGGCGTTGCCCTTGGCCAGGAATTGTCCGTACCAGGCGCTCGGGGGGCGGTCAAAGGGGCCGCCGCGAGGCCCTCCAATACAGAACTCGACTTCGCCAGGCGCGTCGGTCACCGCGGCGTGGAGCAGGGTGTGCCGGCGGGGCTTGATGCCGTTGTGCCGGAAATGCTCTTTCATCCAACCATAGACCGTGGGTTCCGCCTCCACGGCGACTACGTGACAGCGTAACTTCGGGTCGTACTGCCGCGCCGCAAACGCCGCCCGCACCGCCCATTTCCCGAAGCCCGCACCCAGGTCGATCATGGTATAAGATTCCGAGGCGGCCACCACGGATTCCAGCAGGTCGATCCATTCGAAGTAATCCTCGTCGAGGAGCGGATAGGGATAGTCGTGGATCGTCCTGCGCTCCGGATAAGGGACAGGGACATCCCCGCGCAGCCCCGAGGTGAATTCGTGACGTGCCTGAGTGCCGAGGAAGTCCGCATGATAACCCTGAGGAATCTCGCAGCTCGACCGTCGAAAACGCGAGAATACTTCGTGATGTTGCATAGCTGTTTCTCACGGGTACCCGACATAGAATTGTAGCCTGTTGTCTTCCCGAGCCAGCGCCACTCAGCATGGCGTACATCGCGCACCCGGCGGGACTCCCCATTGTACTCGCCCGGAAGGGTACAATCTATGTTGCTGCGCTCACGCCGAGCGACCCTCTTATGGCAGAACGGTCGAAGCCCGTCCTTCTCTTTGCCTGCTTGGTCGGGTTGCTCATTTTGCTTTCCGCTTACGGCACCGATCGGGATGGGTCGATCGACGAACTCGGCTTTCTGAATCCACCTTACATGCTGTCCCATTTCGGCAAGATCTCCTTTCCAACGTATCCGCATAACATGTTCTTCGATCTTCCGGTGATCACGCATCCCCCGGTGCATTTGACATGGATCGGTCTGTTGTGGCGCACCGGATTTTCCATTTACTACGCGGAAGCCACACCCACGGTGCTGCTGTTCCTGCTGTCGCTGGTGGTCATCGTACGCAGCGCATTCCCCTTGGCGGTAAAGCTGGGCTGGCTCTTCTCGATCGGTTTCCTGGCAAGCACCGGAGACCGGCTGACACTGTGCTTCGGCATGCGGCCCGAGGGAGAAGTGCAGGCCGCGTGGTTCTGCGGGTTGCTGCTGCTGGAATCGGGCCGGCTGGCGAACTGGGACCGCATCCGGTTGTTCGCCGGAGCTTTCTTTCTCACCTGGGCGTCAGGCCTGCATTACTATGCCTTCCCCGCGTTCACCGGGGTAGCAGTCTACTGGCTTTGGGGGGTGCGGAGCCTTGGTTGGAACCAGGCCAAGCCCCGCGTGGTGGCGCTAGGCGCGGGCGTTTGTCTATTCGGCGTCCCTTACGCGGCCCTATACCTGTTGCCGCACTTCAAGGAAATCTACGGGGCCATCTGTGCGAACCAGGGTTTGGGAGGTGTTGGGGTGTCGGTCGGCAAACATCTGGCCATCTACCGGCACTGGTCGCAAGACACCTACCATTACTTTCCGGCGTTGATCCGCAAAGCCATGGCGCCGGGGATTCCGCTCATGGTTTTCTCCACTGCCATTCTGGCGGCCGTCCGGTCCACCCGCGGTATCGCCTTGGCGGCCCTGCCCCTGCAGCTTGCCCTGTTCCTGTTTGCGTCGCACAAGATGTTCTTCTACATGGTTCACGAGTCGGTGCTCTTTGCGGCGGCGCTGGCCATCGGGCTGCTGGTCGCGACCCACTATCTGGTAACACGATGGCGGCAGAGACTCGAACCGGGCTTCGCCGCGGTGGCGGCCGCGGTGCTGGCGATCTACCTGGTGACGGGCAGCCCTATGCTGGCGGACGCGCGCGTGTCCTTCGAGGCGCGTGTGCACGAGGAGGAAGTGGCGCGCGCCGCCGGGCGGCGAATATTGGGCCCCCATGCCCGTGTGGGGGGCCGTTGGATGGAGTGGTACTCGAGCGGAGCCGAACACTGGTACGATATCGAACACGACCTGCTCAGCCCCTTTCTCTTGTTCGACCTGCCCACGTATCTTCGCAATCTGGACGCGATCGCCGATTGCGCCACGTTCGGCGAATCCGACGGTGTTGCCGCCTGGCATGCCGATGGCACACTCAAGCTGCGCGGCTTCTATTTTGGCCAAACCAACGAGGAACTGCGCTACCTACTACTGAGTTCGCGACCCGCCGGTCCAATCGAGGGATATGCCATGGGGAACGGCCAGCTCTTTCGCTTCCAGGAGAATAGCGAAGGTAGTTACGAGGTGCTCTCGACCGTTTGTCCGGCTGCCGCTGGGAGTTGGCATGAGCCTGGGAACGGCATTTTTTCCACCAGCTCTCTTCTTCCCGGCAATGCGGGGGAGCCTGCCCGCCGGTTGGTCACGGTGCTGGCCCCACGCTCTTACATGACACCCGCCGGCCCGGTTGGCCGCTCCTGCCGCGAGGTGTCCCGAGTCCGCGGAACCCTGTTGTTTGAGGATTGGAAAGCGCTGGTGGCGTGGTCGCGACAGACTGACCCACCCATGCACTTCTACCACAATCTGAGCGAAATGCCGGGCTATATCGGGGTCGGCCTGCCCCCGGAGGCGGCCCCGCCTCCGGATACTGAGCGCGTTGAGAAAGTGATCGATCTGGAGGCCATCGAAGGGATTAATGGCGGGCGTGTGGAACACGTTCCCCAGGTGCGAGTGACCACAATTCGCGCGATCGGCGGGTTTTCCGCGGTTATCCCGGTGACCCACGCCGAGGGCGTCACTACGCCCTGCTGGGTGGTCCTTAAGCTCCGTGTGCGGGCTGGCCGCGTGGGCTTTGCCGCCTTCAACACCCGTACGGGGATCATCGCACAAACGCGGGCTATCGCTTCAGCCCCCGAACCCCAGACAGTGGCGCTCCAGGTTCCGGACTTTCGAGCCGCAACCGATATCATCGTGTTCAACCAAAGCATGGTTGGGGGCCAGGCGGATATTCTGGACGCCGCTGTCCTGGTGGCTCGAAAGGACGCCGGGCGGAAACCATGACCGGGAAGCGGGAAAGATCGGTCGTGGCCTTCGCCGGCGCGGTGGTGGTGCTGGTGCTGCTTTCCGCCTACTGCACGGACCGCGATGGCGGCAGTTTCGGCGGGGACTTCGACGAGCTGGTGCTGCAAAACCCGGCCTACACCCTCGCCCATTTCGGCAAGCTGACTTTCCCCGCCTCCTGGTACTGCCAGGATTTCGACCTTCCCCTGATAACCCATCCGCCCATCCACACGGGATGGATCGGCTGGCTGATGCGCATGGGATTCTCGATCTACTACGCCGAAGCCACTCCCGTCGTGCTGCTCCTCTTGCTGTCCATAGCCGCAATCGTATGCAGTGTTTTTCCCGTTCCCGTCAAACTGGGCCTCCTGTTTTCCATCGGCTTCCTCGCGAGTACCGGCGAGACGCTGACGCTGTGCTTCGGCACGCGGCCCGAGGGAGAGATATTAGCGGCTTGGCTCCTGGGGCTCGTCTTGCTGGAGTCGGGCAGGCTGGATAACTGGAACCGTCCCCGGCTTTTCGCGGGGGCTTTCTTTCTGACTTGGGCTTCGGGCGTTCACTACTACGCCGCCCTTGCCTGGACGGGCGTGGCCGTGTACCTGGTGTGGGCGGTGCGCAGCCTGGGCTGGCGTGACGGCCGCGCCCGCGTGGTAGCGATGTGCGCGGGCGGCTGCCTGTTCGGCATCCCCTATCTGGCGTTGTACCTGATTCCCTACTTCCACGACATTCAGGCGACCATTGCGCAACAAGTTCAAGGCGCCGGAGGCGTCGGCGCGTCCATCGCCGGGCATCTTGGTCTCTACCGGGGGTGGTCCCAGGATCCAAGCCGTCCGCTGCTGGTGCGCATGGGCATGTCATTGGGACTGCCCCTGCTGGTCTTCTCCACGGCGATTCTGGCTGCCGTTCGCGCCACGCGCGGTCTGGCGCTGGCGGCTTTGCCCTTGCAGTTCGCGGTTCTTGCGTTCACCTGGCACAAGGCGGAGTTCTACCTGGTCTACGAATGCGTCGTCTTCGCAGCGGCCGTGGCCATCGGTATCCTGTCCTCGCTCGACCTCGCCGCCCGCCGCCTTGGCCCCGGGCCGCGGCGCGCCCTCCCTCCGCTGGCCGTGGCGGTGCTGTGTCTCTGCCTGGTCTGGAACAGTCCCATGCTGGCGAGTGCCACCGTATCGGCGACTCCAAAGGTGCATGAGGCCGAGGTGGCGCGAGCGGCGTCCCGCCAGATTCTGGGTCCGCACGCGCGCGTGATGGGCCGCGAGGCGGCCTGGTATTCGTCGGGAGCGGATCACTGGTACGACAGCCAGCACGACATGGCTCCCAACTCCCTCCTCTTCGATACGCCTACCTACTTCTCGAACCTGGATGCAGTGGTCGATTTCGTGAACAATAGCGGCGTGGACCCGTTCGCCACCTGGTACGCCGATGGCACACTCAAGCTGCGGGGCTTTTTCTTCGGCGAAACCAGCGATCAGCTCCGCCTGGTATTTCTGAGCGGCCGCCGCGTGCCGCGGGTTGTGGGCTACATCGCACGCAACGGCCGGCTCTACCGTTTCGAGGAGGATGCCGGCGGCGACTACGAGGTTCTTTCCGCCGTCTGCCCGCAGGGCAGCACCGCGTGGCTCTGGCCATGGAGATCGAAGTTTTCCTCCATCCTGAACTTTCCCGCCGATTCGCCGGATTCCTCCAGTTTTCTGGTGACCATCCTGGCGCCGCGCTCCGACATATACGGCGAGGGGTCCGCGGCGGGCGAGATCGGCCGGGGGTGCCGTGAAATCTCGAGGATACCCGGAACCCTCCTGTTCGCCGACAAGCCAGCGCTGCTGGCCGATTTAAGGCGGGACGACCCTCCCATGCGCTTCTACAGAACTCTGGACGAGATGCCCGGGTACACCGGCGTGGGCCTGCCCGCCAGTGCGGCCCCGCCGCGGGACGCGATTCGCGTGGACGGCATCATCGACCTCGCCAACACTCAAACGCAGGGACGCGCCCAACTGAAGTGGGCGCCCAATCTGCGTGTGGCAACAGCCCCGGGGCTTGGGACATTCTCAGCCGACATCCCGGTAGAACATGCGGAATCCGTCGCCACCCGCTGTTGGGTGGTGCTGCGCCTCCAGGTGCTTTCCGGCCGCATCGGCTTCGCCGCATTCGACAGCCGCACCGGCATCATCGCACGCACGCCCGCCATCGCCAAAGGTCCCGATCCCCAGACAATCGCTCTGCCCGTGCGCGACTTTCACACCGCCACGCACATCGTGATCTTTAACGGCAGCACGCTTCCGAGCGGAGGATTGGTGGACGTGCTGGAGGCCTTCGTCCTGGTGCCAAAAGAGCAGGCGGCCCGCTAGGACCGGGCGCTAATACTTCGCCAGCTCTTCGAAATCCACGTTGCCGCCGGAGAGCACCACGCCGATGGTCTGGATTCCGGCGGGCAGCTTCCGGAAGAGCACCGCCGCGGCGGGCACTGCGCCGCTCGGTTCCACCAGTATCTTCAGACGCAGCAGCAGGAACTTCACCGCCGCACGGATCTCGGTGTCGCTCACCAGCAGCACGCGCTCCGCCAGTTTGTGCACCACCGGGAAGGTCAGTTGGCCGGGCCTGGGCGCGCGCAGGCCATCGGCGATGGTCTCGGGATGGGGCACCGTCACCAACTCGCCCGCCTGCATGGAGAGAAAAGTGTCGTTGGCGCCTTCCGGCTCGGCGCCGAACACGCGGATGGCGGGGTCGATGGCCTTGGCGATGGTGGCGCATCCCGACAGCAGCCCGCCGCCGCCCACCGGCGTGATCAGAGCGTCGAGTGGGCCGGTTTCCTCCAGCAACTCCAGCGCCGCGGTGCCTTGCCCGGCCATGATCATGGGATGGTCGAAGGGCGGCACGAGGGTGGCGCCCGTCTCGGCCAGGATGCGCGACGCAATCTCTTCCCGGCTATCCGTGAAGCGGTTGTAAGTGACGATGGCGGCCCCCCGTGAACGGGTGGCTTCCATCTTCGAGCGCGGCGCGTCCTGGGGCATGACGATGGTGGCCCGGGCCCCTACGTGCCGCGCCGCGATGGCCACGGCTTGGGCGTGGTTTCCCGAGGAATAGGTCACGATTCCGCGCGCCAGCGCATCCTTCGACAGCGACAGAATCAGGTTCGAGGCGCCGCGGATCTTAAACGCCCCACCGCGCTGGAAGTTCTCACATTTGAAGAACACGCGAACGCCCGCCTCGGCGTCGAAACCCGCCGAAGTGAACACCGGTGTCCGCCGCGCCAGCGGCCGAATCCGCTCCGCCGCCGCGCGCACATCGTCCGCTTGGATTGCCAGGTCCATGGCTTTGAGTCTAGCGGATTCATCCCCCGAATCGACCGCTCATCACTTTTCGGGCCACGGGCCAGCCAATCCAGGGCACACTTCCAGTATGAAACTTCTACTGCTTTCTCTCACACTCACCTGCGGCCTGCTGGCCCAGGATCCATTCCAGGTCAAAGTTAGCGGGCATGGCCAAGCCATGATCCTCATCCCCGGCCTCTCTTCCTCAGGCGAGACTTGGGACACCACCGTGGCCCACTACCAAAGCCGCTTTCAATGCCACGTGCTCACGGTCGCCGGTTTCGCCGGCGTTCCACGTGTGCCCGCGCCCATGCTCGACCGCGTCCGCGACGGCCTGGCGGACTACATCCGCAAGAACAAGCTCGAGAAGCCGGTGGTTGTCGGTCACAGTCTCGGTGGCTTTGTGGCTCTGGCGCTGGCTGCGAAGTACCCCAACCTTCCGGGCAAACTGGTGATCGTCGACGCTTATCCTTTCTTCGGCGGCCTCTCCGATTCCGAAATAACCCCGGCCAAGGCGCGGGAAAACGTCGCTCAGATGCGCCAGTACATGGGCGCTCAAACCCAGGACATGTACGAGCGCTACGTCAAATCGGGCGTGGCCACCAGGATGATGGTAACCAAGGATTCCGATCTCGATCGCATCATCGCGTGGGGCCTCGATTCCGACGGCACCGCCGTCACCGACGCCATGTGCGAGCTGTTCGCCGCAGATTTGCGGGACGATCTCGCCAACATCAAGAGTCCCACGCTGGTCCTGGGCACCTGGATCGGCGCCAGCCAGTACACCGACCGCCAGAAGACCGAAGCCAATCTCCGGCGCCAATACGCCAAGCTGGCCGGCGTGGAGATCCAGATCACCGACACGGCACGCCACTTCATAATGTGGGATGATCCGGACTGGATGTTCGGTCAACTGGACCGCTTTCTGGGCCTCGCCAAAACGGGGCCGGTGCGATGAAGACGAAGGTTGCCTACTGGACTTGCCAGGTTGCGGGTTGGGGCGGGTATTCCGCCATCGGGGCATTCAGTGTGGCCCGGCAGGTGGGCTGGCAGTTCAGCCTGGTGGCCGGCTACCTTCTATTCTTCCTGTACAGCATTGCCCTCACTGATCTGTTTCGCCGCGAAATTCGCCGGCGGCAGTGGCTGACGGCGCCGTCCGGACGAATGTATGCACGGGTCTTCGGCGCCGCCGCCGTGGTAGGGGCGATACAGACCTTCCTGGTTATTTCCATTAGCTGGCTGTTCGACCGCGCAAACAGCGCCTTTTTGCACCCCTCCGCGGCACTGGCGGCCTGGCTGGGCATCACGGGCATCACCATTCTTTGGACCATCTTCTATGTCGCGCTGACCGGGCCGCGCCGTTTCCGGGAAAAGGAAATCCATCTGCAACTGGCGCTCCGGGAAGCCGAGTTGCGCGCGCTCGAAGCCCAGATGAATCCCCACTTCCTGTTCAACTGCCTGAATTCCATCCGCGGCCTGGTGGTCGAGAATCCGGCCGTGGCCCAGGATATGATCACGCGGCTCGCCAATATCCTTCGCTACAATCTGCGTCGCGACCTAATGCACACGGTGCCGCTCGAATCCGAGGTAGAAGTGGTGGGCGATTACCTGGCGTTGGAATCGGTTCGCCTGGAGGATCGCCTGCGGGTGCAGATTGACATCGACCCGGAAGCTGGCCGGGTTCCCATCCCGCCCATGTTCTTGCAGACGCTGGTGGAGAACGCGCTGAAACATGGGATTGCCAAGCTTCCGGCCGGCGGCGACCTGCTCATCCGCGCCGTTCTGAAGCCCGGCGCGCTGGTGGTGGAGGTCGAGAACCCCGGGCAACTCGCGGAAGCCACGCCCGAAGCCACCCAGTTGGGTCTCGCCAACGTCCGCCAACGGCTGCGCATTCTTTACGGCGACCGCGCCAGCTTACAATTGAAAAACCGCGATGGCCGGGTGGCCGCCACCGTCGTGATCCCGAGAGTCGCATGAAAGCGCTAATTGTCGACGATGAACGCCTCGCACGCCTGGAATTGCGGCGGCTGCTGGCCGCTCATCCGGAAGTCGAGGTGGCCGGCGAAGCGCGCAGCGGGGAAGAGGCCCTGGCGCTGATTCCCAAGCTGGCGCCGGACCTGGTGTTCCTCGATATCCAGATGCCCGGCATGACGGGCTTCGACCTGTTGGAGCGCCTGGAGGACGTTCCGCAAGTGATCTTCACCACGGCTTACGACCAGTACGCCATCCAGGCATTCGAGGTGAGTGCGCTCGACTATCTATTGAAGCCGGTGGCGCCGGCGCGCCTGGCCGCGGCGCTGGCGAAGGTGCGGCCGCGTCCCGAAACGCCGCGCCTGGAGCAGGTGTTCGTCCGGGACGGCGAACGCTGCTGGATCGTTCGGCTGCCGGATATCTACCTGCTGGAATCGGAGGGAAATTACACGCGCGTGTGCTTCGGAAACGAGCGGCCGCTGATCCGCCGGTCGCTGAATGCGCTGGAGAGCCAGCTCGACCCCGCTATGTTCTTCCGCGCGGGGCGCAAACAGATCGTCAACTTGAAATGGATCGAGAAAGTGGATGTAGGGATCGGCGGCGGATTGTCGGTGACGCTGCGAGGAGGCCGGACGGTGGAGATGTCGCGGCGGCAATCGGCGCGATTGAAGGAG
>Ga0265316_10002878_pt1 | contig 17610 bp, 15 predicted proteins | sample 4522metaG_FD_202092 | JGI IMG/M metagenome (GOLD analysis project Ga0265316, IMG submission 202092) | Rhizosphere microbial communities from Carex aquatilis grown in University of Washington, Seatle, WA, United States - 4-5-22 metaG | ecosystem: Host-associated > Plants > Roots > Rhizosphere >... | reverse complement strand
GCCGCTGGCCCCGTCGGTTTGCAGATGGCCGCGGAAACCGGCCAGACGTCCTGTGGGATGCTGGGGAGATTTGCTGCCTTGAAAGTCGAACCAGACCGGCCCGGCGGTGGCGCGGTAAGCCCACAGGGTCGCTTCGCGCACCGCGCCCGGCCGGCCCGGATCGCACACGTCGATCGGCGTGGCATCCAGGTGGATGTATCCGCGTTGCCAGACCTGAGCTTTGATCGCCGCCGTCAGCGGGCGGATGCGCTCGTCGAGCTGGGCCATCAAGGAGACCTGGCACACGCGGGGCAGATCGACGCCGACGCGCGCGAGTTGTTTCTCCAAACGGTAAAACGGCTGGTGCTCGCAGAAATGCTGGGCCGCGACATGGGCGACGATGCTGGCATGCACGCGGGCGCGGGGCAGGACGTCGGCCGGCCATTCGGCGTAGACCGGAGCGGTCTTGGCCGGGCTGGTGAACACCGTGCGTTCGTAGCGCTTGACGAAGTAAACGGCCGGACGCCGGGCCAGCACCTCGAGGGTCTCCACGAACGCCGGCTGCATCGGCCGCTGCGTCACCGGGCAGATCAAGGCCTTCAGTTCGGGGTTGGGCACGGCGATGACTTCCCGGGGCAACGCGGGATCGAGCGGCTTGGGGCCCATCGGCAGCGACCGCCGCCGGCCCGGCGGCTTCGCCGGCGCGGGCCCGGGGTCCGCCGCGAGGGGCGTGGCGGCACCGAGCAGTTCTTTCCACTCCAGATTGTTGTCCTCGGCAGGTCCGCGCCGTCGTTCCGATTTGCGCCCGAACAACTGGGTTTCCAGATCCTTCACCCGCAGTTCCAGCCAATGGTTCTGCGTCCGCAGATCGGCCACTTGGGCGAGCAGGTTTTCGGCGGTGGGCATTGCTGGACAGGAGGTCATAGTGACTGACCTATCATGTTCATCAAAAATTACTTGAGTCAATATTAAAATCCTGGAAAAGAACAATTTATTAAACTTTTTTCCGCCACCGGACTCGCCGCCGCGCCCCCGCCGGATCGATCCCGCTGAGCAAGCGCTGCAACTCCCCCGCCGTCATCGTCACCGCCAACGCGGCGTCTCCCGGCCACCGATAGGTGCCCCGGTCCAACCGCCCCGCGCACACCCACCGCGCGCCCTCCGACCAGAAGAAGATCTTCAGCGCGTCCTGGCGCCGATTGCAGAACAAGAACAGATCGCCGCCCAACACCTCGCGATCCCACCGCGCCCGCGCCAACGCGAACAGACTGTTGCAGCCTTTGCGCAAATCCGTCGCCCCCGCGACCAAATAGATCTTGGTGGCCGCCCCCAGCCCGCACATGACGCCCAGCGTGCCCTCCCGTGCGGCCTGCGCCAGGCGCGTGTTCCGCGTTCCCACACTCGCGCGGTCGGGCCGGGTCCGTTCCTTCTTTGGTTCCGTCATCTACCCAGCCTAGCGGATTCCTCCGCCGCCGTCGTCACGTCGGAGTTGAACGCTTACGCTACAGGTACCGGCCCTGTGGGTGCAAGCCATGCCGCGCCGGCAAAGCGCCGTTGACCCCGCCGCCTCCCCGCCCCACGTTCGTTTCCTCGCTTATGGCCGCCGCCAGCACGTCCATCGCCGCCGATCCGGTAAGGCAGTTCTCCGTTTTCACGGAGAATCGCGTTGGCCGGCTGTATGATTTGAACGCGCTCCTCGGGAACAACGAGGTCCACGTCATGGCGATCACCGTGCTTGATACGACCGACAGTGCGATCGTGCGCCTGATCGTCGATGATCCCGACAAAGCGCGCGCGATCTTGGCGCGGGAAGATTTTCCGTACAACGAAGCCGACATCCTGGCGGTGGAGATCACCGACGAGTCCGACTTGAAGGCGGTGCTCGCCGCGTTGCTTGAAGCCGAGGTCAACACCCACTACGTGTACAGTTTCATCAAACGCCCGGCGGGGAAATCGGCCCTCGCGCTGAGTGTCGAAGACGTCGAGATCGCCGCTCAAGCGTTGAACAATCGCGGATTCAAGGTGCTCAGCCAGCGGGATATTGCGCGGTAGCCCGCGCTGGCGGGCGGCAGCAAACCTGGGGGTTGGGCTCCTTCTTGTAGCCACGAGCATGAGCGAGTGGAGGCTCCGAATTTCACTCGCTCGCGCTCGCGGCTACAGCTCGAACTCAATCGGGTAATCGTATTACTTCGCGGCGGGCGCTGGTGGCGGCGGCGCATCCGGGACCGCCTTGGGCCGGAGCACGACGCTCTGCGTCTCTTTTGTGCCCGCAAGACGCAACATCACCTTCACGGGAATTTCGGCGGAGGTCACTCCCAGACGCGAAACGACCGACCCCGGCCCGCCGGTCTGGCCCGGAGCCAACGCCACGTGATCGGGCTTCAGCGCAAAATTACCGAGATCGGATTCGAAATCGACGATCTCCACTTCGAGCGGAGCGCCCTCCTTGGCGGTGTTGGTCAGGCTCAGCTGAAGTGTCACCGGTGGCATCGGGCTGCCGAGTGATCCACCCCCTCGTCGCGGTGCATCGCCACCTCCGGAGTCGCCGGACGAACCGCCACCCATGCCACCTTCCATTCCACCGCCCCGGCCACCGCCGCCACCGCCCATCCCGCCGCCACGGCCCCCACCGCCATGTCCTCCACCCATTCCGCCGCCCATGCCACCACCCATCCCACCGCCGCGGCCGCCGCCGCCGCCACTGCTGCCACCGCTATTGTCACTCGATCCGCCGCCGGTCCGATCCACCGGAGCGGAAACGATGCCGCGCGTGAGCGAAACGGCCGCAACGAGCCGGCCGTCGAAAAATGTGCCTGTGCCCTCCATCGCGATGGGGCGCGGCGCGGGCTCGCCCGGGACTTCACCATCGTAACGGCCGCGCCGCTCGGGCCGGCTTTCACAACCGGCCAAAAATGAAACCAACGCGACGCCCGCAAAGAACCACGCCAGAGAAGGGATATCTTTTTTCATGGATGCATCGACCAGTTGGGGGCGCGAAGACCTCGCCCGAGCATCTTTGGTTCCCTCGAAATCGGCCGATGCCGACGGCTACTTTTTCTGCTCCGCCTCCGCCTTGCGAATGCTTTCGGAAATTCGCAAGAGCTGCATCGAGGGCGGCGGGGTGGCGTCGGCCAGCTCGAGGCACCGCGCCCGCCGCACGACCAGAAGTTCACGCAGCCGCACTTGCTGCGCGGCGTCGAGCCCGAGTTGCTGCGTGTAACGTTCGATGGTCAGGGGCACAAACACCGTCAACGCAACGAGCCCGTCCGACTCGAAAAACGCCCGCGGTGGTCGTTCGCCCCGCGAGGCGGAGGAATTGCTCTTGGCCGCCTCCGTGGCGGAAGCGACCGCCGGCTTTGCCGACTTGGCCGGCTCCTTTTCCGCTTCTTTCGCCGTTTCTTTGCCCGGCTCCTTTCCTTTGGCCGTCTCGCGCCCCGGTTCTCTACGCCGTTGCATGTCGGCGAGTTTCTGACGCTGCTCCGGTTTGAGGATGGCCTCGAACTCGGCGCCGAACTCGCCGTCGATCGCGTCGAGTTTCTTGCGGAAGGCATCCAGTTCGGGCCGCAGCTTCTCCAGTTCGGCGTTGATCTCGCGCCAAAATTCAGGCCGGGAACTGGCCAGCGACGGGCCCGCGCGCGTGATGTCTCGGAACTCGCTGAACATCGACGCGGGCGGCGGCATGGGTTTGCAGGTGCTCGCCATCCAATACCCGGCGCCGAGCCCGACGCCAAATCCAGCCGCCGTGAAGAGGGCAAGAGCCAGCGGCGTTCTCATAGCGACGAATCCTGATCCAAGGCGGCGTTTTCGGTCGAAATGACACTCCACTGGGCCAATGCTTCTTCGCGGGCGCGCTGTTCGCTCCAGAGATTGAGGGCGAGCGTCAACATCAGGCAGGCCATGGCCGTGCCGAGGCCGACGAGGATCGTCGTCTGGGTCGTGAGCTCCTCCCGCGCCGCCGCCATGCGGGCGAACACCCGGCTGGCCAGGTTGGGACGCAGCGCCGCGGTGCCGCCTTCGCGGATGGCCGGCCAAAGTTCGGAGAGATCAGGTTCGTTTTTCATAAAGTCCACGTAGCCGCTCGCGCGCGCGATGCAGGCGGGTTTTGATGGTGGTGGTCGTCGTGCCGGTGGCGCGCGCCATCTCGGCCAGACTGAGACCTTCCTGGGCCATGAGCAGGAGTGTGCGATCGCGGGCGGACAGCCGCTGCAACAAGGCCAGCAGCGCCTCGACGCGATCGCGCTTCTCCGTATCGACGAAGACGGGTGGATCGTCGGTGGCTGGATCGAAAAATACGAACATCCGCCGCCAGCGCTCGCGCCGCGTGTGGTCGATGCAGGCGTTGCGGGCCAGGCGGAAAAACCAGGGCTCGAACAGGCTCGGCTCGAGCAACCGCGGCAGGCCGCGCAGCATTTTGATGAGAACGTCCTGGCACAAATCGTCCACCGGGGCCGCATGGCCGAGCATGGCATAGACGAATCCCGCCAGTCGCGCCTGATACGCCACGATCAAGTCGTTCTGCGCGGACATGTTGCCGGCCTGCGCTTGCCGGACCAGGTCGGTCAGCGCGGTCGAATCGGCTTTCTCCATGTTGCGGGCGTTGCACTCCACGAGGGCAGGACGGTTTCAGAGCAGGAAAGTTGCGTTTTCTGCACCGTCCGCCACCCGACCGTGTCTGGCGAGAAAAATCTCCGCCGACGGGGCAAGATCACGATGGCATATCATCTTAGGCTGCCAGTTGACTTCGCCCCGGCCACCCCTACCGCCCGCTTCCCGGCGAAATGTTCCACTGCGGCACTCGGTTCAGTCCAACGCCAGCCCGTTTCCGTCGTAACGTACCACCCGGCGGCCGATCCGCACTTCCGTGCGCAGCCCTTCGCCGTCGCACTTCAATACCGGCGCTGCTTCGCTTTGCACAGTCATCACCACAAAAAAGTCTCCGTCCCCGTCGATCGCCACGGTGTCGGTCCACTCGCCCCGCGCCACCGTCAGGCGCGGTTTCGCCGGCGCGATCACCGTCGCACGCAAGGTGGCGCCGTTCGCGGCGCGCAGATCGAAGCCGTCGGCGCGCAATTTTACGTCGCGTTCCTGCGTGTGCATGAGCCAACGCCGCGCCGGCCCACCGCTGATGCGATCGACCACCACCGCCAGGACCGGAGCCCCGCTTACGCCGGAATAGTCCACCGCCCAGACGCGTTGGGCGCGGATGCCGACATCGAGGGTCGGTTCGAGCCGGGCCGGGCGGCCGTCGATGGGAGCCACCGTGTAGACCGCATCAAGGTCGATCGTGATCGCACCCGAGCCATCGGGTTGCGCCAACACCTGGGTGACGCGTCCGCCCAGCCAGCCGTGGGTACCCGGAATGACGACCACGTTTTCTTTTTCGCGGGAGACGGTTTCGAAATCGGCCCGGTCGCGCTGGCGCTGCACCGCCCAGCGGCCGCCGAGGGCGAGCAGGCGGAAGCTGCCGGCGTCGGCGAACGAATCGAGCCCGCGCACCGGTTCGCGATTGGCCGTGATCGCGGCCACGCAGTCGGCGGCATCGTCCCATTCGCTGCGGAAGAAATAGATTCCCGCGCGATCGTCGCGCCAGACGCGCGACAACGCCACGCCAGGGTTGAGCGCCGTGTCACTGAACGGATAGTAGAGCAACGCGAACAGCGCATCTCCCGGTTTCTGGATGTCAAAGGTGCGATCGCCGGCGAGGCCGAAACAGCGGTCGAAAGTCCACTGCAACGCGGCGCGGTTGCCCGCGTCCGTCACCCCGATGAGCGCCGCCAGGTCGCCGCCGCGCTGCTCGCTGCGCTCCCAGGCCGGATACGGCCGCTGGGTCGCGTTCGAGTAATTCCCCAGCCCGAAAAAAGGCGCTTCCGGACCCGCCCGGCTGGCCGCCGCGGCGGGGGGAATGGCCAGCATCGTGTAAAGCGGCGCGAACCAGCGGACCGCCGATTGCGCCGCGAGATCCTCGCCTTGCGTGTGGCGCCACGCGAGGATGAACGCCGCCATGCCTTGGCTGAGCGCGTACCGCAGGGCGTTGAATCCTTCGTGCGGCCAGCCCCGGTCGCCATACTCGGCAAAATGGCGCACCAATCCATTGCGGGCCATTCGCGCTGTCGCGACCGCCTCCGTCGTCACGCCGGGATCTCCCGCCACCGCGAGCGCGGCAAGACCGCCGGCGGACAGGATCATGGCCTGCTCCACGGTCGCCGCATGGGTGTTATCACCCAGGCCGCCGTCGCGTACGAGCTGACCAGCGATGTTTTCCAAGGCCCGCGCGATGGCGGCCCGTCGCTCGGCCGGCCACGCAGTCGCGCACAAATCGTAGGCGAGAGCCACACCCACTGCCGCCGGCACGCGCGCCGCACTCGGGTTGGACTCACGCCCCGGCCGGACGTCGCGGCCGGTGGCATGTTCCGCGTCCGACCGGCGGTCGGCGACCGCCTCTTCGCAAAGAGCGAGGGCCCGCTCCGCCGCCTGCGGATCGTCGCCGAGCACATAACGCAGAGCCCAGCCGGCCGCCTGGTGGCCGACGAGCAGCGAAGTGGGTTTGACGGCCAGCAGGGCATCGAGCCGTGCGACCATCGCCTGCCCGGCGGGCAACTGTCCATGAGCGCGCAGGCCGGCGATATCCTCGGCGTTAAAGAACAGCCGCGGATGTTCCGTGGCGCGCGGGATGGCGGACGACGCCCCCAAAACCAGCGGAAACATCACCACGCCGCACGCGGCACCGAGCAGCCGCAGGGAGTATGCGGCATTAGCAGCCAGAGATCGTCGGAAAATCATTTTCGGCAGAATGAGCCGCCCGGAGACATGCGGCACAGCATAGGGTATCGACGCAAACATCAATCCAGTTAAACCGGCCCACACCTGCTGCCGCAATTTTCCATGCCAATTTTCCCAAAATATCCCGGGAAAATTTCCCGGGTCCGCCCGGGAGATTTTCCCAGGTTCCTGCACTTGAAGCATAATGCCATTGTGACGAAACTATAAACTTGATGAATTCCGTTCTTACTACGACCGCAGTAGGGAAGACACCCGAGGCACGTTTGCGGGTGCTGGTCGTCGAGGACAATATTGTGAACCAGCGGCTCGCTCTCACCTTGCTTAAGCGCCTGGGTTGGACGGCCAGCCTCGCCAGTAACGGTTTCGAAGCCATCGCCACGCTTGAACGGGAAAATTTCGGGTTGGTGCTCATGGACGTGCAAATGCCGGTGATGGACGGACTCATGGCCACAAAGGAGATTCGCCGCCGCCTTCCCCCGGAATGCCAGCCCGCGATCATCGCGTTCACGGCCAATACGCTCCCCGGCGATCGCGAGCAATGCCTGGCCGCCGGCATGGACGATTACCTGAGCAAACCGGTCGATCCGGCCGAAATGTCGGCGAAGCTCGAACGGTGGAACGCTGCTCTTCTCAAGGAAGGGCGCGGGAGCTTAATTCCCTTTTTCGAGAACTCTCCGGACCTACAGCCAGCTTGAGAGGACCGCTCCAAAGCGGCTAAGTTCGAGCTCACATGGCGAAAGAGTGCATCGCTCTTTGGGGACTGGCGGAGCGGGGGACCTGCCGGAGTAGCGGAACGGCTTTCCGTTCTGCGCGGAAGCGAGAGCGTTTCCGCTTCTCTCCCCGCGCAATCCCGGGACCGTCAGGAACTGGGATGCGCCCTGCGGTGCCGGTTTCCAATAATATCATTCGTCGAAAATTTCATCGCTCGCGTCGTCTGGAAGTGACTTTCGCGCGAAGTTGGCCATGCTCAGCCGACGCAGGCGTGCAACATTCTTTCCGCGTTCACTGCCAACTTCGGGAAAACCGCCACCATGAATTCGCCTCCTCCCAATTTCCGCCCCGCGCCGGACGCCTTGTTGCTCGAACTCGCCGACTACGTGGCCCGTCCGCCCGCCTTCTGCGACGCCGCTTACCGCACGGCCTCGCACTGTTTGCTCGATACGCTGGGCTGCGCCATGCTCGCGCTCCAACTGCCCGCCTGCAGCCGGCTGCTCGGTCCCGTGGTGCCCGGCACCACCATGCCGCTCGGCGCCCGCGTGCCTGGTACGGATTACGAGCTCGATCCTGTGACGGCGGCCTTTGACATCGGTTGCTGCGCCGGCTGGCTCGACTTCAACGACAACTGCCTCTCCGCCGAGCGAGCCCACCCTTCAGACAACCTGGGTGCGCTGCTCGCCGTGGCCGACTGGTTGAGCCGCAACACCGGGCATACCCACCAGCTCCGCGCCTTCGACTCGCCCCTGCCGGCGCCCCGCGCCGCGCTCTCGGTCCGCGACCTCCTCGGCGCCATCGTCAAGACCTACGAAATCCATGGCGTGCTCGCGCAGGAAAACAGCTTCTCGAGCGCGGGGCTCGACCCGGTGCTGCTCGTGCGCATCGCCTCGACCGCCGTGGCGACGCAGCTGCTCGGCGGCACCCGCGACCAGATCGTCGACGCCCTCTCGCACGCGTGGCTCGACGGCTCCGCGCTCCGCACGTACCGGCACGCGCCCAACGCCGTCTCGCGCCAAGGCTGGGCGGCCGGCGATGCCACCAGCCGCGCCGTGCTGCTCGCCCTGCGCGTGCTGGCCGGCGAACCCGGCTGCCCCACGGCGCTCACCGCGCCGAAGTGGGGTTTCCAGGATACCCTGCTCCAGGGCCGTCCCCTCACGCTGTCCCGCTCGCTCGGTTCCTCCGTGATGGAACAAATCCTTTTCAAGATCTCCTCGTCTGCCGAACCGAACCTCCAGACCGCCGTCGAAGCCGCGGGCAAACTCCATGCGCAGGTGGCGCCGCGCCTCGCCGAAGTGGAGCGCGTCGAAATCGCCACCCACGAGGCGGGCTTGCGCTTCCTCGATTCATCCGACCCGCTCACCCGCCCCGGCGACCGGAGGCACTGCCTGCCCTACCTCACGGCCCTGGGGCTCGTCTTCGGCCGCGTGACCGACGGGCATTTCGAGGACGCGGTGGCCCGCGATCCGCGCCTCGCCGCCCTGTGCGCCCGGATGCACCCGCACGAGGACCCCGGTTTCAGCCAGGACTACCGCGACCCCGACAAGCACTCCCTCGCCAACGCCGTGCAGGTCTTCTTCCGCGGCGGCACGCATACCGAGCGCGTGACCGTCGAGTATCCGCTCGGCCACCACCGCCGGCGCGCCGAAGGGCTGCCGCTGCTTTTCGACAAGGCCGAGGCCGCCCTGCGCACCCGTTTCGACGAGGATCGCGCCGAGGAGATCGTCGACCTCTTCGACCACCCCGCCGGATTGGAGTCCCTCCCGGTGGACAAATTCATGGAATGGTGGGTGCCGTAAACCCCGGCGCGGCGGCTGTCAGCAGTCGCGGCGTTCCGTCGTAACAGTCGTTTTTCGCGTGCCTTCGCCGCCGGGTGTCGCCATCCGCATGGGACATGCACGATCCGGCACACCCGCGCGCCGTGGGGCAGCTTCTGCTCACGGCCCTCCTGTGGAGCCTCGGCGGCCTGCTCATCAAGACCGTCGATTGGCCGCCACTGGCCGTGGCCGGGGGGCGCGGCCTGGTGGCCGCCGTCTTCCTGGTGCTGACCAACCGCGGGCTCCGCTTTACTTTTTCGCGCATCCAGGTGCTCGCTGCCGTGGCGTACGCCGCCTGCACCATCACGTTCGTCACCGCCACCATCCTCACCACGGCAGCCAACGCCATCCTGCTCCAGTACACCGCACCCGTCTGGATCGCCCTCTTCGGCGCCTGGTTCCTCGGCGAGCGCGCCACGCGGGTCGACTGGCTCACCATCGCCCTCGTCCTCGGCGGCATGGCGCTGTTTTTCGCCGACGGGCTCGAACTGACCCACACGCTCGGCAACTTCATTGCGATCCTGAGTGGCGTGGCGTTCGCCGCGATGACCATCGCCCTGCGCCGCCAGAAAGACGGTTCGCCGGTGGAGTCGATCATCCTTGGCAACGCCCTCGCGTTTGTCATCGGCCTGCCCTTCATGGTCGGCGAACGCCTCCCCTCGCCCATCGGCTGGGCCGCGCTCCTGACCCTCGGCATCGTGCAACTCGGCTGCTCGTACTGGCTGTATGCCCACGCCATCAAGCACGTGACGGCGCTCGAAGCCGTGCTCATCCCCGTAGTGGAGCCGATCCTCAATCCCGTGTGGGTATTCGTTGTGCGCGGCGAGCGCCCCTCGCGATGGGCGCTCGTGGGCGGCGTCATCGTGCTCGGCGCCGTCACCTGGCGCGCCTGGCATGCGATCCGCGAGCACCAACCCGCGCCGACCGCGGTGGCATGAATCGCAGCACCGCCCTGTTGCCCGCTCTCTCCATGACCTCCGCCGATCTTCGCACTGCCGACACCGTGGTCTTGCTCCACGGGCTCGGTCTCGGCGGTTGGGCCATGGCGCGCCTCGAACGCAGCCTGCGCGCGGAAGGCTACCGCATCGTCAATCTCACCTACCCGTCGCGCTCCCTGCCGCTCGAGCAACTGGCGGCGGAGTGGCTGCCGGCCCAACTGCGCTCGCGCGGCGTCGCGGCTGCACCGCACTTCCACTTCGTCACGCATTCGATGGGCGGCATTGTTTTGCGGGCGTGGTTGCGCGAGGAGCAGCGGAAAAACGGCGGCCGCCCTCCCGCCGGTCTCGGCCGGGTCGTGATGCTGGCGCCGCCCAACCAGGGCAGCGCCGTGGCCGACCGGCTCCGCCGCTTCCCGCCCTTCCGCTGGTTCACCGGCGTGAACGGCATCCGTCTCGGCACCGGCGCCGATTCGTTGCCCCGCGCGCTCGACCCCTGGCCGACCGAGATCGAACTCGGCGTAATCGCCGGCGACCGCACGCTCAATCCGCTCTTCTCGGCGTGGCTCGACGGCCCCAACGACGGCAAGGTGTCGGTGGCCAGCACGCGCCTCGCCGGCCTGCGCGACCACCTCGTGCTGCCGCACTCGCACACGTGGCTGCAATGGCGCGCCGACACGGCGCGTGCGGTCGGCCACTTCCTGCAACACGGCAGATTCAGTCCACCAACCCCCGCGCTGCCCGCGACGCCGTCTTGGCCGCCGTGACACGCGCAACCTTCATCTCATGACGTTTGCAACGCTCTTTATATTACTATCCTCGAAAATGCTCGCGGGGCGCGAAGAATTGATGGCCACAAAAAGCACGAAAAATCCCAAGTAAATGCTGTACCCTGCGTCGCGCCTATAGGCGCGCGGACGGTTGCGGCCGAAGCCCAAACCCTTTTTGCGATCTTTGTGGCCAATCGGATCGGCCCTTGGTGGCGGCTCCGCCGCGCTCGCTTCAAGATTCCAACGCCACCGTTTCTCAGAGGGAATGTTGCGTAATACGCAACATTCGGCGCGGGCATATTTTTGAGGGAGAAATCACAAATTCATGTTGAGTCTCCGATGCGTGGGCGGCGACGGCGGCCCGTTCGAACTTGAATTCCACGCCGGCAATTCCGAGCGTCTCACGAGTGGGCCGCACGCATTCCAAGCCGCTGCCAGATTTTACGCCCGATCGCCTCGCCGACCGCATTGCGGAAGCCATGCAGGTCGCAGCCGATCCGGCGAAATTGCGCAATTTCCCGTCGTGGACGCAGCAGGTCATGCGCATCCTGAAGGATCAGTTCATTCCGCGGGAATACACCTCGATCCTGTCGGGGGACGGATCGGTTTTCGCCGAAGGTGTGTCGGTGGCGTGGGCCGCCAAGGCGCGGGATCTGGCCCAGGCGCGGGAGATCAGCGAAGGACAGATGGCGCAAAAGCTGGGAGAACGGCTCGCGTTGGATGCCCGGACACAGGAAGTCGCGGTCCAAGTCGAATCCGGCACGTACACGGCGTCGGCCGAATTTCAACAACACGTCATGAGCCGGCTGTTCGCGCCCAATTTTGCGGAGAGGCGCGCGTTTGTCGAAGGCCTCGCGATCGGCAACCGATTGCCCGAGTTGCTGGATCGACAGGCCAAGCGCAGCACCACCGATGCCACGGTCATCTATCTCCTGCTTTGGTTCTATTGGCCGGAGATTTCGCAGCTGAATAGCGTGCGCGAAGTGGCCGGTGCGCTGGAGCCGTTTTTTGCGGAGAATAAAAATCTCGCCGGCGCCAACTGGGACGAGCGCATCCGCAAGCTGGCGAACCGGCTCGGCCTCAGTTTCCGCGCCAAACAAAGCCGCCGCCGCCGGAAAACGACCCCATAGTCACTTGCCCGGGAAATCTCGCGCAAAATGCACAAGATTTCTAAATTCAAAATCCGAAGCTCGAATATCGAAACAAAATCAAAATCCGAACGCGGAAACAACTAAACCTCCGGCGTCCGAATTGTTTCTTTTCGCACTTTCCGTTTTTGTTGTTTCGGATTGTCTGATGTCGGCCTGCGGCCTCGGTACGAGTTTCGAGATTCGGATTTCCCGGCGAAGTTCCTGGTTCCGGCTTCGCCGGGTTGGGAATTTCCGGGTGGGCGGGAGCCGCGATGCGCGGACCGGAATACCCGGACAACCTTGCACCCCGCCTGTCCGGGGCGGCGGCCTGTCCGTTATCAAACCGGCGGATTTCTGCGATCGTTCGGGCGTGATGAAAACAATTCCGACCCGCAACTCCGACAATGCACCCGACACCGAAACGGCGCCGCGCCGCACGGTAAATCCCTTCGCGAACGATACGTCACATCCGGATCCGTGCGATCTGCCGGTGGCCGCCGGCCGTCCGACAATCTGTCGCCATACAAATCCAATGGGATGCCATCGCGAACGACGAATGCGCCGGAGCCGCCGTCGCCCCGGTCGACGTCGATACCGCGGCAATCTCCGGGCGCATCTCCGCTTTAGCGCGCCGTATGATCGTACTTATAGCCTTGAGCCGAAGCAGAATTCTGTAGCGGCGCTCTATGAGCGCCGACAGTGCACTGGGATCTCACAATACATTTTCGGCGGTCATAAACCACCGCTACAGGCGCAGCCTCCGGAATGGCATCACTTGACCCCGAACGGTTTTTTGCTTTTACGTGCATGGCTCGCATGTCGTCTTCCTTCCGTCAGTCTTTGGTCTGGTTGATCGGTCTGGCCGGTCCGCTTTTGGCGTCGGCCCAGAGTGGGCTGACGACGGAATCGCCTTTCCTGCCTGCCGGTGGCTCCGCCGGTCCCGTGACGGAAAACGCCGTGCTCGAGTTCCGGGGCGTGATGGTCACCAACGAGGGCCCGTTGTTTCTTATCGTCGACCCGACGAGCGCCGGCAAAAAAGGCGTGTGGGTGAAACTCAACGATACCGGACGCGATTTCTCGGTTAAAAACTACGACGCCCCAAGCGACACGGTGTCAGTGGATTTTCGGGGGCGCTTGCTGCCTCTGTCGCTCGTCAAACCCAAAGTCGGCTCGTCCGGCATACCCATGCTGCCCGTGGCCGGAACCGGCCCCGGGGGCCAGCCACCGAACACCGGTCCCATTTCTCCCGTGATTTTGAATCCCACTCAGGCGGATGAGACCCGCCGCCTCGAAGCGGTCACTCAGGAGGTGCTCCGCCGTCGCCAGCTGCGCCAGCAAGCCACGCCGCCGCCGACGACGACGCCACCGCCCAATCCGATGCCATCGGCGGCGCAACCGCGGCCCCCAGGTTCACCAATGCCTGCCCAGGGTGTGCAAGTTCGGTAGGGCTTGAGAAAATCCGTGCGCTCCGGCGCGGACGGTCTAACTTGCCCGGTCCCGCATGCCGGACATCGCGCCCTCACGAATCCCCCCTGAACCAGAGCTCTCCAATTGGGCTCTGATCCGGCGGCTGTTCGGGCTTGCCTGGCGTTATCGCCTGCGCTGCGTGCAGGTGCTCGCGATCCAGCTCGTGCTGCTCACGATGGGCATCGTCGGCCTCGGCTTCACCGGCCTCGGCATCGACTACATCCGCCACCAGGTCGAGGGCACGCCGCTCGTCCCCGGCGCGTTCCACATCAAACTGCCGGCCGACTGGCCCTGGCACCACGTGTTGCTCCTGCTCGGCGGACTCATCCTCGCCCTGGCCGTCTGCCGGGCTATCCTCAACTATACCTACGCCGTGGCAGTCAACCTGCTTGTGCAGCAGGATCTCGTGGTCCATCTGCGCGGCCAGGTTTACGACAAGCTCCAACGCCTCAGCTTCCGGTTCTTCGACGCCAACTCCACCGGCTCGATCATCACCCGCGTCACCGGCGACGTGCAGGCCGTGCGCATGTTCGTCGATCAGGTGCTCATCCCGAGCGCGATCATGGTCGTCTCGCTCACGATCTACGTGGTCTACATGGCAAGCCTGAGCCCCACCCTCACGCTTGCCTGCCTCGCGACCACTCCCGTGCTCGCCGGTTTGTCGATGTGGTTTTCCCGGCGCATCCAGCCCAGCTACGCGTACAACCGCACGCTCGTCGAAAAGATGGTGCAGCTGCTCGCGGAAAACATCCAGGGGGTCGCCGTCACCAAGGGTTTCGGCCGCGAGCCCGAGGTCACCGCCCGGTTCACGGCGGCCAACCGCGCCGTGCTCGACCAGCAGCACAGCATCTTCTGGCGGGTCAGCCTCTACTCGCCCGCCGTCGGGTTTCTCACCCGCATCAACATGATGGTGCTGCTCGGCTACGGCGGCTGGCTCGTCGCGCACGACCGGCTCCCGCTCGGCACCGGCCTCATCGTTTTCGCCGGCTTGCTCGAACAATTTTCCGGCCAGGTCAACAACGTCGCCAACATCGTCAATTCCGTGCAGCAATCGCTCATCGGTGCACGCCGCGTGTTCGAGATCCTCGACGCGCCCGTCGAGGTGAAATCCGCGCCCGATGCCCTCCGCGTGCCGCGCCTCGCCGGCGCCGTCCAGTTCGAGCGCGTCACGTTCGCCTACGACGGCATCGATCCCGTGCTGCGCGACATCGACCTCGAGGTGCGCCCCGGCCAGTGCGTCGCCATTCTGGGCGCCACCGGGGCCGGCAAGAGCGTACTGATGAGTCTGGTGCCGCGTTTCTACGACGTGACCGGCGGCCGGCTCCTCCTCGACGGCCATGATGTGCGCCAGATCAACCTCGACGACCTGCGGCGCAACATCGGCATCGTCTTTCAGGAGAGTTTCCTCTTCTCCAATACCGTCGCCGCCAACATCGCCTTCGGCCACCCCGAGGCCTCCCGCGCCCAGATCGAGCGGGCCGCCCGGATCGCCGCCGCGCACGATTTCATCATGGAGCTGCCGCAAGGCTACGACACCGTCCTCGGCGAGAGCGGCAACAGCCTCTCCGGCGGCCAGCGCCAGCGCCTGGCCATCGCCCGCGCCGTTTTGCTCGAGCCCGCCATTCTGTTGCTCGACGATCCCACCGCCTCCATCGACAGCGAAACCGAGCACGAGATTTTTGCGGCGCTCGACCGCGCCATCGCCGGCCGCACCACGTTCATCGTGGCGCATCGCCTCAGCACGCTGCGCCGCGCCGACTTCATCATCGTGATGGACAACGGGCGCATCGTGCAGCGCGGTACGCACGAAGAGCTGATGCGCGTGCCCGGCCCGTACCGCCACATCGCCAGCCTGCAATTGGTCGACAGCGGTGAGCTGCGGCCCACCGGCATCCCACCGCGCCCGGAGGCGTCGCCATGAACAGCCTGCCTCCCGTCAAACCCAGCAATCTCGGCCTCGTCCACCGCGCACCCGACGACGACGACGAGGAGGAGCCGTTGCGGCCGCTCGAATGGGGTCTGATCCGCCGGCTGTTCACCTACGCGCGTCCGGTGAAGAAAAAAGTTTCGTGGCTGGTGTTGTTCACGCTCATCCGCTCCGCGCAGTTGCCGGCCCTCACCTGGATCGTGGGTCTCACCATCTCCGGTCCGATCGCGCGGCACGACACCGCGCAGCTCGCGTGGGCCGTGGCCGGCTACGGCCTGCTCGCGATTTTGACCGACGGTCTGTTCCATTTCCGCCAGCGCTACGCCCTCGAAATCGGTGAGACCGTGGTCAATGGCATACGCCAGGAAATTTCCGACCGGCTGCAACGCATGCCGATGAGTTTCTTCCATCGCGTGAAGCTCGGCCGCATCCTCGGCCGCGTGACGAGCGATGTGGAAGCGGTGCGACTGGGCATCCAGGATGTGCTGTTCGTGAGCGCCATCCAGGCCGGCCAGATGCTCTTTGCCGCCGTGGTCATGGCCTATTGCGACTGGGTGCTCTTCCTCGTCGTTTTGGCGATGGCGCCGATCCTGTGGAGCATCAACCGGCATTTTCGTTTCAAGCTCAGCCATTACTCGCGCGCTGCGTCGGAGAGTTTTTCGCGCGTCACGGCCACGCTCGCCGAGTCGGTCAACGGCATCCGGGTCACCCAGGGCTTCGTCCGCCAGCAGACCAACGCCGGGCTCTTCCGTTCGTTGCTCGCCGACCATTCGCGCTACAGCGTGGCGCTCGCCCGCACCTCGGCCTTCCTCATCCCGCTGCTCGAGCTCAACAGCCAGTTCTTCGTGGCGATCCTCCTCATGTTCGGCGGCTGGCGCACCTTCCATGGCGACATGACGATGGCCGGCCTCATCCAGTTTTTCTTCCTCGCAAATCTTTTCTTCTCCCCGATCGCCATCATCGGCAACCAGTACAACCAGGCGCTGGTCGCCATGGCCGGCGCCGAGCGGGTCTTCCGCCTCATCGACACGCCGCCCGACTGGGAGGACGCGCCCGACGCCGCGGATCTGCCCGATCCGCGGCGCCAGGCGAGTGAAAGTGAGAGTGAGAGTGAAAGGGGAAAACCGAAAGAAGAACCGCCAGCTGCCGGCCCACCCTCACTTTCACCCTCACTTTCCCTTTCACCCTCACCTTCACCTTTACTTTCACTTCGACCCGCGCCCGCCGGGGCGCGGGTCGAATTCCGCCACGTGTATTTCGGCTACGATCCGGCGCGGCTCGTCCTGCACGGCATCGATTTCACGGCCGAACCCGGACAGGTCGTCGCGCTCGTCGGCCACACCGGCAGCGGCAAGAGCTCGATCGTCAACCTTGTCGCCAAATTTTACCTACCCACCCAGGGCGAAGTATGCATCGACGGCCGGGAGATCCGGACCCTTACCAGCCGTTCGCTGCACCGGCAGATGGGCCTGGTGTCGCAGCAAAATTTCCTCTTCAGCGGCACCGTGCGGGAAAACATCCGGTTCGCGCGGCCCGCCGCCACCGATGCCGAGGTGCGCGCCGCCGCCCGGCAGCTCGATTGCCTCGATCTCCTCGAGGCGCTCCCGCACGGCCTCGCGACCGAGGTGGGCGAAAAAGGCGCCAACCTCTCCGTCGGCCAGCGCCAGCTCGTCTGCTTCGCCCGGGCGCTGCTGGCCGATCCGCGCCTCGTCCTCCTCGACGAGGCGACCAGCTCCATCGACGCGCTCACGGAAGCGCGCCTGCAGGCGGCGCTCGTCACGTTGCTGCAGGGGCGCACGAGCTTTGTCGTGGCGCACCGCCTGTCGACGATCCGCCGCGCCAATCTGGTCCTCGTCCTCGACGAGGGCCGCATCATCGAGCGCGGCACGCATGCGCAGTTGCTCGCCCGCGGCGGCCGCTATGCCGAACTCTACGAGCAATTCGTCCAGATCGACGACCGCCCGGCTTGATCGCCGGCGTTGCCCGCCGGTCCCACCGCGCGCCCGCGGCGCCCCATGCGCCTTTGCGCCGTTGCCGGGCGTCTGTCAAGCTTCCGTAAACCTCATATTTCCCCTCGACGCTGTGCAATTTTTC